>Ga0209702_10000291_pt1 | contig 101812 bp, 101 predicted proteins | sample FRY01_FD_187210 | JGI IMG/M metagenome (GOLD analysis project Ga0209702, IMG submission 187210) | Freshwater microbial communities from Lake Fryxell liftoff mats and glacier meltwater in Antarctica - FRY-01 (SPAdes) (version 2) | ecosystem: Environmental > Aquatic > Freshwater > Ice > Glacier... | reverse complement strand
CAGCGCGTCTTTCTCCGCATGATTCAGAGTCGTCAGATCGGGCAGTTCGTCCATCACTCACAGATTACGCCCCTCTGATTTAAAGTACAATTCCTTCAGGCTGAATAGTTACGTCTTCTTTTATTATCTTGTTGTGGGCGACGCTGACTGCAGTAGTGCCGGTGCAGGCTGCGGAATCCTGGCCGCAGCGGCCGGTGCGTCTGGTCATTCCTTATCCTCCCGGTGGTGCCGGCGATATGGTGGGGCGCATGCTCGGCAGCGGCATGGGTGCGGCATTTGGCCAGCAGGTGGTCAGCGACAACCGTGGCGGCGGCGGACAGATCATCGCCACGCAGATTGCGGCCAATGCCGCACCTGACGGCTACACGCTGTTCCTGGCGAGCGCCACGCATTCGATCAATCCTGCGCTCCGCAATAACCTGCCTTACGACACGTTGAAGGCCTTTGCGCCGATCACGCTGGTGGCGCAGTCGCCGCTGGTGTTTGTTGCCCACGCATCGTTGAAGGCGGGCAGCATCCAGGAACTGATTGCCGCAGCCAAAGCACAACCGGGGCGCATTAATTACGCATCGTCCGGTCCCGGCACCGGCGGCCACATGTCGGTGGAGCTGCTGAAGTCGATGACCGGCATCAATCTCATGCACATTCCCTACAAGGGCGCAGGCCCGGCGCTGATTGATGTCGTCGGCGGTCAGGTGCACATGATCTGCACCAGCCCGTTGCCGGCAATGCCGCATGTCAAGGCGGGACGTTTGCGTGCGCTGGGCATGACCAGCCTCAAACGCTCACCGGCTTATCCCGACGTGCCGACCGTTGCGGAAACTGTACCCGGTTATCAATCTACGCTGTGGTACGCACTGCTGGCGCCAGCAGGTACGCCACCGGCAATATTGAGGAAAGCACACGCTGAAGCCGTAAAGGCCATTGCTGCACCGGAGATGCAGGAACGTTTGCTGGCGCTGGGTGCCACGCCCGTAGGCAACAAGCCGCAGGAACTGCAGGGTTTTGTGCGTGACGAAATCCAGCGCTGGACCAAGCTGGTGAAGCAGGCCAACATCAGCCTCAACCGCTGAAGTGCGCCGGTTCGTATCTATGGACGGGGATTTCTCATGACTGCAATAGTGACTCTTTTTGATCCGACGGCGCCACGCGATGGTGTGCCGCAGACCGCGACTGCGCCATCCCGACTGCACGGGCTGGCCGGTGCGGTGGTTGGTTTCATCGACAATGCCAAGCCGAATTTCCATAACCTGGTAGATGATCTGGCGGAACTGCTGGTGCAGCGCCATGGCGTGGCGCGGGTAATCAAGCAGCGCAAATCCTCGGCATCCATCCCGGCGACGTCTCAGATGATTGATGCGCTGTCAGGTGAATGCAATGTGGTCATCGCAGGGTCGGGCGACTGAGGATCTTGCGCGTCGTGGAGTGTCCACGACAGCATTGAAGTGGCAAAACGCGGCAAAGCGGCCGTCACTGTGTGTTCGACGGCTTTCTTGACGCTGGGCCGTGCGCAGGCGCGAGCATTGGGTAATGCGGCGCTGCCCATTGCAGTCATTCCGCATCCCTTCGGCGCACGGTCGCGTGAAGAGGTGAGAAAAATTGCCGAACAATGTGTAGATGACATCGTGAAACTGGTCAGTGGAGATGCAGCATGAGCGGTGCGGGTATGGACTGCGCGGCAACCGTCGAAGCGCCCGACGACCTGGACGCGATCAACCGTTTGTACCGCGAGCGGCGCTGGAGCGATGGCCTGCCGGTAGTGCCACCGACGGCGGCGCGGGTGGATCGCATGCTGGCGCAGACGCGTCGCGGCCGCTACGAACTGGTGGCGCGGGTGGCACCGGGCTTTGGTGCGGCGACAGTAGAACGTATCGCGATCAATGCAGTGCTCGCAGGTTGCGATCCGGAATACCTGCCGGTGCTGATTGCGGCAACTGAAGCTGTGGCCGATCCGGCGTTTAATCTGCAAGGCATACAAGCGACGACCAATCCCGTTGCCGTCTGGCTGGTACTCAATGGTCCGCTGGCGCAACGTCTGCAGGTCAACGCTACTTACAATTGCATAGGGCAGGGATCCTGGGCCAATGCCACGCTGGGCCGAGCCATGCGTCTTATTCTGCAGAACATCGGCGGTGCGCTACCGGGGGAAATGGATCGTGCGACGCATGGCCAGCCCGGGAAATTCACTTTCTGCTGTGCCGAGAATGAGGTGGAGCATCCGTGGCAACCGCTGCATGTGGAGCGCGGTTATGCGGCAACCGACAGTGCGGTGACCGTGGTCGGCGCTGAAGGCACGATGAACATGAATACGCACGAAAAATCCGCAGCCGAACTCGCGCGTGTTTTTGCCGCGACCATGGTGCATCCGCCCAGTAATGAATATGTGCACGGCGGAGAACCATGGATCATCCTGGGCAGCGAACATGCCGAGGTTTTCCAGCGCAGCGGCATGGACAAGGCTGCGGTCAAGCGCGTGCTGTGGGAGCAATCAAAAATGGCGGTCAGGCAGCTCAGCGTCAAGGAAATCGAGCGGGCGCGTGCGTCGCGCACGGCTGAATTGGGAGAGCTGACGGACGACACCCTGTTGCCGATATCCCCCCGGCCCGAAGATATCCAGCTGATCGTGGCCGGTGGCCCGGGAACGCACTCGGTTTTTGTGCCCTGCTTTGGCAACAGCCGAGCCGTGACGTGCAAAATTGATGTGCAACAGTGAAATAAGGTAAATAATTGATTTTATTAATTTATTTTTAATATTTTCCGTCGATTCCAAGGAATTCTTACAAGAAAATTACAGCTTTGATGTAAGTTTGCAGTAAGCCATGGGCATTACAGTGTCACCGTGCAGTGACCAACGTAGTGAACGGAGGATGCCATGGGCAGAGGACGTATCAAGGCAGAAGCAGGTGATCCGAACAATTCCATAGCGGTGCGCATACGCACTGCAATGACGGCCTGCGGTATGAAGTCCGTGGCTGAACTGGGCCGCCGCATCGGTTTGCCGCGGCAGACGGTGCATCGCTGGATCAACGGCGATACCAAAAACATGACCCACGAGAATCTGTACAAGGTCGCTGACGCCCCGCAGGTGCGCGCCCGCTGGCTGGCTGTGGGTGATACCGCACCGGCCCAGATTGATCTTGGCGAGGGTGATGTCGTTGGTTTGATCAAAACCTATGAAACGATGTCGCCTGCTGCGCGCGAGCAATGGCTGGCCATCGGCCGCACGCTGTTGTCCATGCACACGGCGGGCAGGAGCACTGCCGTTGATCCTTATCCGACCCTCACGCCGTTGTCTCGGCGCACAGTGGCGGACGCGCAACCGGGCGACTTGTTGCCGTCGTCAGCCCGCTGAGCCGGGCAGGGCCGGTCCATCCGGCCCTCGCCATGCGCCCGCGCCACTTACGGTGGCGCAAACTAAGTGGCGAAAAATTCGTGGCGCAAGATCACGCAGACTTGGTAATCTCGCACTTTGAAGCTTGAGTGCGGGATTGTCGTGCGCACGTACTTGTGTGCACGCAGTGCCGGGAAAAGGCAATGCGATGCGCAGCATTTTTCAGACGTGCAAGCGATGAACGGGATGCGATGGTTCGCATTGTTGCTGTGGCTGGCAGCAGCATCTATGGCCGTCGCCCATACGCCGCCAAAGACTGCGCTGTCGCCGGAAGCGCAGGCCTTTGTGCAGGAGATGGTGAAGCGCCACGGCTTTGAGCGGCGTTCACTGGAGCGCGCCTTCCAGGGCACAAAATTTCTCGATTCGATCATTCGCGCGATGGAGGCGCCATCAACCGCGTTGCCTTGGCATAAATACCGCGAGCGGCAGGTTACCGATTCGCGCATCGAAGGTGGCCTCAAGTTCTGGGCTGAACATGCGGAATTGCTGCGGCGGGCGGAAGCTGAATATGGCGTGCCGCCAGAAATTATCGTTGCCACCGTCGGCATAGAAACCCGCTTCGGGACTTACACCGGCAATGTCAAAGTGCTGGATGCATTGACGACGCTGGCGTTTGGTTATCCCCGTCGCGCCGAGTTCTTCCGCGGTGAACTCGAGCAGTTCCTGTTGCTTGCTCGTGAAACTGGATGGAAACTGACTGAAGTCCAGGGCTCGTACGCAGGCGCCATCGGCATTCCGCAGTTCCTGCCCAGCAGTTACCGCAAATACGCGGTGGATTTCGACGGTGATGGCCGGCGCGATCTGCGCAGTGTTGCCGATACCATTGGCAGCGTCGCTAATTATTACCGGCACTTTGGCTGGCAGCAGGGTGCTGCGGCGATCGTGCCGGTGGATGTGGGCACCAGCACGCTGGATGTCATGATAGCTGCCGGCATTGCACCGCATACCACGGTCGCCGAATTCAGGAAGCGCGGCATAGTGCCGCTGGAGCTGGTTGCTGATGACGCGACGGCAGCGTTGTTCGGCGCTGAAACCGAAGCCGGCATGCGCTACTGGCTGGGGCTGAACAACTTTTATGTGATCACGCGTTACAACCGCAGCATCAATTACGCGATGGTGGTCAACGAACTGGCGACGACCATGCGCCAGCAATACCGGCGCACGGTGACTAGCCGCTAACTGCAGCCGGCCGGGCGTCGGCGTCGCGCGCAAATGCGACCAGGTGGTCCAGTTCCAGGCGGATGCCGATTTTTTCGCCGATGGCGTGATTGTGATGACTGGGCACCAGTGAATAAATCTGGCCGCCATCCTGCAATTTCAGAGTGTAGAGAAACTCTGCACCGCGAAATGCCCGGTGCAATACTGTCGCCTGCAGCGGACTGGCGTCGTCATGCAACACGTCATCGGGCCGCAACAGTACATCGACTGCGGTGCCCGCCGGCCATTGCGGTTCGGCATCAGGCATGAATTCACCAAGTTCCATCTGGATCCGGCCGTTGTCCAGCACGGTACCGGGCAGGAACATGCCCTGACCGACGAAATCCGCGGCATAACGCGTCAGCGGCTCGTGATACAGCCGGTACGGCGTATCCCATTGTTCGATGCGGCCATTGCGCATGACGCCGATCATGTCGGCAATATTGAAGGCTTCGTTCTGATCGTGGGTGACCAGCACCGCGGTGGTGTGTTCACGCTTGAGGATGTCGCGCACTTCGATGCTCAGGCGCTCGCGCATCTCGACATCGAGGTTGGAGAACGGCTCGTCGAGCAGCAACAGCTGCGGGCGCGGCGCCAGCGCGCGGGCCAGTGCTACACGTTGCTGCTGTCCACCTGAGAGTTCCTGCGGATATTTTTCACCGAGGTCGCCGAGACCGATCATGCCCAGCAGTTCGCGCACGCGGGCTTGACGCTGCGCCGAGGCGGTGGCGTGCAAACCAAAGGCGATGTTGCCGGCGACGGTGAGGTGTGGAAACAGCGCGAAATCCTGAAAGACGACGCCGATGCGGCGTTTCTCCGGCGGCACCGTCACGCCTTTTGCGCTCATCACTGCGCCGTCCAGCGCCACCGTGCCGCCGAGTATGGGTTCGAAGCCGGCAATGCAGCGTAATACCGTGGTTTTACCGCAGCCGCTGGCGCCGAGCAGGCAGGCAATCATGCCGGGTTTGACTGAAAAACTGACCCCTTCCAGCACGGGGGTACGGGCGTAGGCATGGGTGACATCGGTGAAATCCAGGCGCGCAGGCATGGCGAAATTATAGCGGTTTTGCTGCTGATAATGATTCTTGTTAAAATGATTTTCCTAGAATTTTCCGTAACTTACCGGTCATCACCCCGATCATTAGTCGCAGTTGCTGCGGCACCGATCCCCTCCCTTTCGAGTGCAAACCCACACGCTACCGCAGCCTGTAACTTCCCGCGCCGCGGCGATCCGTACCCGGCTGCCGCGGCTGCTCACCGTATTCGCGCTGGCGCTGGCGGTTGTGTTGGCGCTGCCAGTCATCGTGGTGTTGCTCAACCTGCTGGCGCCTGCCACTGATACCTGGCGGCATCTCGCCAGTACGGTGCTCGGCGAATATGTCGTCAACTCGCTGCTGTTGATGTTGGGGGTGGCCTTTGGTGTCATCGTCGGTGGTGTGACCACCGCCTGGCTGACGACCATGTGCCGCTTCCCCGGGCGCCGTTTCTTTCAATGGGCGCTGCTGCTGCCGATGGCGGTGCCGGCTTATGTGATGGCGTACGCGTACACCGACTTGCTGCAGTTCGCCGGGCCGGTGCAGACGGCGTTGCGCGAGCTGATGGGTTGGGGCGTGCATGATTACTGGTTTCCCGACGTGCGTACTCTGGGCGGCGCCATCGTCATGCTGGCGCTGGTGTTGTATCCCTATGTTTATCTGTTGGCACGGGCGGCATTCCTCGAACAGTCGGACAGCATGCTCGAAGTTGCGCGGGTGTCGGGCTACGGACCGTGGAGCACATTCCGCCGTGTCGCGCTGCCGCTGGCGCGACCAGGCATTGTTGCAGGCACTGCGCTGGCGCTGATGGAGGCGCTGGCCGATTACGGTACGGTGGCGTATTTCGGCGTGCAGACTTTTACCACGGGCATCTTCCGCGCGTGGTTTTCGCTGGGCGATCACGCGGCGGCGGCACAGTTGTCGGCGATATTGCTGGGTTTTGTATTTCTGGTGCTGCTGATCGAGCGCATCAGCCGGCGCGGTGCGGCTTTCCATTCGGTGTCGCATCGCAAACGCCTGCGCAATGTGTATCACCTGCGCGGCGTACGTGCCGTGGCCGCAGTGCTGTTCTGCGTACTGCCGCTGGTGTTCGGCTTTCTGCTGCCGGCGGGCATCATGGCGCACATGGCATTCACCTCCGGCGACGCCCAGTTCGGTACGCGTTACCTGACGCTGACCGGCAATACCGTGACGCTGGCGGCGGTAACCGCCGGCCTCGCAGTACTACTGGCGCTGATTGTGGGTTACGCCGTGCGTGCATCACCGACGCGGCCGGTGCGGGCGGCGCACCGGATTGCCGGTCTGGGTTATGCGGTTCCGGGCGCAGTCATCGCAGTCGGTGTGCTGATCCCGGTGACGCGGCTGGATCATGTGCTGGCGACCTGGGTCGAGGCTGTTTCCGGTTATGCGCCGGGCCTGATACTCACCGGCGGCATCGCGGCACTGGTCTATGCCTATCTGGTACGTTTTTTTGCAGTGTCGCTGCAGGCGGTGGATGCCGGGTTGGCGAAGATTACGCCATCGATGGACGATGCCGCGCGTTCGCTGGGTTACGGACCGGAAGCGACGCTGCTGCGGGTGCATGCGCCGCTGCTGTGGCGCAGCGCGCTGTCAGCGGGATTGCTGGTATTTGTGGATGTGATGAAGGAACTGCCGGCCACTTTTGTCATGCGGCCATTTAATTTCGACACGCTGGCGGTGCAGGCCTACAACCTGGCTTCCGATGAACGCCTGGCCGAAGCGTCAACGGCAGCACTCACCATTGTCGTGGTGGGACTGCTGCCGTTGATCTTGCTGTCGCGGATGATGCTGCGGCCGGAGCGCGGAGCCGCTCCGGAGTAATCGGACCTGCTGCGTAATTACTTGTAACCCACGCGGTCGAAAATTTTCTGCGCGAGCGGCTGGTTCTTGCCCAGTTCGCTGATGTTCAGCGTATCCATCTTGAAGGTGCCCAGCGAGGCTAATGCCTTGTTGTTCAGCGGGGCACTCTTGACCACCGGCCATTCGTTGTTGCCTTCGGCGAAATAACTCTGCGCCTGGTCGCTGGCGAGGTATTCAAGATATTTGATTGCCGAGTCGCGGTGCTTGGCGTTTTTGACGACGCCGGCGCCGGAGACATTCATGTGGGTGCCGAAACTTTTCTGGTTGGGCCAGATCAGGCCGGTGTTGGCGATGACCTTGCGGTCTTCGGGCTTGTCGGATGCGAGCAGGCGCACATAGTAGTAACTGTTGCTGATCGCCACACCGCATTCACCGGCGGCTACCGCACGGATCTGGTCGGTGTCGCCGCCTTTGGGTGTGCGCGCGAAATTGGTGACCACGCCGCGGGCCCACTCTTCGGCCTTGGCTGTACCCCAATGCGAGATCAGTGAGCTCATCAGCGACAGGTTGTAAACATGGCTGCCGGAACGTGTGCACACCTGGCCTTTTAATTTCGGATTGGCCAAGTCTTCGTAGTTCTGCACATCAGCGGCCTTGACCGTCAGTTTGTTGTAGACGATGACCCGTGCGCGCATCGAGAAACCGAACCACTGGTTGTTCGGTGTGCGCATGTGATCCGGCAGGCGCGCCGCGAGTACTTTGGACTCAATCGGCTGGAACAGTCCGGCCTGCTCGGCACGCCACAAGCGTCCGGCATCCACCGTCACCAGCACGTCGGCCGGGCTGGCCGCGCCTTCATTCTTGATGCGTTCGATCAGCGGGTCTTCACCGGCCTCGATGCGATTCAGCTTGATGCCGGTGGCTTTGCTGAAATTGCTGTATAGCGACTCATCGGTCTGATAATGACGGGAGGAATAGAGGTTGAGCAGGTTTTCTTGTGCGGCGGCAGGCACGCTGAAGAGGGCGGCAAGAGCAAGGGTAACGGTGGTGCGCATTTAAAATGTCCTATAAAAACAATAAGTTAAATGAACTATCGGCAATTAGCAGGTATCGCGGAATGAATGGTAACAAGAACAGTTCTCAATAGCAACACTAATGAGAACCATTGTTATCAATGGAATATGACTGCGCTGGGCTCAGGGCTGTGCCCGGAATGGTGTTTCAGGCAGTTAGGTCGGTTTGGTGATCAAGCCAATGGATTTGTGGCGTGCGGGCGATACATAGGGGCAGACCGTCGGGCGCTTCAGATCGGCAGGCGGCGGGCCCCGTTGTAGCGGCGCTGCCAGTAACGCTTGTTCATGTCGGCGATGCGCACGGTGCTGCCGCTGCTGGGTGCATGCAGGAAGCGCGATTCACCGAGGTAAATGCCGACGTGGGAATACGGTTCGCGCATGGTGTTGAAAAACACCAGGTCGCCGGGCTGCAGCTCGGCATCATCAATGGTCGTGCCGAAACGTGCGAGGCCGTAGGCGTTGTAGGGCAGGGGGCGGCCGGTGATCTGTTCATAGACATAGCGGATCAATCCGCTGCAGTCGAAGCCGGTGTCCGGTGATGTGCCGCCCCAGCGGTACGGCACACCGACAAAACCAAGGGCACGCATGGCCAGTTCCTGTTGCCCTGTACCGGCAGCAGGCGGGGCTTCGGTCAGACTCGTATCGCGGGCAATCTCGTGTCTGACTGGAGACGCGCAAGCGCCCAGCAGCACCATCAGGATTGCGACCATATATCGCTTCATGTCTTAACTCTATGCAATAACAAATTGATTGTAAAGAATAATTCATGATGTTTTTGCGCGGAGTAAACTGCGGTCTGGGCATGGCCGTGGTGAAAATCATGAATACACAGTCACTGAAATGGAAATACGCCGCTGCGGTGTTGTGCGCAGCGCTGGCGGCTCCGGCCGCTGCACAGACCACGGTCGAGGTCATTCCACTCAAATACCGCAAATCCGATCAACTGATTCCGGTCATCCAGCCGTTGCTGGGGCGCGAGTCCAGCGTTACCAGCTTTCAGAACCAGTTGGTGCTCCGTGCCACGCCGGCGGAACTGGCGCAAGTTCGGGATGTGCTGGCCCGCATCGATACGCCACCCCGGCGTTTGCTGATCACTGTGCGGCAGGATGCCGACATGGTGCGCGAGCGTCGTGAAATGGAAGTCTCCGGCAGCATTGGTAATGATCGGGCCCGCGTCACCGTGCCGGGCAGCGGCAATCGTAGCGGCGGCAACGTGGTGCTGCGCGAAGGGGATGATCGACTGCGCGCGCGTGCTGTCGACAATCAGCGCAGCAGCCGCGACAACAGCATGCAGACCCTACAGGTGCTCGACGGCTACAGCGCCTATATCCGGGTCGGTGAATCACGGCCGGTGAACAGCCGGCAGGTGGTGCGCAGTGTGGTCAATGGGCAGGTAGTCGAGCGCGTCATCGACAGCACTGAATTTCGCGAGGCCAGCACCGGCTTTCATGTGCTACCGCGGGTGCAGGGTGAGCGCGTGACGCTGGACATCAATCCGCAGCGCGACAGTTTCGATGATCAGCACCGCGGTGCGGTCAATGTGCAGCGCGTGGTGACCACGGTGTCAGGACGGTTGGGGGAATGGATAGACCTCGGCGGCGTGGGTGACTCGCGCAGCAATGAAGGTTCGTCACTGCTGGGCCGCAGCAGCAGTCGCGTCGATGATCGTCGCGGCGTGCAGGTCAAGGTCGAAGAACTGCCCTGACTGTAGCTGCCGCAGGGCTAGAACGATGAGCCCGGTTGCTGCAGAAAAGCGGTTTCTTCCGCTGTTGATGTCCTGCCGAGTATGCGGTTGCGATGCGGGAAACGTCCGTAACGACTGATGATGTCGCGGTGGCGCTTGGCGAAATCAACATACCCGGCGAACACCGCTTGGTCGGCTTCCGGCACCTCCGCGGCCAGCGCGGTATAAAGCGCGACACAGCGCTCCTGCAGTTCCATCGATTCGGCATGTTCCAGCGGCAGATAACAAAATACGCGTTCGATCGGCCGCAACTGCTGGTCGGCGCCGGCGTCGATGCCGGCTAGCGCCAGCTCGCGGGCGAAATGGTCAAACGAAAACGCGCGCGGCGTGTCGCGGTGCATGTTGCGCGGAAACTGGTCGAACAGCAGGATCAACGCCAGCCGTCCGCGCGGCTCTGCCGCCCAGTCGTCATGCGCGCCGCCTGCCGCGGCGTTCACCAGTTCGCTGTAACGGCTGCGGATATCAGCGTCGACGGCATCATCCTTGGACCACCACAGTTTTTTCTGTGCCTGCGCGATTGCGGCATCGGTGGTGGCGCTGCCGAACCAGTAGTCGAGGATGGTGGATGCGGTGTGTTTTACGGTAGGCATTGCGGAGTCAGCCATGTCAGCGGTATTTGCCAGCAGTGATGAACTGGCTGAAGGATTCGCACCAGATGATCACGGTGTTGTACGCCGCAGGATCCACTGCGGTCGGCAGCGTCACGATGAAGTTGTCAAAGGTTTTGACGTCGCCGACGCGGAGCATGCGCGGTTTCATGCGTTCGAATTCCTTTTTGGTTTCAACAAATTCCGGCGATAGGTACAGTTTGTAATCCGGTCCCGGCGCAATACGACCGTTCAGCGTGATGACGCTGCGGCCGACGGCGATCGTGCCTTCACCCCAGTGCAGCAGGTCGCTGCCCTTGAGGTCGCGGCGGAACTTGCCGGTGAACTGTGCGGCTCCTGACTGTGACTGTACTTCTGCGGCGGTGGGCGGTGTCGGTGCTGTCAGTATGGGCAGGGCATAAATGCCGGCGGCAAAACCAGCAGCCAGCGCGAGGCCGTGGGTGATGCCGTAAATCAGCAGTTTTTGCATCGGCGGTCTCCGGGTGGCAGCGGGCGCATGACGGCGATCAAACGATGCAAGCAACATAACAGGAAGCGAACGACGCTGTCACGCGTACCTGATCTTCGTATACCCTAGCCGTGTGGTCAGTGCCGGCAATATCTAACCTCACAACAACTGCAGTCCACTGCAACGGAGTAAACCGCCATGTTCAAACGCAGTTTCGACGCCATCCTGTCCACCTGGCTCGCCGGGCTGCTGGTGTTCCTGCCGCTGGCGCTGACTCTGGCGTTGCTCAACTGGATGTTTAGTGCCATCAACCGCCTGGTCGGGCCGGACAGTGCCGTGGGTTGGTTTTTTTCAGCGCTGGGTTATTCCGTCTCCAACGATTCAGCGGTGCCTTACCTGCTGGGCACGCTGGTGCTGCTGGTGTTGATTTATCTGCTGGGCGTGGCCCTGCAACTAGGGTTGAAGCGACCGCTGATGGAACTGCTCAACATCACCTTGCGGCGCATCCCGCTGATCGGCAGCCTTTATGATTTTGTCGACAAGCTGGTCGGACTGCTGGATAAAAAACAGGGCACGGACATCCGCGCGATGAGCCCGGTATGGTGTTTTTTTGGTGGTGACGGCGTGGCGGTTTTGGCGCTGGCGCCCAATGCCGAGCCTATCGACATCGAGGGCCGCAGCTATCACGCAGTACTGGTGCCCTCGGCGCCAGTGCCCATCGGCGGTGGCTTGTTGTATGTGCCGGTGGAATGGGTGCGTCCGGCCCAGATCGGCATCGACAAGCTGATCGAGGTTTACGTATCGATGGGACTTACGCCACCGGTGGCTAACAAGCCGGAAACTGCAGTGCAGGAGACTGCGCCACAGCAATAAGATTGCGGGTCAGCCGCGACCGCGGCGGCCGCAGGTCAGGCTGCAGTGAGCGTCATCAGGATGTCGGCGTACCACGCGCAGTTCAGTCCCAGTGCTTCGTCCAGTTCCAGGTCGCGCGTGCCGACATCGAGCCTTGCTGAATGCACGCCCAGCAGCATCCACGGCAGGTTGCCGAGCCGTGGATCACCATCGGCCACGCGGGTGACCACGGGCGCGCCGCTGGAGCCGCGGTGGGTACGTGCATCGGTCAGGAAATAGCCGACGCCCTGAAAACGCAGGCCGAACGATGACGCCACGGCCGCGCGACGCGCCACCGGCATATGGTGCAGCGTGTCGTGAAAGCCCAGCGGGAAACCCACGATCAGCAACCGGGTGCCGACTTCAACCTGATCATGCGCACCGTACAGGTGGCGCGGCGTGAAGGCGCAGTAGATTGTCGTTTCAGGCAGTGCCGGACGTTCAATTTCAATTACCGCGACATCGATTTCACCAGCGCCGTCCATGCCCTGACGCCACAAAGCGTTGCCGTCGCGGTACAGCGGGATCGAAAAACCGGTGGACCGTGCCATGTTGTCCGCATCGAGATGCAACTCAATTTCGATGCGATCCGGAAAGTGTTTGCTGGGCGCGTCACTGAACACGTGCCGGCTGGTCACCAGGAACAAACGCTCATCGCGCTCGAAAAAAAAGCCGCTGGCGTTGGTCAGCAACTGCGGCTGGTTGTAGGTGACGATGCGTGCTGCAGCCAGCAGTATGGGTTCGATCATGCGGGAACCGGTGGCTGCGGCAGGTTCATGGTGTCAGGCGTCAGGTTTCAGAGTTAGGGGCAGGCGTCAACGTTTGTTGATCGCGTATTGCAGTATCTCCACCACCTGCGCCGTGGTGGTGGCCCAGGCCAGGGCTGTGGCGTCTACTTCCTTCAGCGGATGAATGATGTCTTCGTCGTGCAGCGTGATATAGGGTTTGCCCAGGGCCGCGCAATAACCGGCGTCAAACGCCGCATTCCACTGCTTGTATTTGTCGCCGAAACGCACCACGGCGACGTCGCATTTTTCAATCAGCGTCTTGGTGCGTATGGCGTTGACCTTGGATGACTTGTGGTCGCGCCAGAAATTATTGGTTTCAGCGCCCAGCACATCGCCTGCCGCATCGCTGGCTGCGTGATCGGTTACCGCCGACGAGAACGTGACTGGCAGGTTGTGCGCCTTGGCGCCGTCGATGATCTGCTGCCGCCAGTCCGTGTGTATTTCACCCGAGAGATAGATGTTCCAGTTCATTGCTTGTTTCCATATCAAATCAGTAAATGCGGCGGACGCAGCCCCCGCAGGGGCCAGCGTAACACCTTCAGGATGTTTTCCAACCCAGCCATTCACAAATGCCGCGACCGAGTATCCATTCCTTGTCGGCTTCTGTTACCCAGGGTGCGTCTTTCAGCCACAAGTCGACATGCTCGCGGTAGGGCACCGGTGAACGTGACCAGTCGCTGCCCCAGAACAGGCGTTTGGGGCCGAAGGCTTCATACGCGCGTTTGGCGTAACCCTGCATTTTCTTGAACGGATACGGTTCTTGCAGATAACACGGCAGCGCGCTGGCCTTGACCGCCACATTGGGGCGTTTGGCAATCGGCAGCAGCTTGTCGAAATCGCGGAAGGTTTCGTCCTCCGGCTTGCCGCTGGAGAGCGCCATGTGATCCATGGTGATGCTGAGGCCGGGATAACGCGCGGCCACGTCGTCGATGACATGCACGAAATTCTGCGGCACCAGGATCATCAGCTTGATGCCGAGTTTTTCGGCTTCACTCCATATCCAGTCGAACTTGCCCTCGACCAGCGGCTGCTGCAGCACGGGGATGTGAAATGCAAACCGCATGCCCAGCATGCCGGGTTGTTTGAGCCAGGTCTTGATCGCGGTTTTCGCATCCGGCGCTTCCGGATTGAAACGCCCCATGATCGCGAAACGATCGGGGTGTGCCTGGGCGGCGGCGAGGGCGAGGTCATTGCGGTCGCCCTCCCACGACGGCGGCACCAGCACCGCACGATTCACACCCGCGCCGTCCATGTCGCGCAGCAGCTCTTCATGCCCCAGCGGAATTTCGCGCTGCGCATGCGCGCGTGCCGGCCACGGGCGTTCCGGTGTGTTGGCACCCCAGATGTGTACTTGTGAATCGACAATCAGCATGTTGTGGTTCCTCTTTGCGTGAGCCCCGATTCAATGATGAACCGGCGCATGCGTCAAGGCGTCCGTAAAGTGGAGCACGCGCGACCATCAGCGTGTGTGCAGTGGTTTTCGATGCGGGTGCCCGTTACACTGCGCTGCATCCACTGTGACCTCTGTCAGTGACTGACTCTGCCGTTACGGCAGTGCAGGCCCTGCGCAGCAGTATAATTATAAGTTGTTGATTGTAAAGGAAAAGTAATGAATGGTGCAGAAAGCCTGGTGCGCACGCTGCTCAATGGCGACGTCAATGTCTGCTTCGCCAATCCCGGCACCTCCGAAATGCATTTTGTTTCAGCGCTCGATCGCGTCGAAGGCGTGCGCTGCATCCTCGGCCTGTTCGAAGGCGTGGTTACCGGAGCGGCCGATGGTTATTACCGCATGGCAGGCAAACCCGCGGCGACACTGCTGCACCTGGGCCCTGGCCTTGGCAATGGGCTGGCCAACCTGCACAACGCGAAGAAGGCGCGCTCGGGCATCGTCAATGTTGTCGGTGAACATGCGAGTTACCACATCAAACACGACGCGCCGCTGACCGCCGACATCGAAGGTGTGGCGCGGCCGATGTCGGACTGGGTCAAGACTTCGCATTCCGCAAAATCCATCGCCGCTGACGGGGCGCTGGCCGTCGAGGCTGCGCGCCAGGCGCCGGGACAGATCGCCACATTGATATTGCCTGCCGATACCGCATGGGGCGAGGCCGATGGTCCGGCCAAAGTGAACGAACCTGCGCCGCGGGCGCGCGTGGCGGACGCTGCCATTGCCGACGGCGTCAAAGCGCTGACCAGCGGCCAACCCGCGGCGATATTGCTCGGTGGCGCAGCATTGCGCGGCAAGGCGCTGGAATGGGCGGGGCGCATTGCCGCCAAAACCGGTTGCATGCTGCTGTCGGAATTCAACAACGCGCGCTGGGAACGTGGTGCCGGACGTGCGGTGGTCAAACAATTGCCGTTTGTTGTCGATGCCGCGCTGGCACTGCTCAAAGACACGCGGCAACTGGTGCTGGTCGGTGCGAAACTGCCGGTGTCGTTTTTTGCCTATCCCGGCAAACCCAGCGTGCTGGTGCCCGAAGGCTGTGCAGTCACCAACGTCGCAGGGGCCGAAGCCGATGTCGAACACGCGCTGGAAGCACTGGCCGATGCACTGGGTGCGCGCAGCACTGCGCCGCTGCTCAATACCCCGGCTTATGAAGGCGCGCTGCCGACCGGCAGCGTCACCCTCGAAGGCCTGGGCGCATTGTTCAACCGGCTGATCCCCGACAACGCCATCGTGCTCGACGAATCCGTCACCAGCGGCCGCATGTTCACCAGCTCCACACCGGGCGCGCAGCCACACGACTGGCTGAACATCATGGGCGGCTCCATCGGCTGGGGCCTGGCCGCAGCCACCGGTGCGGCGATTGCCGCACCCGAGCGCAAGGTGATTGCACTCGAAGGCGATGGCAGCGCGATGTACACCCAGCAGGCGCTGTGGACCATGGCGCGCGAGAATCTCGACGTCACCGTGGTGATTTTCGCCAACCGCGCCTACAAGATACTGATGACCGAACTGACCAACGTGGGTGCCGCGCCAGCGGGCGCCAATGCCAAAGCCATGCTGACGCTGGGCAATCCCGACCTCGACTGGGTGACCATCGCCAAAGGTTACGGTGTGGCTGGTGGCAGGGCAACCACGCTGGATGAACTGGCGGTGCAGTTCAAACGCGGGCTGGCAACGCCGGGGCCTTATTTAATCGAGTTGTTGATCATGTAGTCGTCTGTCTGCGCGTTTCCTGCGAGCGCACAAATGAGAAAGAGCCGGTTGGCATTCTTGTGCAGACCGCGATACCGCCGGTTGGTGAAGTCGAATGCGTTGGGCGCATGTTTGCGAATTATCGCGGTCTGTTTTTTGCAGGCTTGATCACCATGTATCTTTAGAGTGACCTTCACGCTCATTGTTCACCGACTGTGGTTCCTACAATGATTCGATGCCGGCGCGGGCGATAACTTTTTTCCATTTGGCGGTTTCCTCCTTCAGGAAAGCGGTGAATTCGGCGGTCGTGCTGCCTACAGGTTCAGAGCCTTCGCGTTTCAGGTATTCAGCCAGTTCCGGCGATTTCATGATGCGCGCGACAGAGTCTGCAGCTTTGGCGACTGCGGCCTTGGGCATGCCTGCAGGGCCGGTCAGACCGTTCCAGGCCACGGCCTGAAACCCTTTCAGGCCAGATTCGTCCAGCGTCGGCAGATCAGGCAGGGCGGGTGCGCGTTTCAGGCTGGTTACGGCTAGCCCGCGCAGTTTGCCGGACTTGATGAACGACAGTGCGGAAGTCAGACCATTGAAAACGATGTCGACATGGCCGCCGATTAGATTGAGCATTGCCGGCGCACTGCCTTTGTATGGTATGTGAACGATCTTCACATTGGCCATCGCATTGAACAGTTCACCGGCGAGATGATTGGAGCCGCCGTTACCGGAAGAACCGAAATTCAATACACCAGGTTTTGCTTTCGCCAGCGCGATCAGTTCCCTGATGTTTTTGGCAGGCACGCCGGGATTGACCGCAACGACCAGTGATGTGGTGTTGATCAGCGTGATTGGTTCGAAATCCTTCGCCGGATCGTAGGGCAGTTTTTTCAGCAGACTTGGCACGACGGTGAACGGCACTGGCGTGACCAGTAGCGTGTAGCCGTCGGGCGCAGATTTGGAGACGATATCGGTGCCGATCACCGTGCTGCCGCCGGGTCGGTTGTCAACGATGACCTGCTGGCCCCAAGCTTCGCTCAGTTTCTGCGCGACCAGACGGGCCATGATGTCGGTGCTGCCGTTGGCCGCGAACGGCACGATCAGACGCACGGTCTTGTTCGGGTAATCTTGAGCTTGGGTTGCGCTCAGCGATAAAGAAGAAAATATAAATAAAATCAATAAGTTATAAATTTTCACGATTATCCTCCAGTAAATTAAATTGCGTAGTCCACAGTCACCTCGATATCTTATTCAGAGTCTCCTTAGCTAATTAAAATCCAGGAAAACCAGCATCCTGTCCCCAGCAAGAGGATTGCCACGAGGTGCTGCAGTTGCCGTGGCCGCATGATGGCCCCGAAGTTTTGGCCTGCAACCGATCCCGCGAGCAGGATCAGTCCGATCGTCGTCGTAAGGCCGAGGTCCAGCGCTCCTGATTGCCAGTGCACCAGGCCGGAGGCGATCGCAACAGGCATTTGGATCGCGTTTGCGCTCGCGATGATTGATGGTAGCGGCTGACGCAGAATCAAGAGGAGTGGACTCAACAGGATGGGACCGCCGGTGCCAGTGAGCGCAGAACCTGTCCCGACGATAGCTCCGGTTACCAAGAGTGCCCATAGCGGTAATTTCACAAAATCTGACGAGTTTGAAACCGAGTATAGGTCAACACACAACCGGAAACCTCCAAAGAACAGCAGTATCGCGGTCGGTATGAGCAACAAGTGCGCGTCTAGGTGATGCACCAGTGTTGCGCCTAAAACAGCGCCTGGCAGGGCGCCGATAGCCAGTAACACGGCATTGCGCATGTGTATGCGGCGCATGAACAAAAAAAACAGAGCTATCATCGCCGGAAACACGAAGGCCGTGGACGAGGCGGCTAGTGCTTGAGGCGGAGAAATGCCCTCAACCTGTGTGAGCGTAGGGACGATTAACACACCACCAATGCCCGTCGTGCCGATCAGCCATCCGGCAAAAAGAATGATTCCCAGGCACGCCAGCCCCATGGTTTCAGTTTTCCACCTTGCTGTCGCCACGTGTTGATTCATGCTGGGCGATTGCGTTGTCGAATCGTAGGAGTTGATTCAGCTGATGTGCGAGTTCGATACCTGTGGCCAAAGTGGCATTTTCAGCGGCCATCATCAGTTCTTTAGTGCTTCTGACCGCCCATTGCGCCCGATCATTGAGCAGCGCGACAAACTCGCTGGTGGCTGCGTGCAGCGTTCCGGGTTCGCATACCCGGTTGACGAGACCAAGTTCGCGATATTCGAGTGCGGTACGGGGTGTTCCAGTCAGCGCGATCTCGAGGGCCTTGCGCGGTCCAAGGTGTCTTCGCAGCAACACGGTGTTCAGCGCTGCCGGAAAGCCTTTCGTGATTTCCACGTTCGCGAATTTTGCATCGGATTCGGCGACGACAAAATCACAGGCCAGGGAGAACGATTGTCCTCCGCCAAATGCAAATCCCCGCACCGCTGCGACTGTGGGTTTGTGTGAAGACAAGAGTATTCGTACGGTATCTGTCATAAGGTTGGATGTTGCATTGAGCGTACCGTCAGCGAGACGTATGGATGTAGGTCCGTCCGCGCCCGGAATCAACCTCAGATTATTGACGTCGCGGCCAGCAGTAAAGCAATCTCCCGCGCCTGTCAGAACAATGGATCTGATGTCATTATTGTCAATTGCTGACCGAAGCCCGGCATTGAGCGCAATGAGCATGGTGTCGTTCATGGCGTTCAGCTTTGCCGGACGATTGAGCGTAAACCAGGCTGTCTGCTTTTCGATGCTGACGAGGAGAGGGTTATCGTTTCCATTAGTCTTCATTGCTTGGCTCCTGTTGTAGTGGGTACTTCTGCTATCACGTTATCCGCGAACATCGATGCGATTTCGCTTTCCTCGAATCCAAGCTCACGCAGAATGGCGTGGGTATGTTTCCCGCGTGTGGAAGGAGAAGTCAGGGGCGGGGTAAGCGCCTCGCTGGATTTAAAGCTGGGTCCGGGAATCTGAACCCTCCTTCCGTCGGCGTCGTCAAGTTGGATGCTCGGCCAGGCTGCCGTATCGCTGCGCGCACGATCGTAGGCGGCATCGGGTGTCAGAACAGCAGAAGCCGGTATGTGAAAACGGGTGAATTCGGCTTCCCAGTCAGCAACTTTTCGATGTCGGAGCAAGCGGGCGAGGCTGTCGTGTACGGAATCCACGTTACGTGCTTTTACGTGGGCTTCGAGCGTATCAAGTTCTGCCTTATCAGCGCCAAGGCCGGCCAGACACTGCAGGAATGCCTGCGTTTGCGCCTGAGTGTTGCATACGAAAGCGATGCTACCATCGATGGTTTCGAATGTTCCCGACAGCGGATTTCCTGAAAAGGCGCTGGCACGGCTGATTTTTCGAGGGAGGCCACTGACTGCGTGCGGTGCGTAAGCTGGCGCCAGCACTGTCATCGCGACTCCAAGCATCGATACATCGAGCCATTCTCCCCGCAAGCGATGAGTGCCAGTGGCTGCGTCTCTTCGATATAAGGCGGCGAGTACGGCAAGGGCTGCGTGGGTTCCGGTGACGTAGTCAATTAGAGGTATACCGATTCGCATCGGTGTTCCTTGCGTGTCGCTGTTTGCGGTCATTATTCCTGACATAGCCTGAATGATGTGATCATATGCAGGTCGCTTTGCGAGCGGTCCTTTCTGCCCGAAGCCGGAGATCGAACATACGACAAGCCTAGGGTGGCGGTTAATGAGTTCTTCTGGGGAAAACCCGAGTTCTGCCAGTTTTCCAGGACGAAAGTTTTCGACTAGAACGTCTGCTTTCCCGATTAACTGGTGCAGCGCGCGTTTGACACGTTCGTCGCGCGCATTGACAGCTATCGAACGCTTGCCCCCGGATAGCATGACGAAGGACTCACCGAGTTCAGGTTTCAACAATGCCGGATCCTGTGCCTTGATACGCATGAATTCGGGACCATCAGCTCGTTCTACGCGGATCACGTCGGCCCCTAACAGGGCGAGACTGTATGTGGCGTAAGGTCCAGAAAGAACGTGACTCCAATCAACCACGCGAATGCCTGAAAGCGGCGGTCGAGACTCTATGTTTTGGATTGTCATGCGGCCTTGATCCTTGCATCATTAATGGAACCAGCTTCTGTGATCACTGGTCCTGCAACTGACCATGTTGTTTTGTAAAATATGATGTTCTCTTTTCAACGGGGTGCAGCCCTAATCACACGAACATTATTAATATTGAGGTGGAAGACAGCCATAAAACTGTTCGAATAGCCTATGCCATAATGGAATACATGCTACGTATTGATGACCTGAAAGCCTTTGTAGAGGTATGTGATGCAGGCAGTCTTGTCGCTGCTGCAAACAAACTCGCAGTCAGTCAGCCGACTCTTTCCAAGGCGATGGCACGGCTGGAGCGGGGCCTCGGTTCGCAGCTTCTGGAGCGCCGTGCCCGCGGCGTAGCGCTTACCGAAGTCGGCGTGCTTCTGTTGCAGCATATTCGAGGCATCAACCTGAGTCTGCAGGACGCAATTTCAGCGGTGCGCGACATGCGTCATGGTGTTTCAGGAACGGTAAGAATCGGTATCGGAATCGGTATACCGCGATCACTAGTAGTCGGTTCCTGCCGATCGTTTCTTCTCAAGAGCAAGAGTTCCCTGGAAATTCTGGGTGGTATGTCGGACTCATTACTTCGCGACGTCGCAAACGGTACCATCGACTTCGCTGTCACCGGCATTCGCCCATCGCCTCGTGATGCCATCGCATGGTCACCATTATTCGAAGATTCCATGATCCCGGTCGCTCCTACGACCAATCCGCTGACTCAAGTCGAGCGCACGACCTGGGCGCAACTGGCCGCTGAAACATGGCTGATGCCGAGCGCTGGCACTGCCACGCGAGTATGGCTAGAGAAACAGTTTGTTCGTCGAGGTTTGATTCCGCCGCAGCGCATCATCGGATTGCGTAACTTTCCTCGTGCTTTTGAGTTGGGGGAGATGCTAAATGCGATTTCACTTGCGCCGTCGTCAATGCTCAAGGCGACGCTCGACTACAAATCTTACAGGGCGTTACGTACCCCCGTGGACTGGAAATCAGACCGTGTTGTGAGCATCCTTTACCGTCGCCGGGGCTATCTTAGCCCTGCGGCAGAGCAACTCATGAAAGCCTTCAAAGCTGAGACGAAGAAACTGGGGCTGTGATGGTACTTTTATACACGTGCTGTGTTGTACCCGTTGCTTTGGATCACAACTCCGATATCCTGGGCGGCAGTTCCGATTCTGATCTCGTCAATTTTTCTTCCATCACACTCGAAGAGTCGAATCTGATCGAATGTGGGAGGAAAGTTCTGTATGAGCCCGCCGGCGCCCGTGAATCTTGCGGGCACGAGGTCCATCCAGAGCGTCGTTTCGCCCACGTTGTAGTCGGTAAGCCGGGCAATGCTACACGAGCAACGTCGCGGCGGCCCACACGTCGCTCCGCGACTGTGAGTGCGAGCGATTTCTTAATTTCTGTAGCATAAGCTGCTTTGACTGCACTGCCTGGAATGAAAGCCCGACTGAAGACCTAGGGTCTGTTAACAATTAAGCCAACCAGAGGTAGGCGCACACCAGATTGAGTATGGAATTGAAGTTGCAAGCGAGTTTTTTATAACGGCTGGCAATACGGCGAAACTGTTTGATGCGGTTAATGAAGCGCTCCACCAAGTTACGGTCTTTATAAACATGTCGATCATAATTTCTTTGCTCAGTGCGGTTGCGACGCGGCGGAATGACCGCCGTAGCACCTGCGGCATTGATAAGGGCAACAAACGCATCGGCATCGTAGCCTTTGTCGCCAACGACCGTCCCGGGACGCAGTTCCTCAATCAGCATACGCGCCTGCGTGATATCGGCCACCTCACCGCCCGTCAATATCCAGCGCATCGGATTGCCCAACGCATCCACCACGATATGAATTCTGGTGCTCAGCCCCCCCACGCGAACGCCCGAGCGCCTGCGGCCCTGCTTTTTTTGGGCGCCCGCAGCGTGCTGGTGGGCACGCACCGCAGTACTGTCAATGAATAACGCTTCCAAATCCACATCATTGCTGACGGCCTTGATGACCCGTTGCCACACGCCTTTCTTGCCCCAGCGCGAGAAACGCGTATACGTCGCATGCCAGTTACCCAGCGCCGGATCCAAGTCGCGCCACGGACTGCCCGTGCGCGCAATCCACAAGACCGCTTCGATAAACAACTGGTTGTCCTTGGCAGTCACCCCACGGTCGCCGGCCTTGCCAGGCAGTAAATCTTTGATCCGTTCCTATTGTTCGTCACGCAGTATTTTTCTAGCCATCGCTTCAGGTTCTCTTCAAAAAGCAGAATGTACCAACCTAATTCATTTGTGTACAGACCCTAGTACACGCGAGAAGCGGCTGGGGAATTCCGAAAAAGTGGACAGATGGCTGACGAAGCGAGCCAAAAAGTGGGATATTCTGCATGTTCAGAACATTCAAAATGTCTTCGTGAAAATGTAACCCATGCCCTCAATCCTAGACCACATCGTCATCACCGTCTCCGATTACGCGCAAGCACTGCGCGTGTTTCAAGCTATCTGCGGGGGTGAGCCAGCTGTGCATATAGCGGACGACGGCAGCGCCCGTTTCACGCGCTTTTACCTAGGTGATTCGGTGGTGGAACTGGCGGAACCGCTTGGCACGCCTGCGCGCGGCGTCGGCCGGTCGTTGTCGCAGCGGCTCATGCGCACGGGTCCGGGTGTGCACTTGGTGTGTTTGCCGTCCTCGAACCTTAACGACACCATTGGCGCGTTGGAGGCCGACGGTGCAATGCTTATCCACGGTGGCGGCCATGTGTATGTGCATCCAAAATCGGCCAACGGGGTGCTGGTGCAGTTGACGTCGCGGCGAGAATTCGGACCGAAGCCACGGGTGGGTGACGCGCGCTTTGACCATGTAGCAATTGCGGTGAACGATCTGGCGACTGCGTCAGCCCGATGGGCGAAAATCACTGGCGTTACGACGCAGACTATGGGTGTGCATCCTGCTTCCAATGGTGCTTTTCAAGCGGCGCGTCTGGTGTTGGGTGAGCAAATAGTAGAACTGATCAGTCCGATGCCACGAGTGACATCGGCACTGACCGCACGACTGAGTAGTCGCGGGGAAGGTATCGCTGCGCTGGCACTGCCGGCGAACAGCATAGACAAGACGCTGTCGCGACTGCGTGCCTCCGGTACGCGGGTGTTGAATCAGCCGCCACACTGGATGGTGCATCCAAAAGACGCATCAGGCGTGTTGGTGCAAATTACTCCGCGCGTGGCGCATCAATAGAGCACTACGCCGGCTATCGCTTTACTCCCACATTGATGAGGGGCGATTGACATAGTCACTTACCTCTTACCCGCGATAGACTTGTAAGGTGTCTGATCTCGCATCCGTATTCTCCGCAACCGGCGCACTCGCGCAGGTAGTCCCCGACTTCCGGGCCCGGCCATTCCAGATGGAAATGGCCGAAGAAATACAAAAAATAATTAATAATCAACAAGTTATAGTTGCTGAGGCGGGTACGGGCACGGGCAAGACCTTTGCCTATCTGGTGCCTGCCCTGTTGTCCGGCGGCAAGGTGATCATCTCCACCGGCACCAAGACCCTGCAGGACCAGTTGTTCGGTCGCGACATTCCGACGGTGCGCGATGCGCTGAAAGTGCCGGTGACCGTGGCGCTGCTGAAGGGCCGTGCCAATTATGTCTGCCACCATCATCTGGCAGGCGCCAAGGCCGATGGCCGGCTGCCGACACGGGATGACGTGGTGTACCTGGCGCGCATCGAAAGTTTTGCCCGCACCAGCAGCACCGGCGACCGCGCCGATCTGGCCGAAGTGCCGGAGAATGCCGGGGTGTGGCCGCTGGTGACTTCCACGCGCGACAACTGTCTGGGTTCAAGTTGTGAGCATTACGACAAATGTTTTGTGATGAAGGCGCGCAAGCAGGCGCTGGAAGCTGACGTGGTGGTGGTCAACCATCATCTGTTTTTTGCCGACGTGATGCTGCGCGATGAAGGCATAGCCGAAATCCTGCCGGCGTGTAACACGGTGATTTTCGACGAGGCGCATCAGTTGCCGGAAACCGCCAGCCTGTTTTTCGGGCAGTCGGTATCGACCACACAGTTGATCGACCTCGCGCGTGATGCGCGTATCGAGGGCGCAGCCAGCGCCAAGGATTTTGCTGCGCTGCCAGTGGCGGCGAGTGTGCTGGAAAAAGCCGCACGCGATCTGCGGTTGGCATTCGAGGACGGCGGTGCACGCATGCCGGCGGTGGCGGTGAAGCGACGCGAAGCGGTGACGGAAGCGTTGACCGAGGCTTGCGACAAACTGGCCGAGCTGTCGGAATCGCTGCACAGCCAGGCGGCACGTAGCGAAGGCCTGCAGCAGTGTTTTGAACGCGCTGATGCGCTACGTGGTTTGCTCGACGGCTGGCGCGAGGATAACGACGCCAGCCTGGTGCGCTGGGTGGAGGTGTTCCACCAGTCGGTGCAGTTCAACGCGACGCCGCTGTCGATCGCGGAAATTTTCCGGAAGCAGGTCGAGGCGCAGGCCAAGGCCTGGGTGTTTACGTCCGCGACGCTGTCGGTGAACGGCGATTTCAAGCATTACGTCAACGAACTTGGCATCGAGAACGCGCAGACCGCGAACTGGGCCAGCCCCTTTGATTTTGAAAAACAGGGGCTGCTCTATGTGCCGCAGCAACTGCCTGAGCCGAACACGCCGGATTACACCCGCGCCGTGGTCGAAGCCGCGCTGCCGGTGGTGGAGGCCAGCCGCGGTCGCGCTTTCCTGCTGTTTACCAGCTTGCGCGCCATGCGCGAGGCGCATGGCCTGCTGCTTGAAGCCTTTGAAAAACGCAGGTGGGATTATCCGCTGCTGGTGCAGGGCGAAGGTTCGCGCACCGAACTGTTGCAGCGTTTCCGCGCGCTGGGCAACGCGGTGCTGGTGGGCAGCCAGTCGTTCTGGGAAGGTGTCGACGTGCGCGGTGATGCGCTGTCGGTGGTGATGATCGACAAGCTGCCGTTCGCACCACCCGATGATCCGGTGCTGGCGGCGCGCATCGCCAAGATCAACAACGAGGGCCGCAATGCCTTCATGGAATACCAGCTTCCGCGTGCGGTGATTTCATTGAAGCAGGGCGCGGGGCGATTGATTCGCGACGAAACCGATCGCGGCGTGCTGATGATCTGCGATCCGCGGTTGCTCTCCAAGTCTTACGGAAAACGCATCTGGCGCAGCCTGCCGCCGATGACGCGCACCCGCGAAATTGATGACGTGGTGGCGTTTTTCGAGCGCGAGGTGCTTACACCAGCGGTGGCTTGACCGGCGCGGCGTGGCGCTCGGGCGCCAGTCGCGCGCGCACCATGTCGATGTGGCCGCGCAGGGTGTAAACATAATCCCAGTAAGTCAGCGGCACGCGGGTGGCGTCCACGCCCAATTCGATTTCGTCGAGGCGTTCCAGCAGCCGCTCGGTATCGGCGGAGCCGGGATTGCGGCGCGCTTCAACCTCAACTTTTTTTAACTCCCGGTACCAGCGGAACACCTTGCTTTTGACGCGCCAGTTGTAGAACGCCGGCATGATGCGCATCACCGGAATGAGCACCACGATCAGTGGCACCAGCAGTACCAGCAGGCGTTCGATCAGGTTGGCGACCCAGAACGGCATGTAGCGTTGCAGGAAGGGCGGGCCGGCTTTAAAGAAGCGCTGCGCATCTTCGCTGACCGGGAAATCGCCTTCGCGCACCGTCGGGAATTCGCCGGCCTTGCGGAACACGCCGGGTCCGGCATGGACCTTGGTCACGGCCTGCAGCAGCACCGAGACCAGGGCCGGGTGCAGGTCCTCGCGCGCAACCAGATACGCGGTGGTGGCAACCATGCGCACATTGGCGGAAGGGATGTCGGCAGCGAGGTCGATCATGCCGCGCGGTAGCGTGATGTTCGACAGGTAATGAAAACGCCGTGCCAACGCCTCGGCCTGGCTCAGGCTCATCAGCCGCACGCCCGGCGCCTGCAGCAGCTTGTGGACCACCGGCGCATCGGAGGCGATGACGAACATCGCCGCATCGACGGTGCCGGCAATCAGGGCATCAGCGGCGGCCATGCCGGCCAGCGGGACCAGGGGGGCATCCGCGCTCAGCGCGCCGCTGGCCTGCAGCACATTGCTGACCAGCGCGCGGGTGCCGCTGCCCTCAGGGCCGACGGCAATGCGTTTGCCAGCAAGCTGGGTCAGCAGCGTCAGTTCGCTGGCGCTACGGTAGAAAATCCACAGCGGTTCATAGTAGAGCGCCGCCAGCGACATCACGGGGTAATCCTTGCCCGGCGTGGCCACGCCGCCCTGGATCAGCGCGACATCAACGCCGGATGTTCCATCGGTCAACTGCCGCAGGTTCTCGACCGAGCCCGAAGAGGGGCGGATTTCAACCTTGATTTTTTCCTTGGCCACCAGATCGCGATACCGTTGGCCGAACAGGTGATAGGCGCCATCGATGCTGCCGGTGGAGATCACCAGCTTGTTGGGCGGCGCGGGGCGGACAAAATGGTAGGTCGCGAGGAATGCGGCACCGATGATCAGCGCGCCGATCAGTGTGATGAACGACAGTTCGCGTCCGCCATCACCTTCGGCATCGGCGTCAGCGTCGTTTTGCCGCCACGGCAGCAGACGCAGCCACTTGCTGCGCGGTTTTTGTGGATTCGGATCAGTCATTGCAGTGATTGTCCATTATGCAGCGTTGATCAGCTAGTGCCGCTCATCAAGTGCTGCTTATCCAGCGCCAGAGCAGCCATGCCGCCAGTATCCATAACGCAATGAACAGGGTGGCTACGACATAGTTTCGCGGTTTGGGCTGGTGCGCGTCCAGCCAGGTTTGCGCTTGCTGCTGGCATTCGGTGATGACCGGCACCGGCACCAGTTTCAGCGTGAGCCAGATGCCTATGGGCAGCAGGATCACATCGTCGAGCAGGCCGAGCACGGGAATGAAATCCGGTATCAGGTCGATGGGGCTGAAGGCGTAGGCCACGACCAGTACTGCAAGAATTTTTGCAGGCAGTGGTGTTTGCGGATGGCGATAGGCAAACCACAAGGTCACCACATCGCGCTTCAGTCCCCGCGCCCAGTCTTTCAGGCGCGCAAGCATCAGACGCTGCGCAGGGTGGCGGGCACCGCCCACAGGTCATGGGCATCGGACTTGGTGACTTTGACGCGGGTGAATTCACCAGCTTTCAGTTTGGCGCTCTGGCGGATAAAGACGCGGCCGTCGATTTCGGGGGCATCGGCACTGGAGCGTGCGATGGCGCCGTTTTTGCCGACCTCGTCCACCAGCACGGTGATGACCTGGCCGATGCGGCGTTTCAAACGCGCCGTGCTGATTTTTTCCTGCACCGCCATGAAACGCGCGCGGCGTTCTTCCTTGAGGCCTTCGGGCAGCGGATCGGGCAGCGCATTGGCGGCGGCACCTTCGACCGGTGAATAGGCGAAGCAGCCGACGCGGTCGAGCTGGGCTTCTTCCAGAAATTCCAGCAGGGATTCGAATTCAGCTTCAGTCTCACCGGGGAAACCGACGACAAAGGTGCTGCGTATGGTCAGTTCCGGGCAGATTGCGCGCCAGTCGTTGATGCGTTTCAAAGTGCCTTCGGCATTGGCTGGGCGCTTCATCAATTTGAGGATGCGCGGGCTGGCGTGCTGGAAGGGCACGTCGAGGTACGGCAGCAGTTTGCCGTCGGCCATCAGCGGAATGACTTCGTCGACATGCGGATACGGATACACGTAATGCAGCCGCACCCAGACGCCGAGTTCAGTCAGCGCGCGCGACAGTTCGGTCATGCGCGTCTTGAGCGGCCGCCCACCCCAGAAACCGGTGCGGTATTTGACGTCCACGCCGTAGGCGCTGGTGTCCTGCGAGATCACCAGCAGTTCCTTCACGCCGGCGTTGACCAGGTTCTGTGCTTCCTGCATCACGTCGCCGATCGGCCGGCTGACCAGGTTGCCGCGCATCGACGGAATGATGCAGAAGGTGCAGCGGTGATTGCAGCCTTCGGAAATCTTCAAGTAGGCGTAATGCCGCGGCGTCAGGCGTATGCCCTGCGGCGGGATCAGGTCGGTGTGCGGGTCGTGCGGCTGGGGCAGGTGTGTGTGTATGGCTTCCATCACCGCGGCAGTGGCATGCGGGCCGGTGACGGCGAGCACTTGCGGATGATTTTCCCGCACGATGTCGCCCTTGGCGCCCAGGCAGCCGGTGACGATGACGCGGCCGTTCTCCGCGAGTGCTTCACCGATGGCGTCCAGCGATTCTTCCACGGCAGCGTCGATGAAGCCGCAGGTGTTGACGACGACGAGGTCGGCGTCGGCATAAGTGGGCGAGACCAGATAACCCTCAGCGCGTAATTGCGTGAGGATGTGTTCGGAATCTACCGTGGCCTTGGGGCAGCCGAGCGAAACGAAACCGACTTTACGCGGAGGAGTGGGCACAGCGGAAAACGATGCGGTTGATCAGGTTAAGCGGATTAAACAGGTTAAGCGGATTAAGCGGGTTCAGCGGGCTACGGGGTGTTACGACTTCGGCTCTTCACCGTCTTTCGGCGGTGTTTCGGCACCGGGGAAACCGGGGAAGGGGAAGTTGCCCCACAGATTGCGGGTCTGGGTCGTCAGCTGGTTCTGCATGTCGAGGAAAGTGCGCGCACTCTGTTCGAGATAATTGCCCATCAGGCCTTGCATCGCCGGTCCTTGCATCTTCACGAAATCATTCCAGGTTTCCGAATTGAGCATCGGGTTCTTGCCGTAGACCTCGCGTGACTGGTCCTGCAGTTTTTGCTGGATCTGCATGAAGGTCTGGATGTTTTTCTCGAGGTAGCCGCCCATCATGCCCTGCATCGCATTGCCGTAAAAACGGATGATCTGCGACAGCGAGTCACTGGTGAACATCGGTGTGCCGGCGGATTCTTCTTCGAGAATGATCTGCAGCAATATGGCGCGCGTCAGGTCGTTCTTGCTCTTGGCGTCTTCTACTTTGAACTCCACGTTTTCTAGCACCAGCTTTTTTACATCAGCGAGTGTGATGTAGCTGCTGGTCTCCGTATCGTAGAGCCTGCGGTTCGGATATTTCTTGATCGTACGGGACTGTGCGCTCATGGGATTTGATCCAGAAATTCGCAATAAGAAGGAGTCGGATTCTCTCACAGCAAATGCTGCATTGCAACTACGGGAATTAAAAAATATCAATAAAATCAACGATCTAGAGTTGCCCCTTATGTTGCGCGGCGTGAGTCCCTGTTATTGCCGGATTAAACGGTCTGATGCCAGCGGGTAAGATGCAGCTACGCAGGATCTGATTTCCCATCTATTTCCCCAGGGAGGTTGCCATGTCCAAAACGTCCGATCCCTTCGCCGAATTCACCCGCAAGGCCACCGAAGCTGCGCTGCAGCTGACGCAGTTGTCGATGGCGCAAGGCGAGAACATGCTGAAACTGCAGTTGAGTGCCATGCGCAACATGCTGCACGACAGTACGACAGCGGCCAAGGCGCTGCTCGAAGCACGCGATCCGCAGCAATGGAGTGCATTGCAGGAACGGAACATGCGCGACATGGTGGAGCGCTTGAACGAGTATTCGCGCAGCATCCAGGATCTGGCGAGCAAAAACCAGGATGAGGTTGGTGAAGTCGTGGAATCCCGGCTCGATGCCATGAACGAGGAATGCCAGTCGCTGGTCGAGGCCATGGCGGCTGCGGCGCCGCCCGGATCGGCGCCGGTATTTGCCGCGATGAAGCAATCGTTGGCGGCGTCCCATCTGCTGGTCGGCACGATGTCGAAGTCGGCGCAGGACGTGGTCAAAGCCACGACCGCAGCAGCCAAGGCGCCACCCGGCAAAGGCGGTAAAGGTGGCAAAGGCGCCGGGGACGGCAACTGAGCCGGAACAAGGTGCCCGCAGCTTGTTGTGCTGAATTAAAAACGGCCCGCGGTGCGGGCCGTTTTATTTGAACAGGGTGGTGCTTACTGCATGTGCTGGCCGCCGTTGATGGCGATGTTGGCGCCGGTGACAAAGGCCGCTTCTTCCGAACACAGATAGGCCACGAGGCCGGCAACTTCTTCAGGCTTGCCGAGGCGGCCCAGCGGAATCTGCGGAATGATTTTGGTGTCCAGCACTTCCTTGGGGATGGCCATCACCATCTTGGTGCCGATGTAGCCGGGCGAGATGGTGTTGACGGTGACACCCTTGCGCGCGTATTCCAGTGCGGCGGCCTTGGTGAAACCGTGCATGCCGGCCTTGGCCGCGGAGTAGTTGGTCTGGCCGAAAGCGCCTTTCTGGCCGTTGACCGACGACACGTTGATGATCCGCCCCCAGTTGCGCTCGGCCATGCCGTCGATTACCGGCTTGGTCATATTGAACACGCTGTCGAGGTTGGTTTTCATCACTGCATCCCAGCTGTCCTTTTCCATTTTTCGGAATGTGGTGTCGCGGGTGATACCGGCGTTGTTGACCAGCACATCGACCGGGCCGATGTCCTTGGTGATCTTGGCTATAGCCTGCTGGCAGGAGTCGTAATCGGCGACATCCACCGGCACGGCTTTGAAGTCATAACCCTGCTGCTGCATTTCAGCCAGCCATTGAGTGTATTTTTTGTTGCCGGGCGAATAGGTGGTTACAACGATGTAATCCATCTTGGCGAGTTTCATGCAGATGGCCTCACCCAGGCCTCCCATACCGCCGGTAACGACTGCGACGCGTGCCATATGCATCTCCTCTGAGTTGAATCCGTTTTTAATTTAACAGCAATTCGGCGTGGCGGGTATCAATGCCGCAACACTGGTGCATTTTTATTTGCGGCGCTTGCGCGGTTTCCGCTTTTTTTCGATTTCACTGTTTTTTCTGCTTGCGCTGTTTTTTTCGCCTGGGCCTGGTCCAGTACTGCCACTACTTGCAATGCTTCCTATTTTTTCTTTGACGTAACGCCCCGGCGCGGGCTCGATCGCGCCGTAGGTGGCATTGCCGCAGGCGGCCGGCGCGCTGATTGTGGCGCCGCCGTGGCTGGTCAGCCAGTCCGACCAGTGGTTCCACCAGCTGCCCGGATGTGAGGTCGCATTTTCCAGCCAGGCCTCGGCTTCAGGCGGCAACTGCGCATGGGTCCAGAAATTGCGCTTGTTGCGTTTGGCAGGATTGATGACGCCGGCGATGTGACCGCTGGCGGCGAGCACGAACTGCACCGCGCCGCCGATCAGGCCGGTGGTGGCGTATGCGGTTTTCCAGGGCACGATGTGATCTTCGCGTGCCGCCAGCACATAGGCCGGCATGTCGAGCGTGGCCAGGTCTACGGCCTCACCGCACATGTTGAGTTTGCCGGGGATGCGCAGATTGTTTTCGAGATAGGTGTTGCGGATGTAAGTACAGTACATGGTGCCGGGCAGGTTGGCGCTGTCGCCGTTCCAGTACAGCAGATCAAAGGCTGCCGGCGTGCGGCCTTTCAGGTAATTGTTGACCACGTACGGCCAGATCAGGTCATTGGCGCGCAGGCTGGCGAAAGTCAGCGCGAGTTCACGCCCGCGCAACACGCCGCCGGCTGCGAATTCGGCTTCGCGCCCGCTCACGTAGGTCTCGTCGATGAACACGCCCAGTTCACCGGTATCGCTGAAGTCGAGCATGGTGGTGAGGAAGGTGAGACTGGCCACCGGATCTTCGCCGCGCGCGCGCAGCACCGCCAGCGCACAGGCCAGCAGCGTGCCGCCGACGCAGAACCCCAGTGCATTCACCTGCGGCGTGTCGCAGATGTCCTGTGCCACGGCAATGGCGCGCATCACGCCGTGTTCCAGGTATTCATCCCAGGTCGCCTTGCCCATGGCTTCCGGCATATTGCGCCATGACACCATGAACACGGTGTGCCCCGCCGCGACGGCATGCTGCACATAGGAATTGTCGGGCTGCAGATCGAGGATGTAGTACTTGTTGATGCAGGGCGGCACCATCACCAGCGGACGTGCATGCACGGTGGCGGTCTGCGGCCGGTACTGCAGCAACTGCATGAAATCGTTTTCATACACCACATCGCCGGGTGTGATCGCCAGATTGCGGCCGACCTCAAAGGCGCTGGCATCGGACATCGACACCAGGCCCTGGTCGATGTCGGCGGCGAGATTCTTCAGGCCCTGGTTGATGCTTGCACCTTCAGTGGCTGCAGCCAGCTTGATGGCTTCGGGATTGCTCCACGGGAAATTGGCGGGCGACAGGGCATCGATTAGTTGTCGCGTGTAGAACTCGAGTTTGTGTTTGGCGTGGGCTTCCAGTCGCGCCGATGCTGTCAACTCTTGCAGCCAGCGTGCTGACAGCAGGTAGGAATGCGCCAGATAACTGAAATAGGGTTCCTGCCATTCCGGCGCGCTGAAGCGGCGGTCGGCGGGTGGTGTCGGCAGCGTGGCGGCGGCGTCACTGCTGATGCCGGCATGGCTATGCCACAGCGCCAGGTGGTCGCGGTAATAACGGTTGTTGAGTTCGGTCCAGTGTCCGCTGTCCGCGGCAATGCCGCTGGCCAGCAGTTGCATCATGGCCGTGGCGTCGGGCAGAGCCTCCGTCGCGCCCAGTTTGTTGGCAGCGCCGGCGAGCAGCAGGCGCTGCAATTCGGCAAAGGCATTTTGGGTGGCGTCATTCATGAGCGGTGGGCATTTTGCGGCGTGGTGATGACAGGCCGATGGCAGGCGTCCGGATCACAATAACACAGCACTGCGTGTACGCAGCGGGGGAATTATTTTAACTTGTTGATTTTATTATATTTTTTAGCCGTGCGCCCAGTGACCGATCAGCCAGATGGTGGCGATGCCGAGGCCGATCAGCAATACCTGCTGCGCCGTGGCGGCGAGTTCAGGCCGGCGGTGTAATCCGGGAATGAGGTCAGCTACCGCCACATAAAGCATGCTCGCGGCTGCCAGTGCGAGCAGCGGCGTGACCAGTGCCTGCGCAGTTTGCAGCGTGAAGTAGGCCAGTACGCCGCCGATGACCATGGCTGCACTGGCGAGCATGTTGAGCAGCAGTGCTGAGCGTTTGCTGTAGCCGGAGTGCAGCAGGATCAGGAAGTCGCCGACTTCCTGCGGCACTTCATGGGCGATGATGGCGATGGCGGTAACGATGCCCAACTGGGTATCCGCCATGAAGGCGGCGGCAATCAGTACGCCGTCGACGAAATTGTGGAAGGTATCGCCGACCAGGATCATCAGGCCGCTGCGGCCGTGATCATTGTGGCTGTGGCTGTGATTGTGCTGCGGTTGCGGTGTTACCTGCGGATCATGGGCTTCGCATTCCTCGACATGGCAATGGCGCCACAGCACCAGTTTCTCGAGCACAAAAAACGCGAGGATGCCGAACAGTACGATCATCGCGGTGGATTCGATGTTGGCGCTTTCGCGGAACGCGTGGGGCAGCACTTCGATGAAGGCTGCGCCGAGCAGTGCGCCCACCGCGTAGCTGACCAGCATCGGCACCTGCGAGGCTTTGGCCTTGATGGCAAACAGACTGGCCACCAGCGCAGAAAGTATGCCGCCGGCAATAGTGGCCAGAATGATCCACGACAGTGTGTTCACGGTATGCGGTTCAGGGTAGTAGAGCTGGACGTATGCAAATTGCAGCAGCAGGCTGACTGAGCAGGCCGACTGCAGGGAGCGCGAATTATACAGTATCGGGCGCTGGCGGCTCGGTGCTCAGCCATATCAATGCTGCCATGCGGCCGGTGATGCCGTCGCGACGGTAGGAATAAAACCGGTCGGGATCCGAGTAGGTGCACAGGTCGCCGCCGAAAACTTCTTTGATGCCGGTGCGGTGTAATGCGTCGCGCGCCAGCGCCGGCAGATCACACAGCCACTTGCCCGGCCGCTGCGGATTGAATGCGGATTTACGTTCCGGCGCGTCTTTGCAGAAAGCGTGCAGCACATCATAGCCGACTTCAAAAGCCGTCGGCCCGATGCCGGGGCCGATCCAGGCCAGCAGGTCTGCGGGTGGCGCGGGCATGCGCGCCACGGTATTGGCGATTACGCCGCCGGCGAGGCCGCGCCAGCCGGCATGCGCTGCACCGATGCAGGTGCCGGCGCGGTCGGTGAGCAGTATGGGCAGGCAATCAGCGATGAGGATGGCGCACACCGTGCCGGGCCGGCGCGCGACGCTGGCATCGGCCTGTGGCACTTCATCGGGCAAGTCGCTCAGCGTGTCGACATCAACGACGCTGGTGCCGTGCACCTGCGCCAGCCAGCGCGGTGGTTGTGGCAGGCAGCCCTGCAGTCGCGTGCGGTTGGCGACGATTGCAACGGGATCATCGTCAGTGCGGGTGCCCAGGTTGAGGCTGGCGTACGGGCCGGTGCTGTCGCCGCCGTCTCGCGTGGTGACCAGCGCCTGCACGTTGGCCGGCGCTGGCCAGTCCGGAATGATCCACTGCGGATGGCGGTTGCCGGTCATGCCGCCCGCAGCGCTGCGATCAGTTGCAGCATGTCATCGGGCAGCGGCGCCTGCCATTGCATGGTGTGGCCGGCATCCGGATGCGTCAGCGCCAGCTTTTCAGCATGCAGCGCCTGGCGCGTGATCAGCGGCACGGCAGTTGATTTGGCCGGGGCGTTGCGCAGGCGGTATACCGGATCGCCCCAGATCGGAAATCCGAGTTTCTGCAGGTGCACGCGTATCTGGTGGGTGCGGCCGGTTTCAAGGCGGCAGGCCAGTACGCTGGCGTGCGCGAATGTTTCCAGCACCGTGTAATGGGTGACTGCGGGCTTGCCCTTGGCGGTTACGGCCATGCGGATGCGGCTGCGCGGGTCGCGGCCGATGGGGCCTTCAATCTTGCCGTTGCGTTTGACGATGCCGTGGACCACGGCGCGGTATTCGCGGGTGACCGTGCGCGCCTGCAGCTGGCGTACCAGGTCGGTCTGTGAGGTCAGCGTTTTGGCGATGACCAGCAGGCCGCTGGTGTCCTTGTCGAGGCGGTGCACGATGCCGGCGCGCGGCACAGTGGCCAGGTGCGGCGCATGGGCGAGCAGGGCATTGAGCAGCGTGCCCTGCCAGTTGCCGCTGCCCGGATGCACCACCAGGCCGGCGGGTTTGTTGATGACCATCAGCGTGTCATCCTCGTAGACGACCTGCAGCGGGATTTCTTCGGGGCGATAGGCTGTTTCCTCAGGGGAAAGCGTCGGTTGCACCACGATCTGCTCGCCACCATGGACCTTGGCGCGCGGCGCCGCCGCTTTGCCATCGACCGTGACCTTGCCGTCGCGTATCCACGTCGTGAGCCGGGCACGCGAATACTGCGGCAGCAGCTGCGCCAGCGCCTGATCCAGCCGCAGGCCGGCACAGGTTGCCGGTATGGCCAGTTGATACGGAGCCAGAGCGGTCGTGTTTTCGGTATAATTTTCAGATGACAAATCAGCGCCCAGTAGTCCACCAAGAAGTTCACGCAGCAGTTCGCAGCACATTGCAGAACATTTCGCGTAGCATTTTAACGTTATTCACTGCACTTGCTGCCGCCTGGCTGCTCGGCGGCTGCGGCTTGTTCGGCGGCAAGGAATACGACGAGACCCGGACCTGGTCGGTGCAAAAGCTCTACGCCGAGGCGCGTGTCCTGCTGGCCGAACGCAACTGGACTGAAGCCATCAAGCATTACGAGCGCATAGAGTCACGTTATCCGTACGGACGATTTGCACAGCAGGCGCAGATTGAAGCGGCCTACGCGCACTGGAAAAACGAAGATCCGGCTTCCGCGCTGGCGACCGTAGATCGTTTCATCAAGCAGTATCCGAACCATCCCAGCGTCGATTACATGTATTTCCTGCGCGGGGCGATCAACTTCAACGATGATCTTGGTCTGATGGGTTTTGTCAGCAGCCAGGATTTTTCGGAGCGCGATCCCAAAGCCGCCGCTGACGCATTCGCGGCGTTCAAGGAACTGGTGATACGCCATCCCGACAGCAAATACACGCCGGATGCCATCCTGCGCATGAACTTTCTGGTTAACGCGCTGGCTTCACACGAAGTGCATGTCGCGCGGTATTACATGAAACGCAAGGCTTATGTTGCAGCAGCAAACCGTGCGCAGTATGCACTGCGGAACTATCCGAGCGCGCCGGCCAATGAAGAAGGCCTGGTGATCATGTCCCAAGCCTACGCCGCGCTGGGCATGACGACCCTGCGTGATGATGCCGGGCGCGTGCTCAACAAGAACTTTCCAGACAGCGTTTATCTGAAGGGCGGACCGAAAAAAGATTGGACGTGGTGGCAGCCCTGGTCCTGGTAAGCGGGCGCTAAATCAGATTTGCAATAAATTGACGCGCAGCAAGTGGGCGGGCAGTCAGTCGCCGCGCTGTTACCGCGCGAAGCGTTTTACCACCGTCATCAATTCCGCAATCGCCTCGCCGCCGCCGTCAGCCTTGACCGCGCTGGCGACACAACCCCGGGTGTGATCCTCCAGTAGTTGCAGCGCCACGGCGTCCAGCGCCGACTGGATGGCTGCGACCTGGGTCAGTATGTCCACGCAATAACGGTCGGAGATGACCATCTGTGCAACACCGCGCACCTGGCCTTCGATCCGGTTCAGGCGTTTGAGCAGCGTCTGCTTGTGCGGCTGTACCACGGCGTCATGACAGTCCGCGCCCTTCGCGGCGCGGGTGCGCTCAGGCGACGTCATAACCGGCATCAGTGATGGCCGCCTTGATCTTCTGCAGATCGGCCTGTGCAGGATCGTAGGTGATGCTGGCTTGCGCCTGTTCCAGTGAAACATCGGCACTGGTGATGCCGTTGATGCCTTTTAATACCCGCTGCACGCTGGCAACACAGCCGTCATGCCTTTGACGGGGATGGTGGTGGTTTCCATGATGTTCTCCTTGGTAACTGCTTGGTGATTGGTGATTGGTGATGGGTGATGGGTGATGGGTGATGGGTGATGGGTGATGGGTGATGGGTGAGTGGGTGAGTGGGTGAGTGGGGCTGGGCATGGGTTTTCCAGTTACCAGTTACCAATTACCGTCCTTGCGGTTTCCAGCGTTTGAGCAGCAGCGAGTTGCTGACCACCGACACCGAACTCATGGCCATGGCCGCTCCAGCGATGACCGGATTGAGCAGGCCGGCTGCAGCCAGCGGTATGCCTAGCGCGTTGTAAAAAAAGGCAAAAAACAGGTTCTGCTTTATTTTGCGAAAAGTTGCGCGCGACAGCCGTACGGCATCGGCTGCACTGAGCAGGTCGCTGCGCATCAGCGTCACGTCGGCGGCATGTATGGCCACGTCGGAACCGGCGCCGATGGCGAAGCTGACGTGGGCAGCGGCCAGCGCCGGCGCATCGTTCACGCCGTCGCCGATCATGCCGACAAGGCGGCCTTCCTGCTGCAGTGTGGTGATGTACTGCGCCTTGTGCTGCGGCAGCATTTCCGCGTCGAAGCGGGTGATGCCGGCTTCAGCGGCGATGCGTTTGGCTGTACGCCGATTGTCACCAGTGAGCATGATGACCTCTATGCTCAGCGCCTGCAGTGCGGCAACCGCGGCTTTCGAAGTGGGCCGCAGCGGATCGGCAATCGCAATCAGGCCCGCGACGCGACCGTCGCGGGCGACGCCGATCACAGTCTTGCCCTGATCCTGCAGGCGGGTAACCGCGGCATCATCCAGCGTCAGGCCGCTGTCGGCGAGAAAACGCGGCGAACCGAGCAGTGCCGGGGCGCCGTCGATCACGGCCTGTACGCCCTTGCCGGTGACGGCGGCAAAATCCTGCAGATGTGCAGCCTGTACGCCGCGCTGGCGGGCATGGTCGAGTACGGCGCGGGCCAGCGGATGTTCCGAGCCCGATTCCAGCGTGGCGGCGATACGCAGCACGTCGTCGTCGCTGAAGCCGTCGAATGTTATGAGATCGGTAACGGCCGGCTTGCCCTGGGTCAGAGTGCCGGTTTTGTCGACGACCAGCGTGTCGATATGGCCGGCGCGTTCCAGCGCTTCAGCATTTTTGATCAGTATGCCGGCGCGGGCACCGGCGCCGCTGCCGACCATGATGGCTGTAGGCGTGGCGAGCCCCAGCGCGCAGGGGCAGGCGATGACCAGCACGGCGACTGCGGGAATCAGTGCATCCGTAAACGAACCGGTCCACCACCACCAGGCGGCGAAAGTCACTGCGGCGATGGCCAGCACCACCGGTACGAATATGCCGGCAATGACGTCGGCAAGGCGCTGAATCGGCGCCTTGGAGCCTTGGGCTTCTTCGACGAGGCGGATGATGCCGGCGAGTGCGGTGTCGGCACCGATGCCGGTAGCGCGACAGCGCAACAGACCCTGAGCATTGATGGTGGCGGCATAGACGGAACTGTCCGCCGTTTTAGCCACAGGCAGGCTTTCTCCGGTGAGCATGGCTTCGTCGATGCTGGAACTGCCGTCGATGACGGTGCCGTCCACCGGTACCGCTTCGCCGGGTCGCACCACAAAAATATCGCCCACACGCAGTTCGGCCACCGGAATCTCGACGACTGCGCCGTCGCGTTCAACGCGCGCGGTCTTGGGCTGCAGGCGGATCAGTTCCTCGATGGCGGCGGAGGCGCGGGCGCGGGCCCGTGATTCCAGCAGCTTGCCGAGGAACACCAGCGTAATAATGCTGACGCTGGCTTCAAAATAAAGATGTAGCTCCAAACCCAGCAGCACCACGGCAGCGCTGTAGACATAGGCCATGCTGGTGCCCAAGGCAATCAGCACATCCATGTTGGCGCCGCCCCCGCGAACCGCATGGTACGCGCCGACATAAAACCGCCAGCCGATCCAGAACTGCACGGGCGTGGCGATCAGCAACTGCAAGGCGGGCGGGAACCAGTCGTGGCCGATACCGGAGAACATGGTCAGCATCAGCACAAAAAACGGCAACGTCATTACGGCGGAGATCGTGAACAAACGCAGGTCATGCTGATAGGCGGCGACGCGTTCGGCCTTGCGCGTGGCGTCGTCGGTCGCTGTGGGTTCGCGCGCGTCGTAGCCGGCCTTGCGGATGGCGCTGATCAGGTCGGCAGGCGCCAGTGCTCCCGCGGGGTATTCGATATGCGCTTTTTCGGTGGCGAAGTTGACCGCCGCCTTGACGTCAGGCAGCCGGTTCAGGGTTTTTTCAATGCGAGCCGCGCAGGCGGCACAGGTCATGCCGGTGATCGGCAGGTCGATGATGGCGTTCATGGCGGAGGGTGTTGTAGTTGTTAGCATGTGCACAGCATATACCCCAGTGGGGTATATGTGCAAGCTCCAAAAAATGGAGCGCTGCTGCGCCCCGGAAAATGAATGTCATAACACGTTGTTTTTAAATAATTATTTAGTCTATTGATTGCTATCAGACTGCAGTTCGGGGCGATCCCGGAAATGATCCAGCGCTTCCGGATTGGCCAGTGCTTCGATATTTTTGACCGGCTGGCCGTGGACGATGTTGCGCACGGCGAGTTCGACGATCTTGCCGCTTTTGGTGCGCGGGATGTCCGCCACCTGAATGACGACTGCTGGCACATGGCGCGGCGTGGTGTTGTCACGCACTTGTTTTTTGATGGTGCCGATCAGTGCTGCGTCCAGCGTCAGGCCGTCGCGCAGGCGCACGAACAGCACGACGCGCACATCGGCAGGTTGCTGCGGAGGCCAGTCCTGGCCGATGGCCAGGCTTTCGACAATGGCGTCGATTTGTTCTACCTGGCGGTAGATTTCAGCGGTGCCGATTCGCACGCCGCCCGGATTGAGCACGGCGTCGGAGCGGCCGTGGATCATCAGTCCGTCGTGTACCGTCAGCTCTACATAATCGCCATGGTGCCAGACGCCGGGATAACGTTCGAAATAGGCGGCGCGGTATCTGGATCCGTCCGCGTCATTCCAGAATCCAATCGGCATCGACGGGAAGGGGGCGGTGCAGACCAGCTCGCCTTTTTCGCCGCGCACCGACTGACCGGCGTCATTCCAGACTTCAACTGCCATGCCCAGCCCGCGGCATTGCAATTCGCCGCGCCATACCGGCAGCAGCGGACAGCCCAGCGCAAAGCAGGACACGATGTCGGTGCCGCCGGAAATCGAGGCCAGCAGCAGGTCGGACTTGATGTCGCGGTAGACGTAGTCAAAACTTTCCGGCGCTAATGGCGAGCCGGTGGACAGCAAGGTACGCAGCGCTGACAGGTCGTGGCTGGCGCGCGGCGACAGTCCGAGTTTGGCCAGGGCATCGATGTATTTGGCCGAGGTGCCGAACACGGTCATTTTTTCCTGCGCGGCGTAATCCCACAGTACAGCACCCTTGCTGGCAAACGGTGAACCGTCGTAGAGCAGCAGCGTGGCGCCAGCTGCAAGACCCGACACCAGCCAGTTCCACATCATCCAGCCGCAGGTGGTGAAATAAAACAGGCGGTCACCGGGTTTGATGTTGGTGTGCAACACATGTTCCTTCAGGTGCTGCAGCAGTGTGCCGCCAGCGCCGTGGACGATGCACTTGGGCACGCCGGTGGTGCCCGATGAATACATGATGAATAGCGGGTGGTCGAACGGCAGTTGTTCGAATTCGATGGCCTGCGGCCGGTACGGTGCCATGAAGTCGTGGATGTTGATGGCGTGCGGGATGTTCGCAATGTCCGGATCACCGCAGGTGTAGGGGACGACCAGCAGTTTTTCCACGGTGGGCAGGCCCGCCATGATCTCGCGCAATCGCGGCAGGTTGTCGATGGTGCGGCGGTTGTAGAAATAGCCGTCGGCGGCGATCAGTATGCGCGGTGCGATCTGGCCGAAGCGGTCAACCACACCCTGCACGCCGAAGTCGGGCGAACAAGAGGACCAGACGGCACCGATACTGGTGGTGGCCAGCATCGCAATGACCGTGCCGGGCAGGTTGGGCAGGTAACCGGCCACGCGGTCGCCGGACTTTATGCCGGCGGCGCGCAATGCCTGAGCCAGGCGTGAAACCTCGATGCGCAGTTCGCGATGGCTGATGCGGCTCTTGATCTGGTTTTCACCCCAGAACACGATGGCTGTGTCATCGTCATTCCGGTCCCCCAAGGGGACTTTCTTTGCGGCGCCCCCCAAGGGGACTTGCTTCGCGGCGCGCAGCAGGTTTTCGGCGTAGTTCAGCCGCGCTTCAGGAAACCAGCGTGCGCCCGGCATGCACTGCGGATGTTCGAGCACCCGGTCGCCGCGGTGTTCGGCAATGACATTGCAGAAATCCCACACCGCCCGCCAGAAATCTGCCGGCTGCGTGATCGACCAGCGGTGCAGTGCGGCGTAGTCGTCGAACTGCGGTCCGCCGGCCTTGTGTACGCTGCGCATGAACGCCGTCAGGTTGGCGGCGGCGACTTGCTGTGCGTCGGGTTGCCAGAGCGGGCGCTCCATGACTACTCCTTCTCCGATTGCCCTTCGACAGGCTCAGAGCCTGCCCCGGACTCGATCCGGGGGCGAACGGTCGGGTTTTATTTCATTCATTCCGGCCGCATATGCGGGAACAGGATGACGTCACGGATCGACGGGCTGTCGGTCAGCAGCATGACCACCCGGTCGATGCCGATGCCGGCGCCGCCACAGGGGGGCAGGCCGTATTCCAGCGCCCGGATGTAATCGGCGTCGTAATGCATGGCTTCATGGTCACCGGCATCCTTTTGCCGCACCTGTTCCATAAAACGTTCGGCCTGGTCTTCAGGATCATTCAGCTCCGAAAACCCGTTGGCGATTTCGCGGCCGGCAATGTAGAGCTCGAACCGTTCGGTGACCTCGGGATTGGTGTCGCTGCGCCGGGCCAGTGGCGAAACCTCGGCGGGATAATCGATGATGTAGGTGGGATCGAACAGTTCGGCTTCTACGGTGTTCTCGAACAGGGTGAGCTGCAGGCCGCCGAGGCCGTCGTGTTCACGGAACGGTATTTTTAATTCGTTGAGCTTGGCAATGATGCGTGCGCGGTCATTGAGCACGTCGTCGCCGATCTCTGGGCGGTACTTTTTGATGGCCCCGGCAATGGTCAGCCGGGCAAACGGCTGGGACAGGTCGATGGCGCGGCCCTGATAGGTGATCTGTTCGGTGCCGCACGCAGCCTGCGCGGCAGCACGCAGAATCAGCTCGACAAAATTCATCAGGTATATGTGATTGGTGTAAGCCGCGTAGAACTCCAGCATCGTGAATTCGGGGTTGTGTCGGGTCGACATACCCTCGTTGCGGAAATTGCGGTTGATCTCGAAGACCTTCTCGAAACCGCCGACGACCAGCCGTTTCAGGTATAGCTCCGGCGCAATGCGCAGGTATAGCTGCATGTCCAGTGCGTTGTGGTGGGTCGCGAACGGTCGCGCCGAGGCGCCGCCGGGAATGGGGTGCATCATCGGGGTCTCCGCCTCATAGTAGCGCCGGCTGATGAGCAGATCGCGGATCGCCTGGATAATGCGTCCGCGCTGGACGAAGACGAGGCGCGTGTCCTCGCTCATGATCAGATCAACGTAGCGCTGCCGGTATTTCAGTTCCTGGTCGGTCAGACCGTGGAATTTCTCGGGCAGCGGGCGCAGCGATTTGGTCAGCAGGCGCAGTTTGTTCACGCGCACCGTCAATTCGCCTTTTTGGGTCTTGAACAGTGTGCCTTCGACGCCGACGAAGTCGCCGATGTCATAGTGTTTGAAGGCTTCCAGCGCTTCGGCGCCAGTGTCGTCGACGGAAACGTAGATCTGCATGCGCCCGCTCATGTCCTGGATGGAGGCAAAGCTGGCCTTACCCATCACGCGCTTGAGCATGATGCGGCCGGCGAGGCAGACCATGACCGGTGTCGCGGCGAGTTTCTTGCCGTCGGTGTCCTCGAATTCGGCAGCGAGCTCCTCGGCGAGGTGGGCGCGCACGAAGTCATTGGGAAAGGCGGGGCCTTTTTTACGCAGCGCCGTGAGTTTGGCGCGGCGTTCCTCAATGATCTTGTTGGTGTCGACTGGCGGTGTGGTGTTGGGATCTGGATTTTCCATGGCGTTTTTCCCGTTGGCTCAGAGGCCGGATTTGAGGCTGGCAGTGATGAATTCGTCGAGGTCGCCGTCGAGTACGGCTTGGGTGTTGCCGATCTCGACGTTGGTGCGCAGATCCTTGATGCGCGACTGGTCCAGCACATAGGAGCGGATCTGGTGCCCCCAGCCGATGTCGGTCTTGGCATCTTCCATGGCCTGTTTCTTCTCGTTGCGTTTGCGCAATTCCAGTTCGTAGAGCTTGGATTTGAGCATGGCATTGGCTTCAGCGCGGTTGCGGTGCTGCGAGCGGTCGCTCTGGCACTGTACGACAATGCCGGTGGGGATGTGGGTGATGCGTACCGCGGAGTCGGTCTTGTTGATGTGCTGGCCGCCGGCACCGGAGGCGCGATAGGTGTCCACGCGCAGGTCCGCCGGATTGACTTCAATTTCAATGGAATCATCGACCTCGGGGTAGACGAACACGCTGGCGAATGACGTATGGCGGCGGCTGTTGGCGTCGAACGGTGACTTGCGCACCAACCGGTGTACGCCGGATTCGGTACGCAAATGACCGTAGGCGTAATCACCGGTGATTTTCAGTGAAGCGCTTTTGATGCCGGCGATGTCGCCTTCCGATTCCTCCAGAATTTCGACGCGGAATTTCTTGATTTCGGAGTAACGCAGATACATGCGCTCCAGTATGGAAGCCCAGTCCTGCGCCTCGGTGCCGCCCGATCCGGCCTGGATGTCGAGAAAACAGTTGTTGGGATCCATGGGATTGGAAAACATGCGGCGGAATTCCATGTCTTCCACCACGCCGGCCAGTTTGGCGGCGTCCTGCTCAAGCGCGACCAGCGTACTTTCGTCCTTTTCGCCGCGCGCCATCGCAAACAGTTCCTGCGCATCGCGCATGTCGCGATCGAGGCCTTTTAGCGTGACCACGATGCTTTCCAGTATCTTGCGTTCGCGGCCGACTTCCTGCGCGCGCTGGGCATCGCTCCACAGCGCGGGGTCTTCGCTTAGCTTGATCAGTTCCTCGAGACGGCGTTCCTTGGCATCGTAGTCAAAGATACCTCCGTAGCGACCCTGCGCGCTCCTCGAGGTCGTCCAGGCGATAGGCAATGGCGTTGATGCGTTCGGCTTCCATGGGGGTTCCTGCAGAAAAGCCGGATTTTACAGCAGCGGGGCGGGTGGTGGTGTTTGGCCACTGCGGCCGCACCCGCGGTCCCGGTAGTTGGTCTTCATTTACGCCCTATGTTTTGCCATTCCGTGGGCCGAGGAAAAACCAGAGGATCAGTCCCAGCAGCGGCAACAGTACCACGGCCAGGATCCAGATCAGTTTTTTCTCGTTGGAGGCGGAGCTCTGAAAAATATTGATAATTGCCCAGATGTCGCCGGCGAGGATCAGCACTCCCCACAGACTGTTGTATCCCATGTTCATCATTGTCGCTTCCTTGTCGAAATAATCAGACGGCAGTCGGAGTTTGACATGCCCGCGGGTCCCGTATCCATTTTTATCGCCATTAAACCACTCGTGTCATCACTGCCTTGCCGGCCAGATGCAGTTGTAGATTTTCGATCTGCAGATTACCCATGGCCGCGCGCGTTTCATTGGTGGCGCTGGCCATGTGCGGTAGCAATACGGCATTGTCGAGTTCGAAAAACTCCGGCGGCACATCGGGCTCCTGCGCGTAGACGTCGAGTCCGGCGCCGGCGATCTTTTTCTCCTGTAAATAGCGCAGCAGTACCGGCTGATCGACCACCGAGCCGCGCGCGACGTTGATCAGGTAACCCTGCGGCCCCAGTGCGTCCAGTACCGCGGCATTCACCAGCTTGCTGGTTTCCGGGCCACCGGGGGTGATGGCCACCAGCACATCCGAATTTTTCGCCAGTGTCACGACATCGGGATCGTAAGCGTATGGCACATCCTTCTTGTTGCGGTTGTGATAACGGACTTTCATTTTGAAGGCCTGCGCGCGGGCGGCGATTTCTTCGCCGATGCGGCCGAGGCCGATGATGCCCAGGGTTTTGCCGCCGAGCGAGGTGGTGAAGGTGTAGGTGCCGTCGCTTTTCCAGCGCCCGGCGCGCAGGTATTTGTCGGCCTGCGGAAACTTGCGCAGCGTATTCAATATCAGCGCCATCGCGCAGTCGGCGACGCAGTCGTTCAACACGTTGGCAGTGTTGGTGACGATGATGTTACGTTTTTTTGCGGCGTCCAGATCGATCTGGTCCACGCCGACGCCGAAGTTGGCAATGATTTCCAGCTTGGGCAGGGCGTCCATCAGTGCGGCATCGACTTTGCTGTGACCGGTATGGGCCAGTGCGCGGGTTTTGGGTGCGGCGGCCTTGAGCGCGGCAGCACGGTCGGGCGTTTCCCACAGTTTGACCAGCGCAAACTCCTGTTCCATCCGGTCCTGCGTGCCTTTATGGCCCTTCGCGGTGAGTATGAGGTCGTGTTTCATGGGCTCTTTCGATGAAAGGCCCGCCACGGCATCGCAGTGGCGGGCAGTTTACGGTAACGGGTGAATCCAGATCAGAGTATGTATTTGCCCAGGCCGGTCGCCACTTCGGGCCAGATCGCCAGCAGCACGACCACGATCAGCAGCATTATCCAGTACGGCGTGGAAGCCGCAAAGATCTGCAGGGCGCTGACTTCGTCATCATTGGCCGAACTCTTGACCGTGTAGACGATAAGTCCGAAGGGCGGCGTCAGCAGGCCGGCTTCGATGGCTATGATGCCGATGATGGCGAAGGCGATCGGGTCATAACCGATCAGCTCACCGAGCGGAGCAAACACCGGCACCGTCAGCAGCATGATGGATTTAGAATCGATGATCATGCCGAGCAGAAACCACACCACGACCATGAACAGCAGCACGATCCAGGGCGCGAAATTGGCGTCGGTAAAATATTCTTCGATGGCGCCGCCGATCCCCGTCAGGGCCAGCGCGCGTGAATACAGTAGCGCCATCAGAATCAGCACCATCAGTGGTGCCAGCGTGCGACCGACCTGCAGGATGCCGGCGATGATATCGCGCCAGCCGATGCCCTTGACCAATACTGCGAAGGTGAGGGCCAACAAAACGCCGACGCCGGCGGCTTCGGTGGGCGTGAAAAAACCGAACCAGATGCCACCGAGTACACAGCCGATCATGCCGACCACGCACAGTGCGCTGACGACGATGTCGTGGACCTTGACCACTGATTCATCAAATACCGGTTCTGTGGTGGTGGCGCCGGGTGTGGCGGCTGCGGCGCCTACGGATTGCAGGCTGGCATCGCCGGTTCGCGGGCCTTCACCATACCGTTCGGGATGGCGGATCGCGGATATCAGCACATAGGCTGAGAACAAGGCGGCCAGTAGCAGGCCGGGCACGATGCCGGCGAGGAACAGGTGACCTATGGATTCTTCGACCAGAATGGCCCATAGGATCATCAGTGTGCTGGGCGGGATCAGCATGCCCAGACAGGACGAACCGGCGATGACGCCGAGGGCGAGGCCGCGATCGTAGTTGAAGGCCTTCATCTGTGGATAGGCGATGCGGGTGAATGCCGCTGCCGCAGCAATGGAGACACCGGTGAGGAATGCGAACACCGCATTGCCGAGCACGGTGGCCAGCGCCAGCCGACCGGGGATGCGGCGCAAGGCGCGGTTGATGCCGACGTACAGATCCTGGGCGGCGCCGGAGCGCGACAGGAACTCGCCCATCAGCATGAACAGCGGCAGCGCAGCAAACAGATAACCGCGCATGCCCTCGAACGAAGTCCGCGCCAGGGTGTTGACGGTGATCTCGAAGGAATCGGTTACCAGGTAGAGACCGAGCAGACTGGTCACGCCCAGGGCGATGGCGATGTGAAAGCCGGCAAACACCATCACCAGCAGCAGGCCCAGCACGGCAAACGCCGTCGTCATGTCGATCATGACGCGGCTCCGCTGATGGTCGCAGGTTGGCCGATGGGTTTGCGGCCAGTGAATTCCTGGGTGAGCAGTACCAGATAACTCATGCAGGCCAGTGTGCTGCCCAAAATAATTACGCAATAAGTCGGCCAGACCGGTACGCGCAGCGCACCTTCGCCTTCATATTCACCGCGCTCGTAGGCATTGATCAGCGGATCGATGCAGCCGTAGACGATGAGGCCGAACACCATGGCGCCGGCCAGATAACCCAGCACATTGAGGGTGCGCGTCAGCCAGTCGGGGAACAGATGGATCAGGAAGTCTGCGCGCAGCATCGACTTTGACTGCACCGCATAGGCGACTTGCAGGAAGGTGATCATCGCCACCGAGTTGCGGACGATTTCGTGGGTGCCCGTCAGCGGATGGTTGAAGACGCCGCGACCCAGCACATCGAGCGTGATGTTGATTGCCAGGAAAAATGCCCAGCAGGCGGCAAACACCATCAACGCCCTGTTTATCTGGCCCAGCAGTTTTACCATGGGGTCAGTCCGTGATTGTGAATGCGCGTCATAGCTGCCTGCCGTTGCGATGCAGTCGCGTCAGCAGGCAGGGAAGAGAAGCGATCCGGCATGGCGCACCATGCACAATGCCGGATTGATGAACGCGACTTACTTGAGATTGTAAGCATCCATCTTTTTGTTGCCGTCTTTTCTCAGCAAATCGATGTACATCTTGAGCACTTCACGCATCGGCAGGCCGAGCTTGTCGCCTTCGGCGGCGGCTTCGTTCGGGATGTTGGTCAACGCCCGTGCCCATTGCTCTTTCACGGCTTCGGAAATCGGCAGGATTTTTGCGCCCTTGGAAACCATGAATTTGACCGCAGTTTTGTCGAGGTCGGCGTTGGCCTTGTTGACTCGCGTCTCGTACACCGCAGCGACTTCATGCATGATCTTGCGCACTTTCTGCGGCAGCGCGTCGTATTTCTTTTTGTTGATGGTCAGCATGTTGATCGGCAGCGCGCCGAAATCAATCCGCGCGATGTAAGGCGCCGGCTCATACAGCTTGAAGCCCTTGATGCCCTGGTAGTGCATGAGGATGCCTTCCGCTACGCCGGTTTTCAGGTTGTTGTAAGCGCCGGCGAGGCCGCCTTGTACCGGGGTGGCGCCAGTGCCGGCGAGCCACGGCAGGTTCGGGCCTGCAGCCTGAATCTTGCGGCCTTTGAGGTCTTCCAGCGTGCTCCACGGTTCCTTGGTGGCGATCTGGTAGTTACTGGCGGAGAGCACGGCGAGCACGACGTTGTTTTTCGGTTCCAGCGACTTGTTCATTTCCGGCACGGCATCGTAAATCTTGCGTGCGATTTCGCCGGCACGTACCGGGTCTTCAGGACCGAACGGTACTTTGTAACCGTAGTTGGCGAGGAACAGGTTACGCGGCTCAAACGGCACCGACAGCAGGCCGATGTCGAGCAGGCCGCTTTCTACGGCGTCAAATACTTCCGGCAGTTTTGCAACCGAGCCGCCGTAAGCTTCAACGAAGAACACATCATGTCCGGCTTCGGCTTTGACGCGCTTCTTGAATTCGGGAATGAAATATTTTTTGAACTGATCGACATAGGCGAGCACCGGCGGGTGGCCGGAACCGGCGCGGAAAGTGATCTTGTCGGCAAGCACGGTACCGGCGTTTGCGGCCAGTATGCCGCCGGCAATCAGTGCGGCAACCAGGGGGCGCGTTATCGGCGAGCGTGCTTTGGTGGTACGGACGGTAGATATGGCTGTTGCTGTCATGGCTGACTTCTCCTCATTACTTGTGGTTTTTATGATTCGGCACTGTTGCTGGCTGCGCCGATATTCCTGCTTGCCACTATATGTAACCCAAACAGTCAATTTATTCAATTGTCTGCAGAATTGTGTTGCGAGTTCGTGATCTGTCCGGTTCTGTAGCACGACATCTGTCCGGTTGTCATAGTCACCCAAAGGGGGTGACCGATGAGACGGACGGAGTTGTTACAGGAGATCCGGAAGATGAGATTCGAGGAAGCGTATGCAGGGTGGAACGCAGAGCGGCTGACGCAGGACGAAGCGGCCCGGTTGCTGGGGATGTGCGGGCGCAGTTTTCGGCGGTATGTGGTGCGGTTCGAGGCGGACGGACTGGAGGGGCTGATCGACCGTCGGCTGGAGCAAGTCTCGAACCGTCGGGCGCCGATGGATGAAGTGATGGCGCTAACCGAGCAGTACCGAGGCCGGCACGCAGGGTGGAACGTCAAGCACTTCCACAGCTGGTACAAACGCGAAGGCGGCACACGCAGCTACACCTGGGTGAAGAAACGCCTGCAAGAGGGCAAGCTGGTGTCCAAAGCCGAGAAACGTGGTGTCCACCGCAAACGCCGCGAGCCCGCTCCCCTCCCAGGCATGATGGTGCATCAGGACGGCAGCACCCACGAATGGGTCGTGGGCGAGGTATGGGATTTGATCGTGACGATGGACGATGCCACCAACGAGCATTACGCCATGGCCTTCGTCGAAGAGGAAGGCACGGCCAGCAGCTTTCAGGGGGTAGAGGAAGTCATTGAGAGTCACGGGCTGTTCTGTTCCTTCTACAGCGACCGGGGCAGCCATTACTGGACGACGCCGGAGGCTGGCGGCAAGGTCGACAAGGAACACCCGACCCAGTTTGGCCGCGCCATGAAACAACTGGGCATCGAGATGATCGCGGCCTATTCGCCCGAGGCGCGCGGTCGTTCGGAACGGGCCTTTGGTACCCACCAGGGGCGCTTGCCGCAGGAGCTTGAGCTTGCCGGCATCACGACGATGGCGGCGGCCAACCGTTACCTCGCAGAGGTGTATTTGCCGGCGTTCAACGCCGAGTTCATGCACCCGGCGCGCGAGGAGGGTTCGGCTTTCGTGCCCTGGATCGGGGGCAACCTCGCCGATACCCTGTGCGAGCAGTTCGAGCGTACCGTTGGCAACGACAATTGCGTGCGCTTCGAGAGCCTGTCTCTACAGCTACCGGCGGCTCAGCACCGGTGCCATTTCGTCAAGGCCAAGGTGCGTGTGCATCGCTATGGCAATGGCAACCTGGCGGTGTTTCACGGACCGCGCCGGCTGGCTGACTACACACATGAAGGAAAGCTGATCACCAACGACTTGAAACAGGCCGCCTGAACCGTCCGCCAGGCGCGCCGCGGTGTGCGGAAACCGGCTTCGGGCTACGCCCTTCGCCGCTTCCCGCACACCGCAGAAAAAGCGGACAATTCATGTGCTACGGAACCGGACAGTTCTAAAAACCCGCGACATTTAATGCGACGGCGCCACTGCATAAAGCTGGTGCTGCGTTGCAGCGTCCACAAGTTGGCGCAGGGGCGCGCCGGCGAGTGGGCGGCATACCGCGATCGCCATAAGCGGACCATACCGCCGCCCGGCGTTTATCGGATATTCACGGATAGGCGTTCTGTGCCCGTCCCGTGGTAAGGAAATGGTGGTAGCTGCCGATGAACAGGTTCATGCGGTAATAGTTGCGCACGTCCTTGTAGTCCTCGAACTTGACGTTCTTGATGATGTCGTCGCGACTCATGCCCTTGGCTACGGCGTCGCGCATGCCGCGATCGAAATCCTCGAGCATTTTCGCTTCCTGCAGCACATCCGCCTTGGCGCCGATGTCGCCATGCCCGCCCAGATAGGCATCGACGTCCATCGCGGCGATTTTCTTCAGCACTTCCACCCATCCGGCCATTGATGGTGTGAACGACGGATTGGGCCAACTGTTCTTGGAGAATGGGCCGCCGGCGAACAGCACGCGTTCTTTGGGGAAGCGCACAAAGGTATCGCCCGGGTTCTGTCCCGCACCGAGATAGAGCAGTTCAACCGTGCGCCCGCCCAGATTCAGCGTCAGCGCCGAATCGAAGGTGATGTCAGGTGGCACCAGCTTCACTTCCTGTGGGTCGAATTTCCGCTGCTTGAAGTACCCTTGCCGGCGTTTCATTTCCAGCGGGTAGTGGTGCTGCATCATGCCGGCGGTATCGCGATGGGCGATGATGGTCGCACCCTCGCGCTTGAACACGGAGTTGCCGAAATAATGGTCGCCATGGGCGTGGGTGTTGATTACCCATCGTATGGGTTTGTCCGTGGTTTTGCGGATTGCCGCAAGCAACTCTTCGCCGCGTCGTGGATGCTGGCGCGTGTCGACAACAAGCACGCCGTCGTCCGTCACCAGCCACGCGTTGTTCGACTCCTCGTGGTGGTACTGGAAAAACAGTCCCGGTGCAACTTCGGTTACCTTGATCGGGACTTTGGCCGCCTGCACTTCGCCCTGGCCGCTGGCCTGAGCGTAAACACCGTTGGCGGCTGCCATCAGCATCGCCGTGCAAATCATCGTCAATACGCGTTTCATGGGTTCATTTCCTTGCGCCATAGCCGTTAAAGAGGTGCTTGCAAGCGTCTAGTCGTGCCGGTTTGGCCGGTCGACGCTCATTGCACCGGTACCCATGCCCATCACCATGAACAGCGCGCCGATGATGGCGAGGTTCTTGAAGAAGTGATGGAACTGGTTGATGAACTGCGCTTCCGGATAGGTCCAGTAACTGTGGAAAATCAGCGTCGTTGGGATCATGAACACGATCAGGGTCAACGCGCCCCAGCGTGCTTTCCAGCCGACCAGCAGCATCACGCCGCCGGCGAGCAGGATGACGATCGCCGGCCACAGCAGCAGGTCCGGTATCGGGATCGCCTTCGATGCCATCAACTTGACCGTCCGGTCGAAGTTGAGCGCCTTGTCGATGCCCGACTGCAGGAAAATCGCCGCGAGCAGTGTGCGACCCAACAGTAGCCCCCAGGTTTGCGACAGATTGCATAGCGCGCTCATGTGGTTTTCCCCTCTTTTTAATTAGATAAACGACGCTGAATCAGAATTTTTCCTGATAGACGACGCGACCGCCAACCATGGTCAGCAGGGGCCGGATGTCCTTGATTTCGTCTTCGGGCACCTTGAGGTAATCGCGGTCGAGCACCAGCAGGTCTGCAAATTTTCCCTGCTGGATCGAACCCAGATTGCTTTCCTGGAACATGAAGTAGGCATTGCTGCGCGTATGCGCGATCAACGCCTCTTCGCGCGTGATGGTCTGGCGGTTGACCTTGCGGCCACCTACCATTTTTCCCGTCACCGCCAGGGCCAGCGTATAAAACGGGTTCGACGTCGTCACGGCCGTGGCGTCCGAGCCCAGTCCCCAGCGAATGCCGCTGTCCTGGATGCGGCGAAACGGCGGCATGTCCCATGCGAGGTCGCCATGCACCTTGTGCATCAGCGCGCCCTGGATCAGCGGACGGCTGTGGATTTCGGCGTACATGTCGAGCCGTTTCATGCGGTCGAGCTGCGCCGTGGTCACCTGGTCGAGGTGCGAGAACGCCCAGCGCAGGCCCTTGATCGGGTGCACTTTGTTGATTTCGTCGTAGACATCGAGGAAGACATCGATCGCGTCTGCCATTTCCACGTGCGAGTTCAGGAACAAGCCGCGCTCGGCCAACGCCATCGCGATGCGTTTCATCTGCGCGATGTCCTCGGGTTTGGTATTGCTTTCCTTGCGCAGTAACTGCGTGGTCACCGGCGCATAAACTGTTTCGCCCCAGCCCACGTGGTCGAAATACTCATTACCCTGGAACGGCTTCTGCAGCGGAATTTCCGCCAGCACCTTGTCCACCTGTGCCGGCGTCGATGGCTGGCGTATGGTGGTCCAGTACGCGCGGATATTGAGTTCGCCGCGGTCCGCCAGATGTTGGTACGGCGCGTAGTGTTTGGCCGTCACGCCGCGCCCGCCCGCATCCACCCATCCGGTTACGCCCATGGCATTGAGCGTGGCCACCAGCTTGCGCGTGTTGGCCAGCCATTCGTCCTTGTCGAAATGCGGAATCTTCGCTGCCACAAAAGCGACGCCGCCGGCGCCGTTGACGACGCCGGTCAGCTTGCCGTTGGCATCTTTTTGGATTTTTCCGCGCGGCGGATCCGCCGTCGTTTCATCAATTTTGGCAGCCTTGAGCGCCGCGGTATTCAGGTAGCTGTGTCGATATACCGATTGCACCACGACCGGATTCTGCGGTGCGATGCGATCGAGCTCGGCCAGCGGAAAGCCGCGCGGGTCGTCGTTGAACTGTTCCTCCGACCACCCGCCGAGTGTGGCAATCCATTGGCCCGGCTTGGAAGCGCGCACGCGCTCCTCGATCATCCGGATGGCCTGCACACGCGAGGTCACGCCGTCGAGCCGCAGTTCGTCGTGTTCCGCCGCGCGGATCCAGTGTGAATGGTTGTCGATCAGGCCGGGAATTACCGTCCTGCCCTTGAGGTCGATGACTCTGGTGTTCGGGCCGGACAGTTTCTGTACGGCGTCGGATGTGCCGACCGCGAGTATGCGTGTGCCCTTGATCGCAACGGCTTGCGCCATGTTGAACTGGTCGTCGACGGTGATGATCCTGCCGTTGACCAGTATGGTGTCGGCCGTGGCCGCACCCTGCGCTGATGCCGTCAGCGACAGCAATGCCAATACCAGCAAGCCGGCAGCTTGAATCTGCTTCATGGACTCCTCCCGAGAGACGAGCTGAGCTGCTTATGGATCCACGGTATTGCACGCCGATTAAGGTCCGGTTTTTTTGTCCAGTCACATTAAATGAATGCATGCGGGCTGGCAATGATTCCCCGCCGGACAGCAATCTGGCCGATCTTTGCCTTATAGCGCCGAGACGGCGACGTGGTTCAGGGCCACAGGATGAATCCCAGCGGTCGAGGTATGTCCGGATCGGACGCGGGGGGGGGTGTCGCAGTGAAATTATATAAATAGTTGATTTTATTGAATAATTATAATTTCTGGCCGCGTGCATTCACTGCGCTGCCAGCCACTGCAACGCTGCGCCCGTGACGATGATCGCGGTGAAGCACAGCAACCAGCCTGCAACGACTGCACTCGTGCGCAGATCATGTGCGCGCCGGTATGTGAGCGTACGCGAAACGCAGAAGATGAACGTCACCGCCATCGCCGGTGCAAGCCACACGCCGAACATCATCTGCATGAACAAGGTGCGACGGACCTCGAGATCAATCGCGCTGTCCTGTGCGATGCTCAGCAGGCCCGCCAGTGCCACCAGCGGCAGGCCGGAGAGGATGCCGCTGGCGCCGTCTTTCCACTGAAAGCGGGGCGGCAGCACGATCAACAAGCCCATCGCAATCGCAAACAAAACCATCTTCAGCCCGGTCAGTGCCGGCCTGGCGGCGGCATCAGCGATGTCCGCGGCGGATCCGGTGCAGTACCACCACACCAGCGTCAGCAAGCTGCCGAACAGTGCGACTGCCACCGCATAACGTAACTGCAGGTGCGGCGCGATGCCGCCTTGCACCAGCGGCCGAGTCACCAACGCCAACCACAACAGTGCGATGCCCGCAGCCAGCAACCAGGGCAGCATTGCCGCGTGTTCCGCTTTCGCCAGCACGATGAACATCGCTAGATAAACCACGCACAGGATGCCGTTGAGCAGCGGCATCCACAGCATGGTCGTGGTGATGGCGCCGACAGTGGCGTGCCGCGAAAAAATGAAGGCGAGGCCGTTGAGTGCCGGAAACGTCAGCATCAGCCCGGCTGCAGGCGGGAAATGTCCGGCCAGCCACACGATCAACGCAAAAATTGTCGTGCCGAAAATGATGCGCAGTGCGATGTTCAATATGGCAGGCATTTTGGTTCAGCCTTGCGCTGGCGTTGCGGTTTCCCCGACCGGCAAAATCCTGAGATGGACCAGCAGGGCGATGGTCGCCGCGGTCAGCGCCACGCCGCATACTGCGAGCCAACCAAAATGCGCGAACGCCCAGCTCATCAGGAACGCGCCGGAGGCGTTCCCGGCCCACACGTGCAACCCGAACAGCGTGTTGGCGCGTGACCTTGAGTCCGGCACCGCAGTATTGACCATCGTCTGGTTGGCGACCATTGCCGCACGCAGTCCGCAGTCGAGCAGAATGATGCCGATGACAATTGCGAGCACCGACCACACGCCGAAACCCATCGCGATCCAGGCGACCAGCATCGCGCATATGCCGGTCAGCACCACCGGCATGAATCCGGCGCGATCCATCCACAGCCCCGCCGGTCGGCTGACCAGTATGCCCGCCGAACCGGGTATGCCGATCAGGCCGGCGCCGGTCGGCCCGACGTGATGCAGCAGCGCGAGCATCGGCGCGGCGACTGCCCAGAATCCGCCGTAACAGATGCCGAGCATGAACTGTATCGTCGCCGCGCGCTGAATGGCGCCATGCGCGCGCAGCAAACGGTACATGGACCATAACAATTCGCGATACGGCGCCTGCGAAGTGGGCTGCGTGGTGGGCAGCCGCGTCCACAGCACGGGGAGGAGCAACAGCAACATGCTCGTAGAGAGTACGTAGCTGTAGCGCCAGCCGATGTGCGTCGCAATCAATCCACCGAAGATGCGCGCAAACAGGATGCCGCTGAACAATGCGCTCATCTGCGTGCCCAGCGCGCGGCCGCGTTCGTTCGGTTTGGCCATCTCCGCGGTGAGCGCAATGAAGGATTGCAGCAACGACGAGCAGATGCCGGTCACCAGGCTGCCTATGGCCAATACTGCGATCGACGGCGCTGCCGCCATCAGCGCTTGCGCCAGTATCAGCACGACAAACTTGCACAGCACCAGCTTGCGCTTGTCGATGCGATCCCCGAGTGGCACCAGAAATATGATACCCAGGAGCATACCGCCGAAAGAACAGGTCGGTATCCAGCCCGTCACCGCGGGATCTGCCTGGAACTCCGCAGCGATTTTCGCCAGCATTGGCGTCTGATAGTGAATCCCGCCTGCCACCATGAAGGAGGATACGATCAACAATGTCATCAGGCGGCGATGCTCGTCCGCGGACGCGGGCAGATTGGGCAATGGACTTCCTGGCGATGCGAATGGACCGGGCCAGTATAAATTAAGCGGGCAGGCTGACCACTGGCGTTCGACGGCGTTGGCACGCCTAGCTCAAACTAGACAATCTCGCGTGGCAATGCAATAACGTGGTTGCCCGCAGAGGGAGCAAACGACATGCTGAGCATTGTGGTATCGACCGTCGCGTTTTTTGTCGCGACGTACTATTTCAAGCGCTACCTAGAAGAAATGGGCATACCGAAAGGCATGACCCGGGGCACGCTGATTTTCACCGCGGCGCTGCTGATTTCATACCTTACGGCAGTGCTGGTCTCATACCTGTTTCCGTAGCTTGAGTTATCAGCATGTCGCCTTTTTGGTACTCATGTGCGTAGCAGAAGTCCGGATGCGCGATGCGCTCGGTCAGATCCTGCAGAAATTCCTGCGTCGATTTCGGCGTCATGCCGATGATGTTCTCCAACTTGCCTTCGGACATGGGGCGTGACACAAGTCAACAGGGAGAATAATTGATCTCTCAAAGATTGTCGGCCAGCCAGTCAGCAACGAAGCTTGCGCCAAGAACGCGATTATCACCTTGGCAGTGTTCGGATCCACCTTCATCCCGCGTGAAAATTCTCAGTGTTTTGTTTTTACTTTCTATTGCGTCGTATAACCGACGCGCATAATCGACTGGCACGATCGTGTCATGTTCACCGTGTACCACGAGGCAGGGGCACAATATTTTATTGGCAACTCCGTCAAGCGTATAACTCTTTAGCTTTTCCATCGCGGCATCCATATCCGGTACACCCAACACCCACAGAAGGTGGAAATGGGGTGCAGATACCTTGCTGCCTCCAGATTCGATTTCACGTCGACGACGAAGCCACGATTCGTGATAATCAAAATGTCCGCCCCATGCGACACATGCGGCGAAGCGCGGCTCCATTGCGGCGGCGCGAGGCGCAAAATATCCGCCCATGCTGATACCCATGACAGCGACACGCTTCGGATCCACGTCGGCGCGGCCAGCGACATACTCGTACGCGGCGCGTGCGGGCACTTCCCAATCAAAGCGGCTGGGAATGTTCTGCAATCGCAGTGCTTCGCCTTGGCCCGGGCCATCGATCGCAAGGGTGTTTATCCCTCGCTCGGCAAGGGCGATGCCGCCATAGAGAATGCCAACTTCTTTTGTACCGTCGAGTCCGTTAAAGAACACCACCGTCGGGGCCTTGCTGCTATCAGTACCTTTGGCGCGCATGAACCATGCTGGCAGCGTAGTGCCTTCATACGGCACCTCTACGCGTTCGGCATTAGGATGGCGTCTGGCCATACCTTTGGAGAAACAATCAAGATGCTGGCCGTATACCGCCAGCTTGCGTTCGCTAAGATGCAGGTAACGCTCACCGTAGCCATAATAGGTTGCGGCGTGCAGATAATAGGTGCCGGCTGTCAGTGTGTGCCCCTTGGCAGCTTCTTCATCGGCACGTTTTTCCATTTTTAATGCCATGCGTGACCATTCTTCACACCACGCCTCGTTATCACCTTCGTGACCGAGTAGTCGTTGACCGACTTGATCGATTTCGCCCATGGCCGCCGCACCCCATGGAATCATCTCGATCGCCATTCCGATTCCCTGCGACCACATGTAGTGTTCCGGAAAGTATTGAAACCAATGCCGAATTGACTTTTTGCCGATCGTGCTCATGCGTAACCCTTGCGTGAAAAGTTTGACTTATTCTCTTGGAGCGCTGGCAACAGCGTTACTGCTCTTGCGTGCCGCACATCAATGTCTGCTCCGGATGCCGGAGAATACTTTATGTACCGCAGTATGCTCAGCGCAGCTTTATGCCTGCAGATTTGATCAACTTGGAATATTTTTCGTAGTCGCTCTTGATCACTTCTGCAAACTGCGCCGGGGTGGCTGTTGGGGTTCCCATGCCGTAGCGATTCCATAGCCGCTTCATGTCAGCGGTTTGGAGCAGACGAACAATTTCAGCGTTAAGCTTGTTGATGACAACGGCTGGCGTGCCGGCGGGTGCCACCAGACCATGCCACCCCGTCATTTCGTAACCTTTAAGTCCTGCTTCATCCATCGTTGGTACTTCGGGCAGAAGTTCATCCCGATTCATGCCTGTCACGCTTAACGGGCGCAGTTTCCCGGTTTGAATGTGAGGCCGTGCGACAGCCATACTATAAAACATCATATCTATGCGGCCAGCCAGTATGTCATTCATTGCGGCGGCCCCGCCTTTGTACGGCACGTGCAGCATGTTGACGCGCGCCATGCTGGTAAACAACTCACCAGCCAAGTGAAAGCCACCGCCTATTCCCGACGAGCCATACGTCAGAAAGCCCGGTTTAGCGCGGGCGAGTGCGATGAGTTCTTTAACGCTCTTAACCGGCACCCCGGGATGCACAATGAATACGTATCCGAACGCGCCGATTTGTGAAATTGGCGCAAAATCCTCGAGAACATTGAAAGGTGGTTTGGCAAACATTTGAGGGCTGGAGGCAAGAGATGAGCCGGGTGCCCCCAACAACGTATATCCATCCGGAGTAGCACGTGCGACGGCCTCGTTGGCAATCAGTCCGGTCGCGCCGGAGCGATTTTCCACAATCACCTGTTGCCCAAGCGACTCTCCAAGTTTCTGCGCGAGTGGTCGAACGAGTAAATCAACAGTGGTCGCCGCAGGGAAGCCCAAAATTATTTTCACGACCTTGGTGGGATAAGTTTGCGCCTGAACTGCACCGGCAAGAGAGAATATGGCGATTAGAATTGATGCGTGATATCTGAGCATGGTTTCTTCCTCCTATTAAGAAATAGCGCGATTTTTCTATGTCGCTTTTTGATTTTTATTCTCTGGCAATTCGTTGAGAGCGTCAATAAGGTTTTCGCTTCACATTATGGTCTCTTCGAATATCATCAATACCGACACTACAGTTCTGAATTTATATTCAGTAAAAGCGCTTTAATAAGGCCGATCACCCCGCACTAGCATGCGATGCAGCAGCCGGTGCTGGCTGTGGTCGTAATCGAAACCTGCCTTGTGCAGCGACTGGCGGTCGTCAATGATCAGCATGTCGCCTTTCTGGTATTCATGCGCGTAGCAGAATTCCGGCAGCGTGATGCGCTCGGTCAGGTCCTGCAGAAAGTTCTGTGTCGCTTCCGGCGTCATGCCGATGATGTTTTCCGTCTTGCCCTTGTGAAACCACACCGCCTTGCTGCCGCGCTCCGGATGCGTGCGCACCAGGGGCTGAATCACTGGCGGTTTTTTTGACGCCTGCTGCGCTTTCAGGATGTCCGGATTGGCAATCTTGAAGCGCGCGCTGCTGACCAATGTGTTGGTGGTCTGCATGCCGGCTATTTTTTTCCGCAGATCATCGGGCAATGCTTCATAGGCCGCGCGCGAGTTGCATACATTCGTGGCGCCGCCCTTGTCCGGCACTTCCACGGCATAAAGCATCGTGAATTTCGGCGGGTATTCCTGGTTGGTGTGATCGGTGTGCCAGGTGGAGTTCGTCCCGACCTTTGCTGGTTTGCCCGTGCTGTCCTTGTGACGGTTAGACAACACACTGATCATCGGAAAATCATCGACGAGATACCTGCGGTTCTGGTCTTCCATCAGCTCACCGAACATTTCTGCGGCAGCCTGATACTGCGCCGGCGTGAAATTCTGGCCGCGGATCACCAGTACCACGTTGTCCACCACGGCGTCGTTCAGTCGCTTGCGGGTCGCCGCATCCACAGGCTTGCGCAGATCGATACCAGTGACGATCGCACCGATGTGCTCCTTGACCTTGGTGATTTTCATTGCCTGCGCGGACATTGCTGTATCCATGATGCATCTCCTTCGCTGAATCTGCTGCATGCTTATCTGCTGCATGCTTATCTACGGCACGCTCTATTGCACGCGAATATTCGCTTCCTTGATGACACTCGCCCATTTCTTCATCTCTGCGCGCAGAAAGTCGCCGAACTCGGCGGGTGTACTGGTCACCGGGTCCAGGCCCGACTTGGCGAGCAGCTTGATTACTTCCGGCGCGTGCATGAATTTCACCACTTCGGCGTTGATGCGCTGAATGATCTCCGGCCTTACACCAGTCGGCGCAAACAGGCCGTACCAGGTGTTGATGACGAGTTCGGGCATGCCCGCTTCAGCCGTAGTCGGCACGTTGGGTACCGTGGGCACGCGCTCGGGCACCAGCACTGCCAGTCCGCGCAGGCGACCGCTGCTGATGAACGGAATCGTCGCGGGCACAGTCACCATCACCATTTCCGCCTCGCCGCCGAGGATATGCGTCAACGCGATGCTCGCGCCCTTGTACGGCACATGCAGGATGTTGACCTTGGCGAGCGACTTGAACAGCTCGCCTGCCAGATGGTTGGAAGAACCCACGCCGCCGGAGCCAAAGCTCAGCTTGCCGGGGTGTGCGCGTGCCAGTCGCACCAGCTCCTGCAGGCTATTCGCCGGCACCGAAGGATGGATCACCAGTACATTGGGCACCGTCGATAGCAGCGAGATACCGGTGAAGTCACGCAGCGTTTCGTAGTTGAGTTTCTTGTAGAGATTGGGGCTGATGACCACCGAAGGACTGGTGAGCAGCAGCGTGTAACCATCGGCTGGGGCCTTGGCCGCAAGTTCGGCCGCGAGATTGCCGCCGGCACCCGACCGGAAATCGGCGATCACCGGTTGCCCCAGCGCTGCACCGAGTTTTTCCGAAATCAGTATTCCGAGAATCTGCGAAGCGCCGGTCGGAAACGCCACGATCAGGCGCGTGTTGCGCTCGGGATATTTCTGCGCCGTGGCCGGCAAAGCAAACACCAGGGCGAGCAGGGTCAGGCACAGCGATGTTCTGGTAGCAGACATTGTGGTTCTCCTCCCACGGATGACGCAGTGAACTTCGGGCAGCCGGATTTATTGTTTTTGCGGCTGGGTAAGCTGGGTAACTATGGTGCGTTGGCTATGCTAATGCGTTTTGCCGATGTGAATTGTTTCAGCGGAAGCGGAGCTTTGCCACCAGTATCGACCCGGCCAGCACCAGCGTCACCGTGTTGGCAAGGATCAGCGGCAGGTCATCGATCAGCAGGCCGTAAACCAGCCAGAGTGCGATGCCGATAACCATCATCGTAAACATGGCCAGCGACACGTCGTGGGTCGAGCGTGAGCGCCACGCCTTGATCGCCTGCGGCGCAAAAGCGGCAGTGGTCAGAATGGCAGCGGCGATACCGATCCAGGTGGGGAAGAAAGTGGTCATCATGCGGTGCAGTTTACCTCGGTTGCTTTATAGTCTGCGTGGGGCGGCATAAAAATATCAATAAAATCAACTGTTTATCAGTCAACCTTGGCGCCAGTTGCCTTGATGATCTTCGAGAACTTGGCGGCGTCGGTACGGATGACCTCGGCAAACTGTTCTGGTGTGCTGCTGATCGCTTCAACCCCCAGCGAGACAAAACGTTCCCGTACATCCTGCAGATTATGTACGCGCACGATCTCCGCATTGAGTTTCGCCACGATGGGTTTGGGCACGCCTTTTGGTGCAAACACGCCCCAGGAATTCTCGAGGGCGTACCCCGGAACACCGGATTCCGCCACCGTAGGCATATCGGGCATCAGCATGGTGCGATTCGCACTGGTCACCGCGAGCGCACGCAGCCGCCCCGATTTTGCGTGAGGCAGTGCAATCGGCATGTCTGAAAAGACCACCTGCACCCGTCCCGCCAGCAGATCATTCAGTGCCAGTATCGTGCCCTTGAACGGGATGTGCACCAGATTCACCGTGGTCATCGATTTGAACAACTCACCGGCAGAATAGGCGAGGGTCCCGGCGCCGCCGGAACCGAAATTCAGATCGCCGGGTTTTTCCTTCGCCAGCCGGATCAGGTCCTGCACTGACTTCACCGGTAATCCCGGAAACACCACCAGCAGTTGCGGTGCGATGGCAACCCGGCTGAGCGGCGTGAAATCCCGCTGCGTGTCATACCGCGTTTTGTAGAGAAACGGGTTGGTCGCCCACTGGCTCATATTCGCGTGCAGCAAGGTATAACCGTCAGGGGTCGTGTTCATGGCGACTTCTGTGCCGATAATGCCGCTGGCCCCGGCGCGCATTTCCATCACGATTTGCTGGCCCCAGTTTTCGGTCACCTTGGCGGCGAAAATGCGCGCAATGGTGTCGGAAGTACCGCCCGGATTCCAGGGCACTATCATGCGTATCGGCTTGGTCGGGAAAGCGGCACGGTCGGCAGCATTGGCGATGCCGGCCCAGGAAAGAATGATTGCTGCAGCTACAACCACATTGGGGAATCCAAGTCTGAGTCTTGTCATGATCAGCTCCTCCGTATGCGCAACTGTTGTCAGCACAACACAGCTTTTGGTTGCTGCTTTGGTTGCCGATTTGATGGCTTGTTCCGCAACCTGTTTTTCGACAAATATTACCGCCAGAATTCAGATGGAAGACATTGCCAGCTAGATCATATGCTGATTAAACATTCCGGGAGGGCGGAGTCCAATAATTGGAAATAGATGCTGGAGACTTTAGTTAATCCCACAAGGTAGCGGAGTCGAATATTTGAAAATGAAATCGACCCCGGCCCCCTGGCTTCCTGCAGCGTGGTGCTGACGCGCACGTAAATGGTCAATAAAACAAGGTGCTGCAGTCCTCAATCTGCAGTTACTGGTTTTCGGGTCACCGCATCTCGGTTATTATTTCCCTGTAGCTCAGCTAAAAAAACATCCACTGGAGGAGAAAGTCATGTCGAGCATCACCTTGCGCGCCGCGCTCGTTTGCGTTGCGGTCATATCCGCATTTGCCGCAGGCCCGCTGGCGGCGCAGCAGTATCCAACCAAGATCATCCGCGTCATTAACCCGAACAACCCGGGCGGGAACAGTGACGTGCTGTTCCGGCTGCTCGCGCCGAAGATGGGCGAGGTGATGGGCCAGCAGTTCGTAATCGACTACCGGCCCGGTGCCGGCGGTAACATCGGCGCGGAATCGGTGTCGCGCGCGGCACCCGACGGTTACACCACGCTGATCGCTGCGGCGAGCATCCTCATCAACCCGGCGATGCTGAAGACGCTGCCCTTTGACGTGGAGAAGGATTTCACACCCCTGGGTGTCATCGTCGACATCCCCGCCGGACTGGTCGTGCACCCCTCGCTGCCGGTGAGAAGCGTGAAAGACCTCGTCGCGCTCGCCAAGAAGCGGCCGGGCGATCTGAACTACTCGAGCTCCGGCCGCGGCGCGCTGGGCCACCTCTCGGGCGAGCTCTTTAATGCTTCGACCGGCATCAAGTCCGTGCACATCCCCTACAAGGGTGCGGGGCCGTCTATCGTCGATCTCGTCGCCGGTCATGTGCAATTTTCGTTCGTCAGCCTTCCGGCGATCAGCGGGCACCTGCAGACCGAGCGGCTGCGCATGATTGCGCAGTGCGGCGAGAAGCGCTTTGTGTCCTTCCCCAACGTCCCGACCATGATTGAAGCGGGCGTACCGGACTTCGTGGTCACCAGCCCCTTCAGCTACTTCGGACCCGCGGGCATGCCGCAGCCGATCGTCGCGAAACTCAATGGCGCGTTGCGGGCGGCGCTGAACGATCCGAAGATCAACAAGCTACTCATAGACCGCGGTGCGCAGCCGGTCGGCAACACGATCGCGGAACACGCGGCGCTGATCAAATCCGAGATCGCGAAGTGGAAGCGGGTGGCGAAGGCGGCGAAGCTCGAACCGCAGTGATTCGTGAAGGGTGGCCGGTGGCCGGTCACCCGTCGCTGTAAGTGTGCTGTAGTAGCGTGAGCGGTCAGGCCTGCGTGTCCCTGCCACCATTGGTTACACAGATTCGGTGAGTACCCGCCATGCATTATTTTTTCTTCTGTCGCGACAATCCAGGCGTCGGCGCGCTGCGCAAGCAGACTGAGCAGGCGCATTGGGCCTTCATGGATGACTACGCGTCGGGTTTTGTCGCCCGCGGCCCCACGCAGACCGGTGATGGCAGCGCGCAGACGGGCAGCATGCACATCGTCGACCTGCCCGATGCTGCCGCGGTGCAGCGCTTTGCCTACGAAGAACCGCGGCACAAAGCCGGGCTCTACAGCGAAGTCATCATCGGCCGCTGGCGCAACGAAAGCGGCCGCACCATGTGGGAATACGAAGTCCCGCTCGACGGCGAGCAGCGCTTTCTCATCATCGCGCAGGGCGCACCAGCTGCGGCGGGCCAGGCGGAAGCCTTGCTGGAGGAGCGGCTGGCTTACTTCGCCCGGCAGGAGGCCGAGGCACGCGTCATCGTCACCGGGTCACTGCTTGGCGATGACGGCCGCACCTGGGCGGGAACCGTGATGATGATCCAGATGCCCGACCGCGCCGCCTTCGATGTGCTGTGGCGCGACGATCCGCTGGTCAAAGCGGGGGCTTACCGCTCGGTCGAAGTACACCGCTGGATGTTCGGCGGGCGGCGCTGACTGTTCAGCCCGGCACACCAAACTCTTTGCGGCAGACTTCCGCCAGCGTCGCCACGCCCTGGTTGATTTCCTCGTGGCTGAGATTGGCGAAGCACAGCCGCACGCGGCTATGCGCGTGTGCCTTGTTCACCGACCACTCAGGCCCCGGGTTGATCGCCACCCCTGCGGCTTGTGCCAACGGAAATAGTTTTAGCGTATCGACGCCATCCGGCAGTTTCACCCACAGGAAGATGCCGCCCTGGGGATCATCGAATGCCGCCGCCGCGCCGAAATGTTCACGCAGGGATTCCATCAACGTCACCAGCTTGGCGCGCAGGCTTTTGCGCAACACCGGCACGTGTTTGGCGAAATGTGTCGTGCAGTATTCCGCCAGCACCATCTGTTCCAGCGCGCCGGAGCCAGCATCGGTTTTTATCGCCAGCATGCGCGACATCAGCGCCCACGGTGCCACGATGTAGCCCACGCGCAGGGCGGGTGCGATAGTTTTCGAGAACGAGCCGATGTAAATCACGTCGCTGCGTTCGCTCATGGCGTAAAGCGCAGGCGGGCGCTGCCCCGACCAGATCAGGTCGGCGTAGCAGTCGTCCTCGAACACCGGCACGCCGTATTCCGCGGCGAGCTTTAACAGTGCGGTGCGTCGTTCCAAAGGCAGGATGGTAGCGGTCGGGTTCTGCACCGTCGGTATGGTGTAGATGTACTTGGGGCGAATGCCCTTCTGCTTCAGATCAGCGAGCGCTGTTTCGAGCGCATCGATGCGCAGACCGTCGCGGTCGAGCGGGATGCCTACGGGTGTCACGCCCAGCCGCAGCAGGCGGTTGATCGAGCCCTGGTAACAATCCTCTTCAATGATCACGGTATCGCCGCGTGTGAGCAGCGTGTGGTTGACCAGATCCAGTGCCTGGAGCGAGCCCGAGGTGATCAGGATGTCGTCGGCAGCACAACGGATGCCGGCATCACGCTTGAGTTTGCCGACCAGGAAATCGCGCAGGGCGCGGTAGCCCTGCGGGCCGCTGTCCATGCCGTACGTCGACAGCGTGCGTCCTTCGCGTCGCAGCACCGCATCGGCCGCCGCGACCAGGCCGTCGAGTGGGAGCGCATCCGGATCATTGTTGCCGCCGGTGAAATCGTATTTGACGCGCCCGTTCCAGCGCGCCGCTGCGGGCGGCAGGCCCGCGGGCAACAGCGGGGTGAAATCGAATGCAGCAGTGGTCATGAGCAACTTTCTTCGGAGTTGTTTTTATTTAACCGGTCAGTCAACAGTCGGCGGTTCGACGCACACCTGCTCGTAGCGATAGCGCGACTTCAGTTCGCCATTGTATTCGTAGACATCCAGCGTTTTCTCATAGGCGGGGCGGGTGATTTCCACGTGCGGGGTCCAGCACCCGAGCTGCTGGTAGGTGCGGATGCAGTCGGCGAGCACCTGTTCATCGATATCCGGGAAATAGGGTTTTTCGGCGCGTGCGATCTCGGCAGCCGGAGTGGCGTTCATGTAAGCACGGGTTTTTTTGTAGGCGCGGATGAAGGCCTTCGCCATGTCGGTTTGCAGCCATGCACGGGTCGCCGCCAGGCTGGAAAAACCGCAAGGCCCGATCTGCGGGCCGACTTGCGCCACGACATGGCCGACGCCGTCGGCTTGCAGTTGCTGCGGGAACGGGCCCTGCTGGACGACATACTGGCCTTCGCCGGCACGGAAAGCTTTGTCGATTTCCGCAGCACCACCGGGGCAGACGGCCTTTATCTTGTCGAAATCGATACCGGCCTGGTGGCAGGCGTAGCGGAACATCGCGCGCGGCTGGCCGCCTTTGAACATGACGACCTGCGCGCCTTCGAGCTTTTTCCAGGTGAAGGCGGCGTCGGCTTTGCGCCCCGTGATGAAGAACCCGTCCATCTCGTTGACCTGCGCGAAATGCACCGCGACCGGCGTCTCGCCTTTGTTCAGCGTGGTGTATCCCTGGCTCAGCGCGGACTGCACCACATGCGCCGAGCCGTCTTCCAGTGCGGCGAGCGCCGAGACGCCCGGTGGTGAGATCGACCACTGCGGATCAAGGCCTTCGGCTTTGAGAAACCCGCCCGACATGGTCGAAATGAGCGGCGAATAGAACGCAGAAAATAGTGTGAACTGGATGCGGATGGTGTCCATGATGCTTGCTCCTCATGCGCGGGGATGCCGCACTGGCAAAGGCCATCCTAAAACATAACTGGAGGGAGTGCGTAAGGACGGACAATTATCCGGGTGGAGGTCGGGGCAGACCAAGCCCCGACCTTACGCCGGCGGCACGAACTAGCGCATTACTTGCGTAGCTGCGCCTCGCGGAAATTGATGACTTTGATCACGTCGGCCGCGTCGATGCGTCCAACTGGGCCGTCACTGTAGCTCGAGGCGACGATTTTGCCTTCCGCAGTCATGATGAACTCGGAGGGTTGAATGATGCTGCGGCGTTCTTCCCACCACGAACCCAGTTGCTCGGCGTTCGCGCGCGTGACTCCGTAACCCACGGGGAAGGAGACTTCCGTGGCAACTTCGCCTGCCTTGTCGATGGGGTCGATGCTGGCGGCAAATACCTTCGCACCCACTGCATCCAGCTCAGCCTTGAGCTTTTCGAAGCCGACTAACTGTCGGCGACAGTAAGGTCACCAGTGGCCGCGATAAAACAGAACTACGCTGTACTTTGAACCCAGTCCGCCCGGCAGCGCGAGGGTGCCGCCGCCGACGAGGTTGAGGGTCATGTTCGGGAACGTATCGCCGATACCCAGCTTTTTCGACATCAGAAACTCCTTTTGTATGGACCATGACAATCTACAGCAAACGCGGCAGTCCGAGAGTTATGCGCGCATGGCCGCCACAAATGCGAAGCCCCGCGATGGTTGCGCAGGGCTTCAGCGGTCAGCCACCTGTGTGGCTGTGTGGCGCCACGTTACCGCGACGCAAGGCCGGTGGTTAAGACCGGCTTTAAGGTGACACTGTATGAAGGCTCATCTATAGATCGTCCTCCGTTTTCGGCTTGATGCTGCGCCTGGATCTCCCCGCAGGGATACAAGCAACGCAACCCGCAAACAGCGCGACTCGCGCCGCAACCCGTGCCGCCTGCTATCCGACCCGAGATACCCCTCAAACATAGTGTCGAAGGTGGTCGCCGCCGGTTCGCTTCAGGTACACCCGTAATACAGGCGCGCACAACAGCGAAACACCAACGCAGCAACCGGAGCTATCGTTAGTTCGAGAACCTATCCCGAACCGGACCGCCGCAGCAATTTCAGTTAACGCCTTTCCTCAATGCACGTCAACAGGGTATGCCGGTTAATTTCACCAGACGGTGTTCCAGATCACAAAACGCATGATCCACATGGATGCCGGCGTTGAGAATCACGTGTGTCCACTGTTGAATTTCAAAGCATAAACAATCACATGGATGAGTCACTTGCAGTCGATGTTATTTTTCAAACAATTATCCGGACCATATTCATGCTTTCTATTATTCCGCGGCTGGTCTGCAGGTCGGTAGTCGTGTGTCAGTTTAGTAAAATCCGCTGCGGTCATATAGTGCCGCCGGGTTTCAGCGTGACCGTGACGGATTGCGTGGAGTAGACTCAAACGTTGATATTAGTTATTTGTGATCAGGCAATGATGATATTCAGGCAACTCTTCGATCAGCAATCCTCGACCTACACCTACCTGCTTGCGGATCCGGCAACGCGCGAATCCGTGCTCATTGATCCGGTGTTCGAGCAGGCACAGCGCGATGCGGCATTGATTGCGGAGTTGGGCCTGAAGTTGCTGTGGACGCTGGAAACGCATGTGCACGCAGACCATGTCACCGGGGCATGGTTGCACAAGCAGCGCTTGGGCAGCCGCATTGCGATCAGTGCAGCGAGCGGCGCCAGTGAGGCCGACCGGCTGCTCGCCCATGGCGAAACCATCGGATTCGGCCGTCATGCGCTGGAAGCGCGCGCAACACCGGGACACACCAAAGGCTGTATGAGTTTTGTGCTCGACGACGGCGTGATGGCATTTACCGGTGACGTGCTGCTGATCCGTGGCTGCGGCCGTACTGATTTCCAGGGCGGCGGCCCGCGTGAGCTCTACCGCTCGGTACGCGGGGTATTGTTTGCGCTGCCTGGGAGCTGCCTGCTGTACCCGGCGCATGACTATCGCGGGCTGACCGTGAGCAGCGTGGAAGAGGAACGGGGATTCAACCCGCGCCTGGGTGGACAGATTCAGGAAGACGACTTTGTCGGTTTTATGAACAACCTTGGCCTGGCGCATCCCAAACAGATGGATGTTGCGGTGCCGGCGAACATGCGGTGCGGCCACACCGAAGATCACGTAGTAGACCGCAGCAATGTCGACTGGGCGCCGCTCACCTATACCTTCTCCGGCATCTGGGAAGTACGCCCGGATTGGCTGGAAGAAAATCTGCAGCAGGTGCAGATCATCGATGTGCGCGAGACGGAAGAGTTTAATGGTGTGCTCGGCCACATTCCCGGTGCGCGCCTGATTCCGCTCGGCACGCTCGTCTCCAGCAGCAGTGAACTCTCTAAAGAGCAGCCTTTGGTGACCGTGTGCCGCTCCGGCGCGCGCTCGGCGCAGGCCAGCGTGCTGCTGCGCAAAGAGGGATTCACCAAGGTCGCCAATCTTGCCGGTGGCATGCAGCGCTGGCGCGAACAGCGATTGTCGGTGGAGAACGGCGAAGACTGAATACTGCGGGCCGGGCTTGACTTCAGTGCGTTGGTTTAGATGACCATTCCGCCGGCGCCATTGGCCTCCTGAATCGAGAATCCAGCCGGGCCTGCGCCAGACGCTGGCCAGCCAGGGTTGCTGCTCCCGCGGCTGGCCTTCGGGCCGGTAGTCGTGCGCCAGTTCAGTAAAACCTGCCGCGGTCATAAAGCCGCGCCGGGTTTTAGCGTGAATCGACTGTACGCTAGCAAACATACAGCCAACCCCTAATGTCGTAAGTTGAACATCCTGCCGAATCAGATGTTCGGACTAATTGAATCGATAGCCGATTAAAGCGATAACCGATGTCAATCATGAATCTTCAGCGTCTATGCTCTTTCCGGTTGTGGTCAATTGGCGTGCTCGCGGGCCTTGCCGGAGGTTGCGCCGAAGTCATCTGGATCGTCTTTTACGAGCACCTGTCCGGTGGGCAGGCGGCCGCCGTTGCGCGCGGCGTTACGGATTCGCTTTTCCCGACACTGACGACGCCGTCGCTGGTTGTGCCCTTCGGCATAGCGATCCACATGAGTCTCGCAATCGTGCTCGGAGTCGCAATCGCAGTTTTGCTGCGCGCAGTGTTGCCGCGGGTGAGCGGAACCGCGATCGAGCCTTTCGTCGTCACCGGCATGCTGTTCGTAGTCTGGGCGGTGAATTTCTTCGTCGTGTTGCCAGCCTTAAATCCTGCGTTCGTCAATCTCGTTCCTTACGAAGCCAGCTTGATCTCGAAGATGCTATTCGGATTGGCAGCCGCATTCGTTTTGCATTTCCACAATGGATTCCATACCGCAATTGATAGACCTAAATAAGGTTTGATATGTCCAATGAAATGATCTTGATGCTTCATCCGACGTTTGGCGTTCTCGCAATCATCGCTTCAGTTTGGGTCTTCGCCGAGGTGATGAACGCCAGCGACAAAAACTACGGTCGCATCCGAACCGCAAGCGTGCTGGTGGCAGTCCTGATGTGGCTGGCGTACATCGTTGGCGGTTACTGGTATGTGGTTTTTTACGGTGCAGACAAAGCCATTATCAAGGCAGGGCCGTGGCCTTTCGCGCATTCGTTCTTTATGGAAGCGAAAGAGCACGTATTCCTGATGCTCTTGCTGCTCGCAACATTCCTGCCCATTGCGGCGTGGGGCAACGTCGTCAAACAGGCATCGACGCGAGCAGTGGTTCTTTGGGCATCGGGACTGGTGATTCTCATGTCACTGGCCATGGAAGGCGCGGGCGCCTTGATCAGCATGGGGGTTAAAGTCGCCCTGCTTGCCAAATAATTACCAGGAGCAGACATTATGATTACCAACCAAGCCACAGCAAGCATCAACGAACCGGTCGCCACGAACGCGACGGGATTTGGCATCTCCTATGCGATCACCAGCGTATTGAGCGCGCTGCTGGTCGTGCTAAAAGAAAGCAGCGAAGCGGTTCACAATGTGATGGCCGCGATTACCGGTCACCATTGGGTAACCCACGGCCTGATAGACGTGATCATCTTTGTGGCGCTCGGCTTCGTGCTCACTCGAAGCGGCGGCGGGATGCGCATGAGCGGGAATGCGCTCGTTGCGACAATTGTCGGGGCAACCATCGTCAGCGGGCTCATCATCGCCGGTTACTTTATTTGAGGCTCGAATTCGCGAGCGCACACTGTTCGCGATACCGGAGACAGACCATGACTACGATGAGAGCAGCCGTTTTTGTTGAGCCGGGCAAGATTGAAATTCAGCAACGTCCCATTCCAAAGCCGGGGCCTACGGATGCACTGCTGCGCGTAACCACAACCACCATCTGCGGCACTGACGTGCATATTCTCAAGGGTGAATATCCGGTCAAGCCGGGCTTGATTGTCGGCCATGAACCAGTGGCAGTCATTGAGAAGCTCGGCAGCGCCGTGACGGGTTATAGCCTAGGGCAGCGCGTCATTGCCGGCGCCATTACACCCTGTGGTCAGTGCCATCCCTGTTTGGATGGTCTCAGCAGCCAATGCGGTGGCAAGGCTATGGGTGGCTGGAAACTGGGCAATAGCATTGATGGCTGCCAGGCCGAATACGTACTGATTCCTGACGCTCAAGCCAACCTGACAGCAATCCCGGATGACCTCAGTGATGAACAAGTGCTGATGTGTCCGGACATTATGAGCACCGGTTTCGGTGGGGCGCAACACGGCAACATCCGAATTGGCGATACGGTAGTCATCTTTGCCCAAGGTCCGATCGGCCTGTGCGCCACCGCTGGCGCAAAACTGATGGGAGCGACTCGTATCATCACAGTCGATGGCGTTCCCGAGCGGCTAAAAGTATCGCAACAGCTGGGCGCCGACATCACCATCAACTACAAAGAGCAGGATCCGGTCAAGACCATTATGGAACTTACCCATGGACTCGGCGTCGACGTCGCCATTGAGGCGCTGGGCACGCAAGAAACTTTTGAGTCCTGCCTGCGGGTTTTGAAACCCGGCGGTACGCTCTCCAGTCTCGGCGTCTATTCCGGGAAACTCACCATGCCACTGGATGCAATGATTGCTGGTCTTGGTGATCACAAAATCGTCACCACACTATGCCCTGGCGGCAAGGAACGCATGCGTCGTTTGCTGGAAGTGGTGGCCTCGGGCCGGGTCGACCTGACCGCGATGGTCACACATCGATTCAAGCTGGACGATATTGTTGAGGCATATGAGCTGTTCAGCCATCAGCGCGACGGCGTGCTCAAAGTTGCGATTACACCTTGAGCGTAAATCCCCGCTAATTGCGGATAGATTGTTTTAGAGTGCAACGTGTTCTTGCAACCAAAAACACATACTTGACCCTGCCTTCGGGATTCCATTGTGCGGAGACGCTACGTCCATCCGGCGGATTGTTGGCTGTAACATGGCACCGAAGCCGAATGGATTCCCGTCCATAACGGATAAAGCAAAAAAAGAAGTCCCGGCTTGCTGCGTGCAATCGTGGAAAGTGCCGCTGTGCCCGAGGGAAAAAGGCGTTTTAAACCCTGAAGCTTGCGTTAGATCAATCGCGTCAGGCTGCGCACCAATTACCATTTTCGACGTCTTGCGAACCTCGAGTTTCCGATTTGCCAGCCGCGGAAATGCTGCCGCGGGTGACGACGAATGTCGCGATGGCATTTGCGAAGGAGGGCACGATGCCGCTTTTCACGTTTATAGCTGCAATCCGTTCAAATAACAGGGAGGCCATGCAGTGATTGAATCATCCCGTCCCAAACCGATTCCGTCCGCTGTCGCCATAGGCTTAGGCCTTCTGATCTGGTTCGTCATTCCGGTCCCGGACAAGGTCGCGCCGGAAGCTTGGCATCTGCTCGCGTTATTTGTGGGCACCATTGTCGCGATCATCGGCAAAGCCATGCCGATCGGTGCCCTGTCGATCATCGCCATATCACTGGTGGCGATTACAGGCGTCACTAATCCGGGAAAGCCGGCCGGCGCGATTACCGATGCGTTGAGTGGCTTTGCCAATCCGCTGATCTGGCTGATTGCAGTGGCCATCATGATTTCGGTTGCACTGAGCAAAACCGGGCTGGGCAACCGTATCGGCTTTTATTTCATTTCGCTTTTTGGCAAGAGCTCACTGGGTGTTGGTTACAGCCTGGTTGTCGCCGAGTTGGTCATCGCACCCGTTACGCCGAGCAACACGGCGCGCGGCGGGGCCATCATTCACCCCATCATGCGCTCGATCGCGGACGCCTATCAGTCGAACCCGGAACAAGGCACATCCAAAAAAATCGGCCGCTACCTCGCGCTGGTCAACTACAACACCAATCCTATTACCTCGGCCATGTTTATCACGGCGACGGCGCCGAATCCCCTGATCGTTGATCTGGTCGCCAAGGCCACCAACTCCAGCATTAGCATTACCTGGGGCCAGTGGGCCTTGGCCGCGCTGCTGCCTGGGCTCTGCATGCTGCTGGTGATGCCGCTGGTGATGTATTTCCTTTATCCGCCCGAGATCAAGCGTACGCCTGACGCCAAAGAGCGGGCCGACGCCGAGCTGACCCAAATGGGGCCGATGAAACGCTCCGAGAAGATGACGCTGGGAGTGCTGGGCCTGATGCTGATCATGTGGGCCGGGGTGCCGGGCATGCTCTTAGGCGCGAGCTTCAATCTCGATACCACGGCCACGGCCTGGGTTGGCCTGTCAGTGTTGCTGCTCACCGGGGTGCTCGACTGGGAGGACATACTCAAGGCCAGGAGCGCCTGGGACACGCTGATCTGGTTTGCCGCGCTGGTGATGATGGCGACCTTTCTGGGCAAGCTGGGATTAATAGGCTGGTTTTCGCTGGCGATCAAAGAGGCAATCGGCGGCTTGGGACTGGGCTGGATGGGTGCCTGCGCCATCCTGGTGGCGGTGTATTTTTATGCCCACTACTTTTTTGCCAGCACCACGGCGCATATCACGGCCATGTTCGCAGCGTTTTATACCGCCGGTATCGCGCTGGGCGCACCACCCATGTTGTTCGCGCTGATACTGGCTTTTTCATCGTCACTGATGATGTCGCTGACTCACTACGCGACGGGAACCTCGCCGATCATATTTGGCTCGGGCTACGTCACGCTGAATGAATGGTGGATCGGCGGCCTCATCATGAGCGTGGTCAACCTGCTGCTACTGGTCGTAGTGGGCAGCCTCTGGTGGGGATTACTCGGCTATTACTGATCTGCGCCACACACCGGCCAGCCAGGGTTGCTGCTCCCGCGGCTGGCCTTCGGGCCGGTAGTAGTGCGTCAGTTCAGTAAAACCCGCCGTGGTCATAAACCCACGCCAGGTTTCAAGATCGTGATAAACGCCGTAACGCCCGCTGCTCCAGCCCGCATCATTGTGGCCGCGCGGGTTTGAGCTGAACAGCACGCCACCGGGTTTCAGCGTGACATGCAGATCACGCAGTACGCGCGGCAACTCCTGAACCGGCACATGAAACAGCGCGGCATTGGCGTAGACGCCGTCGAAATGCTGCGGCGGCAAATCCAGTTGCAGAAAATCCTGCTGCCACACCGTGCAGCCACTGTGCGTGCGGGCCATGGCGGCAAACCGGGCAGAACCTTCCAGGCCGATCGCGGTATGGCCGAGTGCGGTGAACACCTTGAGATCGCGCCCTGGGCCGCAACCGAAATCCAGGATCACCTGCGGCGGTTCACCCGTGATGTGTTCCAAAAGTGCAGCGATATTCTGGCTGACGTCGTGGCCGCGCGTACCCTGCCAGAACGATTCAGCGTTCTGGTCGTAATGCTCCAGCGTGACGCTGGTGATTTTTTCGAGGTCCTGCGCGGACAGTTTCATATGAGGTTCCTGGGGCCATTGAAAATCGCTTCCTGAAGTTGGCCGGAGTTTGAAAATAAATCAACGCGTTACCTTTGGTCGCGCGTGCGAGTGTCGGCGGGATCACTTCGTCCATCATACGGCCCATTCCTTGACGCGTTTTGACGCACGTCTAGAATGCTTCAATAACCACGACGGCAAGGCATATTGTCGCGGTGACATAAACGAGGAGGGTTGGCCGTTCTTTCGGATACAACCCTTGGGCAAGATGCAGACACATGCATTCCAGGTCTTTGTTTACGATAACCTTCTGAACCACGCTTAAGGTGCTGCGTGCGCTCACATGTGGTGCACCACCATGAACAAAAGGTAAGCCGCTTTGAAGACCGTCACCCGCTTCCCGCACCAGTACACTGAAACTGAAGACTGCTGGATTCCCATGCCGGATGGCGCAAAGCTCGCCGCCAAGCTGTGGCTGCCGGACATCGCGCAGAAGAAGCGCGTTCCGACGATCATCGAAGTCATTCCATACCGCAAACGTGACATCTACGCGCCTCGCGATGCCATGCATCACCGGTATTTCGCCGGCCATGGCTATGCGTCCATGCGCCTGGATATGCGTGGGTCCGGCGATTCGGATGGCATCCAGGGTGTGTTCTCGATCGGCGGCGAGGCGGACGATACGGTGGACGCGCTGAAGTGGATCGCACAACAGTCGTGGAGCGACGGGCAGGTGGGCATGTTCGGGATTTCGTGGGGTGGCTTCCAGGGTATACAGACCGCGAACCGTGCGCCTAAGGAGTTGAAGGCCGTAATCGCCCAGTCCTTCGCGCCCGATCGATATCGCTACAGCCAGGTCTATCGCGGCGGCTGCGTGCTGCTGCGGTCCATCCGCTGGTCCAGCCAGCTCTTCGGCTACAAATCTCGGCCGCCTGATCCCCTGCTCGTAGGTGATAAGTGGCGCGCGATGTGGATGGCACGTCTGGAGCACGACACGCCGCAGATCGTCGCGGCGCTGAAGCACCAGGCGTTTGACCGGTACTGGAGCGAGCGCGCCATCGATTTTCGCAACATCAAAGCACCCTTCTACGCACTGAGCGGTTGGGCGGATGGCTCTTATGTCGGTGCGGTAGGGGAGGCGCTCGAAAATCTGTCTACACCCGTGAAAGGCATCATCGGTCCCTGGGGGCATCGCTACGGGCATCTCGGCGTACCGGGGCCGGCCATCGGACTTCTGCAGGAGGCGCTACGGTGGTACGACCAATGGATGCGCGGCAAGGAGACCGGCATCATGGACGAGCCGAAGTTGATCGCATGGATGCAACGGTCGGTCCCCGCGAAAGCGTATTACGCCGAGTCACCGGGCCGCTGGGTGGCCGAAGACCATTGGCCTTCGCCCCGCATCAAGCCGCGCGCCTTTTACCTCGCCGCTGACGGCACGCTGGCCGACAAAGGCGGGCGGACCGCGCGGCAAACCTGGAAGTCGCCGCAAACCCTGGGCCTTGCCTGCGGCGAACTGATGCCGTGGTTTCAGCACGGCCCCAGTCCTGAGCTTCCCGGTGATCAACGCATGGACGATGGCCAGTCGCTGTGCTTCGACAGCGCGCCGCTCAAGCAGGACCTGGAAATTCTTGGCACGACCAATGCAGAGCTCACGCTCGCCGTTGATCGACCGACGGCTTTCGTGTGCGTGCGCGTTTGTGACGTCGCGCCCGACGGGGCGTCCACGCGCGTGACCTACGGCGTGTTCAACTTGACGCACCGTGACAGCGCCGCCAAACCCAGGAAGCTGCAGCCGGGCACCGAGTACAAAATAAGCTTCCCGCTCGTCGACAGCGGGTATTCCTTTGCCAAAGGCCATCGCATCCGCGTCGCCGTGTCGACCACCTACTGGCCGCTCATCTGGCCGTCGCCGGAGCCCGTCACGTTGACGCTGGTCGCCGGCAAGAGCGTGCTGTGGCTGCCGGTGCGCCCGCGCAGCAAGCGCGACGACACGCCGCCGAAATTCAAGCCGCCGGAATCTGCCCCTGCTTTCACCAAAACTGCGCTCACGCCGGGCGGACGCAGCCGGATCATCCGCACCGATGTCGGCAAAGGTGAAACCGTCGTCGATGTGACGGACGGCAGTGGACGCAACCGTTACGACGAAATCGATCTCGTCGCGGAAGCACGCTCGACCGAGCGTTACCGCGTAGTCGAGGACGATCCGCTCTCCGCAACCGCCGAAGTGACGTGGACCTGGGAATTCGAGCGCGGCGGATGGCGCATACGCACTGAAAGCCGGACGCAGGTATCGTGCACCAAGAAGGACTTCGTTATTAGTGCACGACTGGAAGCATACGAGGGCGACAAGCGCGTGTTTGAGCGTGATTTCGAAGAGCGCGTGCCGCGCAACGGCAATTAGCCAGTTACAAGGGGGAAACAAGATGAGACGCAAGATGAGAAACACGATGAGCTACACGAAGCTGGGTGCCGTATTGCTCGCCGCGGCCTGCGGATTTACCAACGCCTACGCGCAGAAATATCCTGAGCGGCCGGTCACGCTGGTGATTCCCTTCCCGCCCGGTGCATCGACGGATGCCTTCGGCCGCATCATCGCGCAGCGCATGGCGCTCGACCTCAAGCAACAGGTCGTCGTGGTGAATCGTGACGGCGCAGCCGGCGTCATCGGCACCAACTACGTCGCGCGCGCAACGCCCGATGGTTATACGCTCCTGTGGGGCACGTCGTCCGGGCTCACCATCATGCCGGCACTGAAGAAGAAACTGCCGTACCACGCGCAGCGCGATTTCGCACCCATCAGCCTGGGCGCTAAAGTCTCATGGGTGCTTGCCGTCCACCCGTCGGTGCCGGTTGACAGCGTCAAATCGCTGGTCGCGCTGGCGAAAAAACACCCGGGCAAGCTCAATTTCGCTTCTGCGGGAACGGGGGGCGCGCCACATCTCGCCGGCGAACTCTTCAAATCAATGGCTGGCATCGATGTCGTACACATCCCGTACCGCGGCACTGCGCTTTTTGCAGTTGATCTCGTCGCCGGACAAGTCGATTACGGCTTCGCCAGCCCCCTCACGACGCTGCCGTTCACGCGTACTGGACGACTGAAGGCGCTCGCCGTGACGGCGACAAAGCGGCTCGAAGTCTATCCCGACGTTCCGACTATGGGCGAAGCCGGCTATCCGACTTTCGAGCTCACGCAGTGGTACGCGATGCTCGCACCCGCGCGTACACCACCGGAGATCATCGCGGTGCTCAATGCGTCCATTCGCAAGGCCCTCGCTGACCCCGAGGTGATCAGGCGCCTCAGGAACGACGGTGGTATCCCCGCGCCCACCTCAGCCGCAGAACTAGCAGATTTCATCAGTGCGGAAACCGAGTCTTACGTGAAGGTTATCGAGAAAGCCGGCCTCAAAACGGAGTAAGGGCAGAAATAAACAGGGGCAACGTAATTTCGTTTTAAAAGTTTCGTTTAAAAAGATGCGCTGACCACAGTGGCTTACGAACTCGTGAAAGTAACGCCGCACTGCGGCGCCGAGGTACGGGGGCTCAACCTGTCGCAGCCGCTGGATCAGCGGACCGTGGACGGTCTCGTGCAGGCGCTGGGCCGGTGCTTCGGCGCGTTGCATCTCCACCCGGCGTGGCCGCGCCTCGTCGAGGGCCACCCGGAGATCATGGAGATATACGCCGATGCGGACACCAAGCGCATCGCGGGCGAGGACTGGCATACGGATGTCTCCTGCGATGCTGAACCGCCGCTAGGCACCATTCTCCAGATGCTGGAAGTGCCAGAGGTCGGCGGCGACACGCTCTTTGCCTCGATGTACGCGGCGTGGGACGCGTTATCAATGCCGATGCAAAAAATGCTAGCCAGCATGACGGCGCTGCACGACGGTGAGGCGACCTATCGCGGCCGCTACGAGGGCGCAGTGGAAGAGGGCAAGGTTTACCCGCGCTCGGTGCACCCCATCGCACGCACCCGGTGACGGGTCGCAAGGCGCTTTTCGTCAACCGGATATTCACCTCGCGCATCCAGGAACTCGCCAAGCCCGAAAGCGACGCGGTGCTCGCGATGCTGTTCTCGCACATCGAGCAGCCGGAATTCCAGTGCCGTTTCAAGTGGCACGTCGGCTCCGTCGCGTTCTGGGACAACCGCTGCGTGCAGCACCACGCGCTGTGGGACTACTACCCGCAGCGGCGGCGGGGGTTGCGGGTGACGATCAAGGGTGACAAGCCCTGCTGAGAAAAAACATCATTATCACCGCTGTCTGCACTTCAAGAAATCCGACGCCGGTACTTATATTGGGTACCTATATTGTTTTAAAAGTTACACTGACCTGAATTAACTACAGCGGCAGCGCGTCCGGATCATTGTTGCCGCCAGTCGCGGACACCGCGACCTTCGTTTTCGACGAGCATGTGAATAGTGTTGTCCTTCGGGCGGATTGCGTTGTAACCTTCTTACGCCAAAATCCTCACCAGCATCCCCGGAAAGTTATTGTAGAAAATGCCCAGCAAAAAAATCGTATCGCCCCGGTCTGCAGTGACCCCTTTGCTTCCAGTAACCATCGAGCCCGGCAACATCCGCTATGCGCCGGGCGTGCGCGCCGGTCGCTGGGTGTTCGCTACAGGACACAAGGGCACGGCGGATTTTGTCAGCGGCATGGCGCCCGAAGTAATCGATGCGGCCGCGCCGCGACATGGCGTACCCAAGTACAAAAAAGAAGCGCGGCGCATTTTTGCGAATTTCGGCAAGGTGCTAAAGGCCGGCGGCAGCGATCGCAAACATGTCGTGCGCGTGGACCAGTACTACACCGGCGGCCATGTGGTCGATGCTTACCATGAAGTGCGGCGCGAGTTTTTTTCCGGCCATATTCCGCCCAGCACGTCCAACCTGCATCAGAAATTTCTGCTTGCCGGGCAAGATATGGAAGTACAGCTGATGGCGGCGGTCCCGGGCAAAGGCTTCGAGGTCGTGCAGCATCGCCCGGAGAACCTGCCGGTACATGCGAGCTCCGGCTACAGCCCGGTGCTGACCTGCGGGGACTATGTGTTTGTGGCCGGGCAAACTGCGGAAGCCCTGAACACGGAAGAGGGGCCGCTTGATCCGGCGGCACGCATGCCCGCGGGGCATCTGTGGAAGGGTACGCCGATCAAGCTCGAAACCGAGTTCGTGATCGAGCGCAAAATGAAACCTGCACTTGCCACCATCGGCAACACGCTCGCCGAGGTGGTCAAGGCGCAGGTCTACCTGCGCGATATCAACGACATTCCGGCCTTCAATGAAGTCTGGTTGAGGCATTTCAGGAAGGCGCCCCCCGCGACCACCATCATCACCACCGCGACGCCGGGTTTCATTTGCGAACAGGGGCGCATCGAGATCAACATCATCAGCGTGCGCCGTGGCGGCCGCACCAAGAAGCAGGTCATCGACGCCGGCGTGCCGACTGCATTCGACGGCCATGTGCAGGCGATCCGTGCGGGCGACCTGCTGTTCCTTTCAGGATTGATGGCGGTGGACGCCGGCGGCGCACTTGCACCACAAGCGCGCGTCGATTCGCGCCAGCCGCACTTCGGCAGTGCAGCCCAGTTGCAGATGGCGCACATGCTGGCGCAGGCCGAGCGCATCTGCCGCAAGGCGGGAACGACCCTGGCCAATGCGGTGCGGGTGCAGCAGTTTCACACCGACCTCGCCGACTTCAACGGCGCCTATCAGGTGTGGCAGCAGCAGGTACCCGGGCAGCACCTGCCGTTTTCGGCGATCGAAGTGCCGGCACTCGGCGTGCCCGGCGCGGTGGTTATGCTCGATCTCTGGGTTTACGTGCCCTGACAGCGGTGTCCGGCAGGCACCTCACTTGCTTGTACTTTGCGATGAATTAATTTGAAAGGAACCATCATGAACCTGATCACTGCAATATCGCGACCGCTGCGCGCCGGCTTTTCTTTTGCGCTCGGGATTGCGGCATACGCCGCACTGGCCGTGCAACCAATCCAGGCGGCGGATTTTCCGCCGGAGCAGATGCGCATCGTCGTGCCTTATGCTGCAGGTGGCGGCACCGACGTCATCATGCGTCTTGTCGCGCAACACATGGCCGAAGCATGGAAGATCAACATCATGATCGACAATCGCGTTGGTGCCGGTGGCGTGGTGGGATCGAACTACGTGACTCAGCAAAAGCCCGATGGCCGCACCTTCATGGCAGTCGCCAGTGCCTTCGCCGTGCGCGCGGCGATTGATCGCAGCCTGCCCTACGACGCGACCAAGGATTTCGCGGGTGTCGGACAGATGGCGATTTCGCCGAGTTTCATGGTGGTATCGACCTCATTCGGATTCAAGTCGCTCAAGGATCTGATCGCCTATGCCAAGGCCCAGCCCGACGGTATTTTTTACACGTCAGCCGGTGTGGGCAGCACCGCACACCTGCATGCCGCATCGGTGGCCCATCTGGCGGGGCTCAAGGCTGACCATGCCCCCAACAAGGGCACGCCGCAGGCGGTTACCGAAGCGATGGCCGGCCGCGTGCTCTACGCGTTTGCGCCGGGCCCGAATGCGATCCCGCTGGCCAAGGCCGGCAAGCTGCAGATTCTGGTGACCACGTCGCCCGCCGGCGCGCGCTTCATGCCAGGCGTGCCGAGCATTGCCGAGGCTGGCCTCCCGTACGAGGGTGACGACTGGTTCGGCGTGTATGCGCCGCTTAATACACCGCTGGCCATGCGCGAACAGTTCGCCAAGGAAATGGCGCGGGTACTGACGCTGCCAGTGGTACGCGAACGCCTGGCCACGCTCGGTGCCGAGCCGGTGTCGAGCACACCGCAACAGTTCGAGAAAATGTCGCGCGAATACATCGCAAAGGCACGCAAGCTGGGCGAAGAGATCGGCATCAAGGTGCAGTGAAAATCAACAAAATATCAATATAATCAATAACTTATAATCATGAGCCAGATAGAAGCCAAACTCAAGGCCTTGGGTTACACCCTGCCGCCACCATTCGTGTTTCCGAAGCAGAACCGCACCGGCTGCACGCAGGCCGGATCGTTGCTGCTGTTGTCCGGACACGGTCTCGACTTGCCAAAGCTGCCCGGCGTGCGGCAGAGCGGCAAGTTTGGTGTCGACATCACCGTCGAGGAAGGTTATGCCACCGCACGTGCGGTCGCCCTCACCATGATCGCAACGATGAAGGCGCACTGCGGTGACCTCGACCGCGTGAAGCGCGTGTTGCGCTTGTACGGCATGTGCAATTGCACGCCGGATTTCGTGCAGCATCCAGCTGTCATCGACGGCGCATCGGATCTGTTCTACGAAGTGTGGGGTCCGGAGTTCGGCCGGCACGCGCGCTCCGCGGTGGGCCATGTTTCGCTCCCGCGTGGCATTGCGGTCGAAATCAACGGCGAATTCGAACTGGCCTGAGAGCCGACGATCCGGCATGTCCGCGGAACAACGCGCCGGCTGATTTCCGGGTAGCGTTGCACTGACCTGAATTAACTCGCTCCGAGGCACAACACATGAAGTGGAAGCTCCCCGAGAACTCAATTTTCGCAATCCTGATGCGCCGGAGCTGGTGGGTGAGTGCGCTGGCTGCGCTCGCTACCTTCGCACTGGTGCAGAACTTCCTGGCGTGGGGTTATGCGTTATTCGCCACCTTGCCGTTCACCGTCATCACAGTGATGGTCGCCTGGAAACAGATTCGTGTGCCCAGCGGCCCGCGGCTGGCGAAAAAGCTGGAGCAGGTCCGCAGCATGCCCTGGGAGGATTTTGCGCAGGCGTTGGAGCGGGGGTTCAAGGCCCAGGGCTACAACGTAAAGCGTGTCGATGGCGCGGCGGATCTGGAACTGGAGAAAATCGGCTACGTGACGCTGGTGTGTGCGCGGCGCTGGAAGGTTGCGCGTACGGGTGTTGAGCCGCTAAGAGAGTTGGTTGCTGCTGGCGAGAAGTGTGAGGCCAGAGGTTGTCAGTATGCGGTGGCGGGCGGGTTGACGGATCAGGCGCGGGCATTCGCGAAACAGAAGGGCGTGAAGCTGGTGGAGGGCGTGGACCTGGTGAAACTAGTTCGTGTGTAGCGCCGCGAAAGCATCGACGAGCATTTCGAATTCCGGGAAAATGTGGCCGCTTCCCCGGTGTTCCCCCATGTTCGAGAACGCAGGAGTAACGACCGGCGGGGAGTAACGACCGGCGGGTAGTGTGGTAAAAATAAGTGCATTGCAGTATTGAAGACTGCCTGCAGTCTGACCCCGGCGCAGTCCGGGGTGTCAACGATCTGACCGAGGAGACCAACATGACGACACGCATCCATTCAAGTTGCATCACCAGCGCCATCGCAGTGCTGGGCTTGTGCATAGCCGCCGGCGCCACGCAGGCCGCCGAGTCCCAGTATCCGAACCGCCCTGTTCGCCTGGTGGTGCCGTTTTCCCCCGGCGGTGGTGTCGATACCACCGCCCGGATTGTCGCACCGAAGCTGAGCGATGCCATGGGCCAGAACTGGGTCGTGGACAATCGCACGGGTGCCGCGGGCAACATCGGTAGCGAGATCGTCGCGCGCTCGAGTCCGGACGGGTATACGGTACTGCTGGCGCTCGACACCCAGCTGACCGCGAATCCGAGTCTCTACAAGCTGCCGTTCAGCGTCGAGAAAGACCTGCGGCCCGTGGTCATCCTCGCGATCAGCGACCAGATCCTGGTGGTGCATCCCGGGGTTGCGGCGAAGACGCTCAAGGATCTCGTTGCGCTGGCCAAGCAGAAGCCCGGCGCGCTGCGTCATGGATCGGCCGGCGTGGGCAGCTCGAACCATCTCGCTGCCGAGCTGTTCAAGAAGGTCGCCAAGATCGACATGCTGCATGTCCCGTACAAGGGCGCGGGCCCCGCAATCGCCGCGATCCTCGGGGGCGAGATCCAGTTGAACGTCAGTTCCACCGCCTCGACGATCGATTACATCAAGGCCGGACGGGTGCGCGCGCTGGCGAGCACCGGCCTCAAGCGCGGCACCACCACGCCCGACGTGCCCACAGTCGCGGAGTCCGGCTACCCGGGGTTCGAGGCGATCCAGTGGTACGGGCTGGTCGTGCCGAGCGGGACGCCGAAGAATATCGTTGCGCGCATACACCAGGATGCCGTCAAGGCGCTGCAGACTGCCGAAGTGCGCACAGCGATGGAACGCCTGGGCCTGCAGCAGAACCCCTTGACGCCCGAGAAGCTGACTGCGCGCGTCAAGAAAGAGTCGGCGACGTGGGCCACCATCATCAAGGAAGCCGGGATTCGCGTTCAGTGACGTGACGCTGATCGAGGGCGTGGAACTGGTGCAGCGGTTGCGTTGGTCACGGGAGCTGTACCCTGTAAGTCACAGGAGGAGTCATGGAGTCCATCGAATCACGCATCGCCATCAAACGCTTGCATCCGCTGTTCGTTGCCGAGGTGACCGGTATCGATCTGACGGCGCCCCTCCCGCACGAGGATTTCCGTGCGATCTGGGACGCGTTCAACGAGCACCAGATTCTCGTCTTCCGCGACCAGCACTTTGACGACGAATCGCAGATCGCGTTCAGCCGCCACTTCGGCGAACTCGAAACCATGATCGCGCACCCTGGCAACGACTGGAACCCCGGGCACATCTCGGTCATGACCAATCTCGGCAAGGACGGAAATTTCCTGCCGCCGGATCATCCTGCGATGCAGCACCGGGAGCGCAACGAGGCCTGGCACAGCGACAGCTCGTTCAAGCCGGTGGCGGCGCTGGCATCGCTGCTCGCATCGCGTATCGTCCCGCCGGTAGGCGGCAACACCGGTTTCGCCAGCGAACGGGCGGCCTATGCGGCCTGCCCGCTGAACGCAAAGCTGCGCTCGAAGGCCTGATGGCGCTACACCGCATGACGCATCGCGACATGGAAAACGACAAAGGCTACAAGGACGAGGACAAGAAGCGCCATATCGTCACACACCCGTTGATCCGCGCCAACCCCGCCAACGGCCGCAAGGCACTCTACGTCGGCGCGCATGCGCAGGAGATCGTCGGCATGTTGCCGGCGGAAGGCGCCCGGCTGATCGACGAACTGACGGCGTACTGCACGCAACCCCGCTACGTCTACAGCCACCACTGGCGCGACGGCGACGCGGTATTGTGGGACAACCGCTGCACGCTGCACTGCGCGACGACATTCGACAGGACCAAATACAAGCGCAGGCTGCACCGCACGACCATCGCGGGCAAGACGCCCGACAGCGCGTTTGCGACGATGCCGGGGGCGTAAAAAGCGGGGCGTAAGCGATGAGGTGGGCGGTGAGGTCCCCAAGGTACCGGAGTCGAATTATTTAAAAGAAATCCACTCCGGCACCTTGAGTTGTTAGTACCTTGGGTTGTTATTTCGATAGCACCTTAGGAAAGAAATCGATTCCGGTACCTGTAGCGATTGCAGACCCGATCAGCCCGGCAAGGGCATGAACGGCGCGTCGATGGCGCCCACCTTGACGTAAATCAGCGCACCTTCCGGGCCTGACCGGGGGGTGTGGCGGCTCCAGCGCGGATTACGCAGCCAGGTGCCGGCGGGGTAATCGCCGTCTTCATCCTGGAACAAGCCCTCGAGCACGAAGATCTCCTCGCCACCGGGGTGCACATGCGTATCAAAACGGGTATCCGCGGCCCATCGCACCAGCGCCGTGCTGACACCGTCGTATTCATGCAGTGGCATCACACTCAGGCCGGGCACCAGCCCGGGTCGCCAGGCGGCAGTCGAAGTCGCAATGCGCACCGGCGTCAGATCATCGGCCGCGAACTGCCAGAGTTTGACGAACAGTGTGCAGCCTTTATGCGAGAACGGCGCATGGCGGGTGCCCGGCGGGTTGCGCAGGTAGGTGCCCGCCGGAAAATCCCCGCGCTCATCCGAGAACACGCCGTCGAGCACCAGGATCTCCTCGCCGCCGTGATGCACGTGCTCGTCAAAGCGTGAACCGGCGGCGTAGCGCACGATGCTGGTTGCGCGCGCCACCTCATCACCGACACGGTCCAGCATGCGTCGGTCCACGCCGGGCAGCGGCGATGCGGTCCATACCGCATCTGCCGCATGCTGCACGGCACGCGCTTTGAAATCGCTGTTGATGTTCATCCGGTCATTCTAGGGGAAACCGCGTCCGCGGGCAGGCCGCAGTGGCGTGCGTTAGCGCGTGCGCTGCAGCGCATGGTTACCCGCTATTCTCCTTAACTCGCCTTCATGTGCCTCATATTCACCCAGGTAGGCGCGCATCAGGCTTTGCCATAGTTTTCCATGGTCTGGCACAAAGAAGTGAAGCAGTTCGTGAACGATAACGTAATCCCATCGCTCGGGTTTCAGGTCGGGTAGTTCGTCGCTGAAATTCAAATGCCCAGCGGTAGAACAAGATGCCCACTTGTTGCGCATCGGACGGACGCCCAACCAGGCGACACTTATGCCTTCCTGACGACCTGATAAATCGCAGACAGCGTTCCGTAGTCGGCAATGAACGGGCGCAGGAAAGCATCGGGCGAGATGATCTCGTAGAGCATCTCGATCTCCTTGTACTCCTTGAAGAATGCCTTGCGACGCTCCGGATCCGGGCTTGGACTGTTTTGTGCTCGCCTGGCTTTATGAATAAGGTTTCAGATTTAACGTGCGCTGAATTTTTTCGCGCACGACATCAGGCACGCCTGCCTTTTCTGCAAACGATCTCCATTTCGATACCGTCGCCTGCACATCGGCAACGATTTTCGCAGCGCGCCCCCGTTTCATCGACGCGGTCTTTGCGCAGACGTTGAAGTCCTCCATCGTGAAATTGTCGCGTTTTCCATTCATCGTCATCTGATGGCTTGCCGTCCACGCACCCGCAGGATTAAAGCTGTAGGTCATATCAAAGGCCGGCGATAGCGACCACTCACCGGATTTATTCATCAGGAAGGCAATATTTTTCACGTGGTCATCCTGATTGCGGGCCACGATGTTAAATACCATGCGCCGAAACAGTTGCTCGATGGCCTGCATTGGCAACTGCAGTTGCCGCATCACCAGCAACGCCTGCTCGTAGCTATAAGCGCCTGCCATATTGAAATCGTAGTGCGCCAGGGCGCAGAGTGACTGCATGTGAAGTTTTTCGCTGGCAGCAAGACGATCAAAGCGGCGCGTCATGAAATGCGACCGGCCATTCTCTTTAAACAACCGGCATTCACTGATAGCTATGCCGCATTCAAGCGCCATCAGGTAATACGCATACTCGATCAACCCGTAGCCTTTTGGGTCTTCCAGTTCCTTGTCTTTGTTGCCACTGACACCGTCAAATTTCAGCAACCAGTATTCAAATCCCTTGCCGGCTTTGACCTGGCCAGACCGCACTTCATTGGTTTTTGGGTTCCATGCGATGACCACCTTCGCCCTCGCGCCACCGGCGGATGTGCCCACGCGCAGAATATCCCTTAGCGCATCTGCTTTGCCTTCAGCCGCAAAAGACGCCTGCAGGTTATTCCGGTGGGTCAATACCTCCGATGCAAGCTCAACCAACTGGCTGACCTCAATGTGTGTTGTCTGCTTTGCACTGGGGCCGATGGCGGGGGCGAATTCCAGCGCACCCATGCCGCGTTCACCGGTATAGCAAAGCCGCTCAACAGCGTTGAAGGCATCCGGTTGTCGCCCCTGCGATGCCAGCCAGGCATCAATCAGCGCGTTGCCAAATTTGTCGGGCAGCGAGTCGGCCAGCAGGCCGGGTAGCCCGAGAAAAGTCGGGCGAGAAAGCTCGGGGAAGCGGTACACGCGTCGGGAAAGCGGCATCACAATCGGCGCGACTTGAATGCCGCTTTGCGCGAATGCTGAATCGTATTCAAAACTGGCGACTTCCTCCCCATCCTGTAGTGAGACAGCGCCGATGGTTTTACCCCACAGCCTGACTTCGGCAAGCGTGCTCATGGTTTCTCGCAAGCGTGCTCAGGGCTTCTCATCCCAGCTCCACGATTTGCCAGTCGCCTTTGCGGCACGTTGACCCGAAGCCCGTTGCCGGACCTTGCCCTTTCGCTTTAACAGATCCATCGGTCTGGACCCGGACTCCGGTATCAGGCTATCCAGCCCTGATGCGGCGTCCAGCACCCGCAGCACACGAATCAGGGTGGCCAACTGTGACGTTTGCCCTGCCTCCATACGCTCGAGCGTGCGCTTGGCGATACCCGCCTGTTCGGCCACAGCCGCCTGGGTTAGCTGCAATTCAATACGACGACCGGCAATACGTGCGCCCAATTCGGCCAGCACGGCATCATCCGTGAGTAAACCAGTGATTCTCATAGTCGTTAACTATTGCGAATATGTCGGCTAAATTGCCATATATCGTCAGTTGTTACGATATATATATCAATAATTCTATTTGGTCAAGTCGCAATAAATAGCGAGATAATGAATTTAATCGCTTTTAGTCGCAATATATTACGATATATAATTCTCACGGGTAACACGGGTAACACGGGTAACACGGGTAACACGGGCAATGAGGTCTTGTAATCCACATTCCCCCGCTGACGTGCGCACTTCTCGCGGCAATTGATTGCCAATCTTTTAGGTGATGTGTCGGCGCGCGGTGATTCGGGATTGCAAAATTAATATTCAGAAAAGCAAATGTATGATTGCAAGACCTGACCTCATTGCTAGACCCACGAAAGTGCGACGCTGGTCCTGGAAACCCGTGCCTGGCCCTTTTGATTCTTGATTATGATTCTTGATTTTGGTGCGTCTATTGTTACGGGAGAACGTGTTTGAATCAGTTCCATAAACGACTGCACGCACTCGAACCCGGGATGCTGACGGGTCTGCAGCGCGGAATAGAAAAAGAAAGCCTGCGTGTCAGGCCGGACGGCATGCTTGCCGATACGCCGCATCCGGCGGTGCTCGGCTCGGCGCTCAGTCACCCCCACATCACCACCGATTTCAGCGAATCTCAGCTCGAGTTGATCACCGGTGTGCATGATGGCATCGAGCCCTGCCTGGAGGAACTCACCGAGATCCATCAACTGGTTTACCGGCACGTGGGCGATGAAATGCTGTGGTGCGCCAGCATGCCGTGCAGCCTGCCCGCGGACGATGACATTCCCATCGGGCAGTATGGCCATTCCAATGTGGGTCGGGCGAAAACGGTGTACCGAAATGGCCTTGCGCACCGCTACGGCAGGCGTATGCAAACCATCTCCGGCATTCACTACAACTTCTCTTTGCCGGAAGCGGCATGGCCCTTGCTGCGACAGACGGACGCGTACAACGGTTCGGCCCAGTCCTACCAGAATGATATTTATTTCTCACTGATACGCAACTTCCGGCGTCACTCGTGGCTGCTGCTGTACTTGTTTGGCGCATCACCTGCGGTGTGCAAGAGTTTCGTTGCCGGCCGTGCGCACGAACTGCAGGAGTTGACCAGCGGCACCTTGTATCTGCCCGGCAGCACGTCGCTACGCATGGGTCATCTGGGCTATCAGAGCGAGGCGCAGGCGGCGCTTGCAGTGAGTTATAACTGCCTGGACAGCTACGCCCGCTCGCTGCAGGGCGCGCTCACCGAGCCTTATCCGCCGTATGCGGCCATCGGCATACGCGACGGTGAAGATTACCGGCAACTCACCACATCGTTGTTGCAGATCGAAAACGAGTTCTACGGGGCCATCCGCCCCAAGCGGCCGATACGCCCGGGCGAACGCCCGCTGCACGCATTGCGTGAGCGCGGTGTCGAGTACGTCGAAGTGCGCTGCCTCGACCTTGACCCGTTCTGTCCCATAGGCATCAGCGCGGGCGTGATCCGCTTTCTCGACGTGTTTTTGCTGCATTGTCTGCTGCGCAACAGCCCGCCGGACACGCCTGACGAAATCGACGCCATGTCGGTCAACCAGCACCGGATCGCCGAAAGCGGACGGGATCCGGCGTTGCGCCTGTGCAGGCCCGGTGAAGAGATCTCGCCGGGAATATGGGGTGGTGAGCTGCTGCGCGAGTACGAACCTGTCGCCGCAGCGCTCGATGCAGCGCATCGCGGCAGCGCGTACCGGGATGCGTTGTCGGCCGCTGCTGCAGCGCTGGCGAATCCCGCGCTGACGCCGTCGGCGCGCATGTTGCTGGAAATGGAACAGAACTACAACAATTCCTATTTCCACTTTGTGCAGGCGCAATCGGTGCGGCACGGGCGCAACTTGCTGACATCGCCGCTTACGGCCGAAGTGGCAGCGCGCTACACGCGTATGGCTGAACAGTCGATCGAAGCACAGCGGCAAATTGAAGCGCAGGACACCCTGTCGTTCGAGAATTACCGGCAGCAATACCTGTCGCCGGAGAGACTGAGCGCATGACAAGAGCCGGAGTCAAATTGTTGAAAAATAAATCGACTCCGGTAACTTTAGCGGTGAAAAATACGATAATTATTAGGGTCAGCGCAACTTTTGAAATTTTACATTGACCTTAATTATTTTCGTGTTTTAACATTTTAGCTGTTGCTGGGTACACTTATTGCATAATCAACCGCTCCCGAACCGGAAGGAGCAGCCATGACCAGACTCACAGCTTTGATGATTGCATGCGGCGTTGCCGCTTTTAGTTGCAGCGCCGCTGCACAAACCTATCCCGCGCGGGCCGTGCGCGTCGTGGCGGCCTATCCCGCAGGCGGCAGCATCGACACCGTCGCGCGACTGACCTCGCAACGCTTCACCCAGGCGCTGGGCCAGCAGTTCCCGGTGGAGAACCGCTCCGGTGCAGCTGGCCTCATCGGCACCGAGAACGTCGTGCGTGCTGCACCTGATGGTTACTCACTGCTAATGGCCAGCGCGGCCGCAGTGTCATCCGCGCCCAGCATGTACGCCAAATTGCCCTACGATCCGCTGAGCGATCTCGCGCCGATCGTGCTGGTGGCCAATCAGCCGAACGTGCTGCTGCTACATCCCTCGGTGCCCTCGCGCAACCTCAAGGAGTTCATCGCGCTGGTCAAGGCCAGTCCCGGAAAATTCAACTACGGCTCGTCAGGCATCGGCGCGACCCAGCACATGACCTCAGAACTGTTCGCGATGATGACCGGCACCAAGATCGTGCATGTGCCGTATCGCGGCGGTGCACCGGCGATGATCGATCTGATGACCGGGCAGATCGACTTCATGTTTACGCCGGCGCCGAACTCGATCGCCCAAATCAAATCGGGACGGGTGCGCGGCATCGCGGTGACGAGCCTCACACGTTCCGGTGTGTTGCCTGATCTGCCGACTGTTGATGAATCCGGCCTCAAGGGTTTTGAACTGCTGGGCTGGATTGGTCTGATGGGTCCGGCCGGCACGCCACCGGCGGTGATCAGCCGCCTCAACGGCGAAGTGCAGAAAATGTTCGGTGGCGACCTCAAGACCAAACTCTTCGATTTGGGCCTTGACGTTGCCGGCGGCAGCCCGGAACAGTTTGGCGAATTCATCAAAAAGGACATCGCGAAATACGCGAACATCGTCAAGACCGCTAAAATTCCGCAGCAGTAACCACCATCACGGAGAACCCTGCATGACCTTTGCCATTGCCGCGCGCTGCGCGGAAACCGGTCGCCTTGGCGCCGCTATATCCACCCGCGCGGTGGCGGTCAGCTCGCGCTGCCCGTTTATCGCGCCGGGCCTGGGGCTGGTGGTATCCATGCAGCGCACCGATCCGCGACTGGGCCCACTGGGGATCAAGCTGTTGCAGCTGGGTTATTCAGCGCAGAAGGTGCTCGATGAGATCGCCGCTAGCGACCCCGGCATCGAACACCGCCAGGTCTGCGTGATTGACCGCGACGGCAACGCTGCCGCGCGCACCGGCAAGAACCATCGCGTGTGGTCCGGCGCCTTTGTCGAAAAAGGCATGGTTGCGATGGGCAACAACCTGACCAGCGAAAAAACTGCAGCCGACATGCGCGACGCCTGGCACGCCACCAAGGGCCAGCCGCTGGAAGCGCGCCTGCTTACCGCCCTGGAAGCGGGGCGTGATGCTGGCGGCCAGAACGGCGGCCAGCATTCGGCGGGGCTACATTCCTATGACCGCGAGATCTATGCTTACGTCGACCTGCGTGTCGATGAACACAGCGAACCCGTTGCCGAACTGCGCCGCATCTACGAAGCGCACAAACCGCTGATCCCGTACTACTACGGGCGGCCCGGGCAGCCGGACGATTTCGGCCGGGAAGAGGAGTGGCTGGCACGGCAGGCGAACCAGAAGTAAGACGGGAATAGGTCAAACTAACGGCGCCGAGAAGGCGCCGTTAGTTTTGATGGTTCTGGGATGGGGTGATAATCAGGATGGCGACAAATAGGGGCAGTTCAATGTAACTTTGAAGAAAAAGTTACACCGACGCTAATTTACTGATGTCGTAAAGCAATCGACTCCGGTAACCAGGTTTCGCTAAACTTGGGTCCTTACAGCGCAGGCGCAATACCCAAGGAGTGAGATTCCCGATGAAACCGAGGCCCGCCCCCGATTGGCAGACGACCGCCTGGCTCAATACCGAGGAGGCACTGAGCCTGCAGAAGCTTCGCGGTCGAGTGATCCTGCTGCACGCCTTCCAACTGCTATGTCCCGGTTGTGTCGCGCACAGTTTGCCGCAGGCAAAGCGGGTCGCCGAGCTGTTCGCGGACGCGAAACTGTCGGTCATCGGATTGCACACCGTGTTCGAACATCACGAGGCGATGGGAATCGAAACCCTGCGCGCGTTTCTTCACGAAAACCGCATCCAGTTCCCTGTGGGCATCGATATGCCGGGAACGAACGGCGATCCCATTCCGCAAACCATGCGGTCTTACGCAATGCAGGGCACGCCGACCGCCGTACTGATCGATGCGCGAGGCCGGTTGCGCCAGCAGGTATTTGGTGCTCACGACGATCTGCTGCTTGGGGCTGAGATCGGAACCTTGCTCATCGAAGCGCAACAGGACTCCGCAGCATAGCCAGTGAGCAGATGAACCGTAAATAGGGGGCAGACCACGATTTTGTGTCAGTTGAGCCTGGTTCGTTAGATAACGTGGCCTGTCCGCTATTACTTATCCCTATTACTCACTTATGTGCACTAACGTACAGAATCCGTATCGGCAGAGGACAATACTGCTTCCGTGAAGCTCCGCGCAAAGGCGATGAGCTTCCGGCGATGCCGTTTTCAACAATGCGCTGAAACAGTCAGCGCTTTCATTGAATGACGTGTATCTGGCTTGATTACCCTGAATAACGACTGGAGATTTCCCATGAAACACGTCCTGATACTGACCACGATAGCGCTGGCGACCACCCTGACCGCCGGCTGTGCAACGCAACAGCAAAACGAAACAGCGGTAGGCACCGGAGTGGGTGCCGTTGCAGGTGCCGTAATCGGCAGAGCGGTCGGCGGCACCCGCAAGGCTACAGCGGTTGGCGCAGCCGTCGGTGCCGGTGCAGGCGCAGCGGCGGGCTACAACTGGCAATTGATCAAGGAAAAGCTGGGCATGGCCACCAAGGATTCCGGCGTACAGGTCACTGAACAGAGAGATGGATCACTCAAGGTCAACATGCCGGCTGCGGTCTCGTTCTCCAGCGGCAGTTCGACCATCGAGAGCGGTCTCTACCCCACACTTGACCGGATGGCCAATACGCTGAATGAATATCCGGCCAGCACGATCTCGGTGACCGGTCATACCGACAGCGTGGGCGGTACCCAATTCAACCAGAATCTGTCGCAACAGCGCGCGGACGCGGTGGCGAATTACCTGACCCAGCGCAATGTCCAGCGCAACCGGATGTCCACTTACGGCCAGGGCGAGTCTTCGCCGATCGCTGACAACAGCACCGAAAACGGACGCGCCCAGAACCGCCGCGTTGAAATGGTGATACGGCCGGCGAACTCCTAAGACAGAGTGATTGTTGGTTATTAAAAGCCGGGGATGCCTCCCCGGCTTTTTTTATCGGCTCTGACCGGCGTGTGAAGTCAGGTCTCTGGAAATGATTGATTTAAAAATCGACTCCGGCCTCTTCGTGCTGCAGCGGCCGGCGTGTTCAATTGTTGACCAGAACTCGAAAAGAAATCGACTCCGGTACCTTGGGGTTACGGTACCTTGTGGTTAATCCGAAAATGCACCTCGGGCTTGGTCATTGGGCGTACTATCCGCGCTCGACCACACCGGAAAAATCTGCCTCGCATGTCCAAAGCCGTCAATTTCATCCCGAAGCGCGCGGTCGTCGCTGCCGTACAGCTGACCGGGGTCAGCGACCTGGAGTTCGCAGCCTCGTTGAACGAACTGCGTGAACTGGCCAAGACGCTGGGCTTCGAGGTGGTGGCTACCTTCACGCAAAAGCGCGCCAGTTTCGACTCGATGGCTTACCTGGGTACCGGCAAGCGCGAGGAGTTGCGCCGTTTTGTGCAGGGCGAGGCTGCGCCGGACGCCGCTGCCGGGGCGCTGCAGGAAGCGCCTGATGTGGACGAGGGCGCGGACCCGTTGCCGGAAACGCAGCCCGAAAAGCGGGCCGCGCGCCATGGCGCCGTCGCGGCGCGCGAGGCAGCCAAGGCATTGGCCGTATCCGATACCCGCCAGGCGGCTTACGTCCTGGTCGACCACGACATTTCGCCCTCGCAGGCACGCAAGCTCGAAAACGAGATCGGCTGTGACGTGCTGGATCGCACCATGGTCATACTCGAAATCTTCCATCGCCACGCGCGTTCCAATGCGGCACGCGCACAGGTCGAAATCGCCCGCCTGCGGTACCTGGCGCCACGCCTGCGCGAGGCGGCCAAGCTGGCCGGGCCGCAGGGGCGGCAGCGCAGCGGTGTCGGTGGCCGCGGTGCCGGTGAAGGCGCGGGGGAGGCGGACCGCGCCAAGATCCGTGACCGCATCGCGGAGTTGAAGCAGGAGATCACGGCCCTAGACCTCGAACGCCAGGTGCAGCGCGCACGGCGCCAGGAAAGCCAGGGCCTGGCGCGCGTGGCGCTGATCGGCTACACCAACGCCGGCAAGTCCACCCTGATGCGCGCGCTGACCGGGAGCGAGGTGCTGGTCGCCAACAAGCTGTTCGCGACGCTCGACACCACCGTGCGTGCGCTGGTGCCCGAGGGCGTGCCGCGCGTGCTGGTGAGCGACACGGTGGGTTTCATCAAGAACCTGCCGCATGACCTGGTCGCCTCGTTCAAGTCGACGCTGGAAGAAGCCGTTGAAGCGTCGCTGCTGCTCCACGTAATCGACGCCAGTGACCCCGGGTTCGAACGCCAGATCAATGTGACCGAGAAGGTGATCGAGGAAATCGATGCGGGCAAGGTGCCGCGCCTGCGCGTGTTCAACAAGATCGATCAGGTCGGCGATGCCGGGGCGCAGGCCGCACGCACCAAGGCCTTGCGCGTGCAATACCCCAAGTGCATCGTGTTGAGCGCCGTCGACAGGGATGACGTGGCGAAGCTGCACCAGACGATCCGTGCGTTTTTCAGTCGGCGCCTGGTCAAGGCCGAGTTGTTCCTGCCCTGGTCGGCGCAGCAACTGCGCGGTGCATTGTTTGCGCAATGCCAGGTGCTGGAGGAGCGGGCCGATGCAGAGGGTGCGCACTTCCAAGTGCGTGGCGAGCGCAAGGACATCGATGGCCTGCGCGAGCGCATCGGCCAGGCGATGGGGGGTCGTTAGATTACCCAAGGGGCCGTGGCCATGCGGGCGCAAAAAAAAGCCACCGTTGCGGTGGCTTTTTTTAATGCGATTGCGTGAAACGGATTCAGGCGGTGACGGTGATCGGAGTTGAATGAGTGAAAACGAAATCGACTCCGGTACCTTTAGCGCCGCAAGTTCGTGCAGGAAGAAAGCAGGAAGATCGGCCCGGTGATCAAGTCCGCAGGGTTGAAAGTCGAATAGCGTCGCACGCGGCCGGCCACGGTCTATGGAATCGATCCTGATAGGTTGGGTTCAATGTATGTTGGATTGCAAGACCTGAGCTGACCCCGTTGTGCCCGTGCGGTACCTTTGGTCGCCCGCTACTGGCTCAATCTCAATCGCACCGTCAAATAGAAATTGATTCCGTCAGCTTTGGCTACTGAATTCAAGGTGGGCGGTCAGCGAATGTGTGTCACCATGATGCAGTGACGCAGTCGACGAGATATAAATGGCTGGCCGGCGCGGCGATCCTGACATTGCTCGCCGCAATCTACTGGCTGTTGCATGAAACAGGCGCGATGGCGACGATCCTGAACGGCGCTGCGCTGCGCGATCAAATTACCGGATTGGGGGCCTGGGGCCCGCTGACGGTGATCGCGCTGATGGTGCTCGCCATCATGGTCAGCCCCATCCCCAGCGCCCCCATCGCCATGGCGGCCGGCGCCGCATATGGCCATGTCTGGGGCACGGTCTACATCATCCTTGGCGCCGAAATCGGCGCATTGGCGGCATTCGGCATTGCGCGCTGGCTGGGTGCGGCTACGCTGCGGCGCTGGTTTGGCGATCGGCTGTCGGTTGGATTGATGGGCTCGCAGAACACGCTGATGATGGTCGTGCTGGTCAGTCGCCTGCTGCCTTTTGTGTCGTTCGACATCATCAGTTATGCCGCAGGGCTTACCGTCATCACCTTCTGGCGATTTGCCGCCGCGACCCTGATCGGCATCGTGCCCACGAGTTTCCTGCTGGCCCATTTTGGCGGAGAAATGGCCACGGGCGAATCAGACCGGATTCTGATTTCCGTCGTGGCGCTGGGGGTGCTCACGCTGATACCACTGGGCGTGAAAATATTCCGTGACCGCCGGGGAAGTTCGCGGTAACGCCAGTCCCGCGGGTAGGTAGGGGGGCAGGCTGAGCTGAACCTGATTTTACGCCCGGGCCGTGAGATAACGTGGTCTGTGCCCTATTGATATCAGCTGATCCGAAGGCAAACAGGGCCAGTGCAACTTTTGAAAATTTACACTCACCCCGTTTATTGTTTCGAGCCTGACTACTTTAATTGTGCGAAAAGAAATCGACTCCGGTACCTCTGGTGTTCGCCGTTCGAACATTACCGGCAGCAGTATCTGTCGCCGGAGCGGCTGAGCGCATGACAAGAGCCGTAATCAAATGGTTGAAAAAGAAATCGATTCTGAACTGACCCGAGGGCAAACAGGGTTAGTGCAACTTTTGAAAAGTTATGCGGACCCTGTTTTGTTGTAAAAATATTTAATTAAAACAATAAGTTACGACATTGTGGCGTCTGCCCCTGTTTGTTATTTGTTTGCACCATTTGTTTGTTAAAAATATACGCACTAGCGGATATTTGTATTTTATTCGCTAGTGCGTATAATTTTGTATATACGCTAAACAGTATGGAGCGCCACATGAGCCCAATAGCCAGAACTCCAAAGCAGGTTGGCGATATCGTGCGGCGATATCGCCTAGCCCAGAAACATACGCAAGAGTTTCTAGGCAAGCAGGTTCAACTTCGACAAGCCACGATCTCCAAGCTGGAAACAGGCGAACCGGGCACACGCCTAAGTACGTTGTTTGACGTGCTGACAGCGCTCGATCTGGAACTTGTCATCAGACCGCGGACAAAGTCATCAACGAGCGATATTGAAGAGAACTTCTGATGGCTCGTCGGAAAACAGGAATTGCGCTCAACGTCTTTTTAAACAGCCGTCTCGTCGGTCGGCTCGAACGCGCCACAAGCGGCGCAATCAGCTTTCGCTACGATCCTTCCTGGCTGAACTGGGACAAAGCGCTACCAATCTCCTTATCTCTGCCCCTGCGGGAAAGCCGGTTAACTGGCGGGGCGGTGATGGCCTATTTCGACAATCTACTTCCAGATGGCGAGCCCATACGCCGTCAGATCGCCGAGCGCATACGCGCAGACGGCTACGACGCCGCCAGCCTGTTAGCCGCAATTGGTCGTGATTGCGTAGGCGCACTCCAGTTCTTGCCCGATACTCAAGATCCAGGCCCCGCAGGGGCACTATCAAGCACGCCTATTTCTAACGAAGAGATAGCGCGGCGAATAAAGGAGTTGGCACGCACCCCTCTGGGGATCACGGAAGATGACGATTTTCGGATATCCATCGCCGGAGCCCAGGAGAAAACCGCCTTACTAAGAATAAACGGGAAATGGCAGCTCCCTCACAGCACCACCGCCACAACCCACATTCTCAAGCCTCAGCTAGGCATTCTTGCCAATGGTATCGACATGAGCCGGAGTGTCGAAAATGAGCATTTCTGCATGCGGTTTCTTGCGACGCTGGAACTCCCTGTTGCCGAGACAGAAATCATCGACTTTGGGAATCAGCGTGTTCTCAGCATCGAACGTTTTGATCGTCTTTGGGCCAAAGATGGCCGGCTGCTGCGCCTGCCCCAAGAGGACTGCTGCCAAGCCCTCGGCATACATCCCTCGTCAAAATACGAAACTGACGGTGGGCCCGGTATCGCTCAAATACTGGAAATTCTTAAAGGTAGTGACCATGCGTTGACTGATCGGGCAATATTCCTGAAAGCCCAGATCGTCTATTGGCTACTCGGCGCAACCGATGGGCATGCCAAAAACTTCAGCCTGAGTCTGATGCCTGGCGGTCGATTCCACCTGACACCGCTATATGACGTGATGTCTGCTCAACCAGCCGTGGATGCCGGACAACTGCGCCATAACAAAATGAAATTTGCGATGGCGGTTGGTCACAACCGGCATTACGTCGTTGGCGAGATTATGCCTCGACATTTTCGGCAAATCGCCGTGAAACAGGGCATACCAAACTCGACCGTTGATGAGATTTTCAACGAACTAAGGCACCGCGTCCCGGACGCCATCGAGAAGACCAGACGGGCCATGCCGGAGTGTGTCCCCGATGCGCTGATGGAATCAGTTTCACAGGGAATCATGAACCGCATTCGCTTATTCGAGCGAGAGAACCCTGATGGCTAAAGCAGCCGCCCTCAGGTCTGCGCCTTGACGTCCAGTTGGTGCGCCTTGCGCCCGCCGCGGACCATCGCGGGCGCCTTGAGCTGCCCGCCGACCATCAGGGCGGCCATTTCCACCGAGCGTGCCACCAGACCCTGAGCACCTTCGCGCAGGGTCTGTGATTCCTGCACGTAGCGCATGTTGTTTTCCATGTCCTCCGCGCTCCAGCCACGCGAGTGCGCGATGTAGGGAAACTGCGGGAACTGGCAGCCGATCTCGGCAAAAAATCCGAGCATCTGTCCGGCTACGCTCTGCACATTGTCCTGGCCGCCGGTGATGATGAATGCAGCGGCCTTGTTCTTCAGCAGGTGCTTGTCGGCGATGGTTTCCTGATTCTGGATGCAGTTCATCCGCTCCACCATCTTGTAGTACAGGCTGCTCGCCGCGCCCCAGCGGATCGGCGTGGCGATCAGCAGCACGTCGGCCCAGTGCACGAAGGCCTCGTAGACGCGGTCGAGCTGGTCGTCGGGATCCATCTGCGTGATCGAGCACGGCCAGGTGCAGGCGCGCGCGCTCTTCGAGTAAAAACCCTCGCAGGCACGAAACTTGAGATCGTTCAGGCGGATCAGCTGCGTCTCGCAGCCCAGCGCGGACTTGGCGTGGGCGATGGCCACTTCGAGCAGCGCATCCGACGTGCTGTAGCGCGGGTGTTCGGCGGTCATCACCGTGGTGGAGATGCCGGCGACGCGGATCGGCCCCGGCGCGCGCACCGCCTCGCGCGCGAGCGGGTGCGGCGCGTGGGGTTTGCGGGTGCGTTGGGTCGCCGCCGTGGCGTTGATCAGCACACGGTCGCCTTCGACCTTGACCTCGTGCGCCGGCACCTTGTCCGCTTCAAAGCCCGGCTCGCCTTCGCCGGTGCGGCAGTGGAACTTCCAGTAATGCCAGGGGCAGACCACGTAGTCGCCTTCGAGGCGACCTTCGCCGAGCGGGCCGCCGACGTGGTTGCACGAGCCCGAGATCGCGCTGAAACGGCCGTCCTTGTGCACCAGCGCAATGCGGGTCTTTCCCAGCATCACCTGCTGCAGGGGTTGTTGTTGCAGTTCGGCGGCGCTGCCGACGTCTATCCAGTTTGCTTTGTCCATGACGCGATTATGCACGCAGCGTCGCGAGGAACTGGCCGAAGTTGACGAGGCCCGCGGGCCACACGCCGAGCATTGCAGCCGAGCCCCGGTGGCCGTGCATGCCGCCGTCGAAGATTAGTGAACCCCAGGCCCTGGCGAATGCTTGCGCGCGGTCGAAGCTGACCCGATCCCCGATCCCCGATCCCCGCTCACCGTGGGCGCGAGGCCGCCGGCGCCAGCGGGTCCTTGCCGGTCCATGCCGTACGGTCGATGTTCAGGTCCTTGAACTTGTCGGGGTCGAGCACCGGGCGTGCCACGCCGGCCGCGAGTTGTTCGCGGAAGTCGACGATCAGCCGCTTGGCCGTCGGGAACAGCATCATCAGTGCCAGCAGGTTGACCACGGCCAGGATGCCCATCATCGGGTCGGAGAAGAAGAACACCGCCGTGGCGCCCGGCGCAACGGCACCCAGGAACACGATGCCCACCACGACCAGGCGCAGCCCGTGCACCGCGAACGGCTTGGTGGTCATCACCGACATCGCGTTCTCACCCAGGTAGTAGTTGTAGATGATGGAGCTGAAGGCAAACAGCATGATCGCGGCGGTGAGTACGTATTGCGCCCATTCCCCCAGGTGCGAGACCAGCGACTGCTGTGTGAGCGCGACACCATCGATCCCTTCGGCGCCGGGCACGTAGACCTTGCCGAGCAGGATGATAAACGCGGTGCAGCTGCAGATGACGAAGGTGTCGATGAACACCGACAGCGACTGGGTGATGCCCTGGCTGACCGGATGGCGCACGTCCGCCGTGGCCGCCACGTTGGGCGCCGAGCCCAGGCCGGCCTCGTTCGAGAAAAGGCCGCGGCGCAGGCCCTGTGCCAGTGCTGCACCCATGCCGCCGCTGACCGCCTCCTCCAGGCCGAAGGCATTCATGACGATCGACCGGATCACGCCAGGCAACTCGCCGATGTTCATCACGATGATCAGCAACGCCATGATGATGTAGCCGAAGGCCATCACCGGCACGATCACGTCGGCCACCTTGGCGATGCGGCGGATGCCGCCAAAGACGATCAACCCGGTGCAGACGGCGAGGAACAGGCCGGTCCAGATGCGTTCGATACCCAGGCTGTCGAGTGCGGCACCGGCCACGGTATTGCCCTGGAAGGCGTTGAAACCGAGCGCGAACGAGGCGATCAGGCACACCGCATAAAGTACGGCCAGCCAGCCGTAGTCGGAGCCCAGGCCAAAGAGTATTGAGCGCGCCGGCCCGCCGCGGAAGTCCCCGTTGGCCTCACGGCGCTTGTACAACTGGGCCAGCGAGCATTCGATCAGGCTCGTGGCCATGCCGACCGCCGCTATTGCCCACATCCAGAACACCGCGCCGGGGCCACCGAGCGTGATCGCGACCGCAACGCCGGCGATGTTGCCACCGCCGACGCGCCCACCGACCGAGATCAGCAGTGCCTCGCGTGCCGAGATCGCATTCGGATCGGCCGCTTCGTTCTGCCCGGCCAGCACCCGGAACATGCGCCCGAAATACCGCAGTTGTACAAAGCCGGTGGCCATCGTGAAGAACAGGCCGAGCACGACGAGAAAAGGAATCAGCGCCCAGCCCCAGGTGAGGTCGCCGATGACGGCGAATAAGCTTTCCAGCGTTTCCATGTTCAATCCTCCTGATGGCCGGATATCGATCGAATGGTCGCCATGCCCTTCGCGGCACGCCCACCGTCGTTTTTACTTGGAGATGCGCTTGGCCGCAAGCCTTACGGGTGCGTCACAGTCGTTTACAGGTGCTTTTGATCGGTCAAGCACTAGTACATCGATGGTCTGTGCGAGCGCATCGGCCAGGCGATGGGGGGGGCGTTAAATTACCAAAGAGGCCGTGGCAATGCAGGAGAAAAAAAGCCACCGTTACGGTGGCTTTTTTTAATCCGATTGCGTGAAACGGATTCAGGCGGTGACCCTGATCGGAGTCGAATGGTTGAAAAAGAAATCGAGTCCGGTAGCTTTGGTTTCATTCCCCATTCCCCATTCCCCATACGCCAAGCATTGACCCCAAGAGAGAGGCGGGTAGCAACTAAGGGGTAAACTGCTATTTTGACCTGCAGCCAGAGATTACGATGAGTGAGGAATGGCTCAAATACTTGGACAAGATGCGTGAGCGGGATGCTCGCCCTGCCAGCACAAGTAAAAAACGCGTAATACAGGAGCGGAGTGCGCGCCCTACCAGCGCAAATAAAAAAATCGTAATACATGAGCAGGAAGCTCGCCCCGCCGACACAAATAAAAACAGCATAAGGGCAGTTCATCAGCAATCATATGATAAAGCGATGGACTTTTTTTCTAAGTTACCTCCCGATCACAGAGCGAACCCGAGCCAATCGGATATTCTTTATCTATATAACGAGCTGAAATTACCTTCCTCAATAATCTCGAAGATTTTTAATGTGTCTGACACAACCATGCGGTCATGGATGGTGATGAGAGGTATCACTAGAAGAAAAGGTTGGGAAAGCCGAGGATTGCATTACAACACCCTCTTCGGGGGTGTAATAAGTTTTGTGTAAACGGTCATTTGGCAGGAAACTGCCGTCCTTCAAGGAGTGATGATGACCGTAACGAAGCGCACCAAACGACCGAAGCCGAACGCCGAGCTGATGCAGTTGGCCG
>Ga0209702_10000290_pt1 | contig 101961 bp, 100 predicted proteins | sample FRY01_FD_187210 | JGI IMG/M metagenome (GOLD analysis project Ga0209702, IMG submission 187210) | Freshwater microbial communities from Lake Fryxell liftoff mats and glacier meltwater in Antarctica - FRY-01 (SPAdes) (version 2) | ecosystem: Environmental > Aquatic > Freshwater > Ice > Glacier... | reverse complement strand
GGAACGAAGACCCGAAACCGTTCGTCTGGCACAAAACCGCCGACGAAATCCTTGAACGGCTCGGCCGTTATTGCGCCGACGTCACCAACACCGAATTCGTGGGCGGAACAGCCTGACAGGACACTAGATCACTACATTCCGACACAAGCCGGTACAGGCCGGTACACCCCAATACCCCCGTTTTTCGGCTTTGGGAGCAGGAGGCCGGGAGTTCGAATCTCCCCACCCCGACCACTTCGGAGTTCAGTCGTCTGGCTCACTGGCGCTGTCGGCGCAGAACTCCGAGGTTCGCCAGGCGGTTGGGTCCGGCACGCATCGGTACGTGAGGGATTTCGTCGACCACTCGATTGACGCAAGGTCGCGACCGTGCTCGAGTCGTAAGGCGCCCGTCGAGCCCGACAAATGGATTCGTTCGTCGCCCACGGCCGCGCCGGTCGCCAAGCGGACCTTGATCGATTCGATGGGGCCGGGGGCCTCGATGAAGTGCCACGTATCGAATCCGCTTTTGATAGAGAGCAGCGACCGGATCTCGTTGGGCGCCATGTTCTCGGCGGGTTGCCGTTCGCATCGCGCAGTGCTGGGCCGAAAATCGTCGGGTTCGAAGTCGGTCCGGGCGAGCCCGATACAGATACGGTCGCCCTTCCAGACCATCGGGGCGGGAAATCCGGCGCGCAACTCGCCGGCGGTGGGTGCGAGCGGCTCCCATCCGTCGAACGCTGCTTGCTCGAGCACGAATGACCCAGTTGGCGTCGCTTGGGCACCCTTGTGTGATGTGGGCTCAGAGACGAGGAGTACCGCGAGAGCGATAACGGCCGCGAGCAGTGCACCAGTGCCGACCAAGACCCAACGAACGCCTGCAACCGAGCTGACGCTCTCACCGGTTGGCTCGCGGTCAAAGACGATCTCCACCTCACGAGCATCGACGATCACTCACCTGCAAACAACCACTGTTTGGTTTTTCTCATCGCACAATCGTCCTCATCGCACAATCGTCCTCATCGCACAATCGCGCAATCGCGCAATCGCGCAAATGGCAGCAAGGCAACGTAGACCGGCCTGGTGGGCATTTGCCCCTGATTGGAGTTGTTCCGAAGATCTCGGGAACTGGATGTCCGCTTGGAGCGTCCAAAGGGGACACGACGCAGGCCATGCGTCAATCAACCAGGAGATAACTCATGTATCAGAACATGCGCCGGAGCCCACGAATGATCTTCGCGGCGTCCGTCGTACTCGCGGGACTCGGTATCGCATCATGCGGATCGGCACCGAAACAAGAACAGTCAGCTGCCGTCCCTGCAACAGCAGCCGACGTCACAAACACCAACCCCGTCATCTTGTCAGCTACCGATGGGCTCGCAGCACGCAACAGTGCGCCAGTTCGAAGCGGCGCACCAGACGCAAAGATCGCTTCGACTTCGAGCCTTGCGGCCGACAGCAGGATGGTTGATCCGAGCTGGGGTTGCGGTGTGTACGAGCCGAGTGCTGCCGAGATCGTTGAGTCGAATGCGATTTCCGAGGCGTTCGCCGCGGGTCTTGATCGCTACGGCGTCGCCTACGAGCGAGTGACCGATGATTTCGGTTTCGTGCAGATCAGTCTCGACCCGTTTGACGTCGTCGCCCAGTCGGTGAGCCAGAGCTTCTGGATTGCCCGCTACCCCTTGGAAGTCATTTCCCAGGAAGACCTTGCTGCCCAGGTCGCTCAGAACGACGTCGTTGCCGAACAACTCGACAAAGCCCAAGTTGCCTACACCAGGACGACCGACGAGCAGGATTACGAGTCGATCGACTACGACTACGACGACCCAGCTGCGCAGGCTGCCGTCGACGCAGCCTGGCTGATCATCTCACCCCCGCAGCCACCTGACGCGGAGACACTCGCTGTCATCGTCAAGGAGAACGAAGCGGTAGCCACAGCATTCGATGCTGCCGGTGTCGTCTATGAGCGCTTTGCCGACGAACTTGGATGGCAATGGCTCGAGTGGGACTACGAGGATCAGTCCATCAACGACATCGCGGCAGCGGCGTACGAACAGCTCTACCCGCCGGTGGCCATCGATCCAATCGAGCAGTGTGTTGCGGTCGATGTGTTGCCTGACGATAGTGAGGCAATCGATCCTGCCACCTCCGGCGTTGTCGATGACGTGGCGGACGACCTGACGACCGATGTCGTGCCAATGGAAGCCGACAGCGAGCCCTCAGCCGATGACATTGCTCGGGGCGACGCAGAGATTGCGGCGATGACCGAGGGTTTCACCACCGCTGGAGTCACCTTCGAAGTCCAGGGCGAATCGCCGTGGCAATCGGTGACCTTCGACCTGACGAATGACGCAGGGGTGCCTGTCGTCCAGGCAATCATCGCCACACGCGGCTGAAATCTGGTACTTCGGTCGTTCGGCGCGTCGCCGCAATCGGCGCAGAACTCGGAGGTACCGATGTTCGCCAGGCAGATGAATCTGGCAAGCATCGGTACCTGAGAGATTTCGTGGACCACTCGTTGGACGCCGGGTCGCACGCGGCCGACAGCCTGCGGCTCGCACCGAGTGAGCGCTTCGTCAACTGGCAGCAAGATTCCTTCGGCAATTTCACGGCCCGACTGGTGTTTCCTGAGCCGGCCAAGGCATTTCCATTTGCCTACGAACCGCAGCTCGCCAGAGACCTCGAGCTGTACCTCCAGCCCGAGGGGCCAGCCGGCCCTGAGCTGACGAAGTGGCTCTCCGGTGTTCGGCTACCCGACGGCGGCATCGCGATTGCCGGCTTCCTCGTCGAATTGAACCGGCGCCTCTACAACGACATCGCCTATTCGATCCGAATGGAACCAGGCGTGCAGACACCCGAGGACACCCTCACGCGCGGCATCGGGTCGTGCCGCGACACAGGCTGGGTTGGCCTCGACCCAACGTCCGGTCTTTTTGCAGGTGAGGGTCACATCCCACCCGCGTGCACCCCACACCAGACGACGACGGCGCCGATTTCGGGCCGGACCAACTTCGCCGAGGTGGAGTTCGACTTCTCGAACGTTGTCCGCCGCGTTCGCGAGGACCCTCGCGTCACCTTGCCGTACACGCCGGAACAATGGGCGCGCATCGACAAGCTCGGCGAGAAAGTCGACGAACGACTCGAAGCGGGCGACGTCAGGCTGACGATGCGCGGTGAGCCCACCTTTGTCTTCATCGACGACATGGAGGGCGCGCAGTGGAACACCGCAGCCGACGGCCACGACAAGCGGGTGCTGGCGTATGAATTGGCTCAGCAGATGCACGACAAATCCACCACCGGCGGGTTGATCCAGCATGGCCAGAGCAAGTGGTACCCCGGGGAACCACTTCCTCGGTGGCAAATGGGCATCGTGTGGCGAAACGACGACAAACCCTTGTGGGCGCGAGGCGACCTGCTTGCAGACCCCGCGCAGCAGGGCACAGCGACCGTCGAGGATGCGCAACGTTTCGCCGACGCGATCGCTGCAGGCTTCGGAATCGACACTGATCGGGTCATCCCGGCATTCGAGGATCCAATCGACCAGGTCGGGCGTGAGGCGCGGCTTCCTGGCGGAGATCCGCCGACGGCCGACGCCGAACCTGCCGACGTCGATCAGATCGACGAGCTTGACGCCCGAGTCCGGCTGGTCGAACGGCTCCGCGGGCCGGTGACCACCGACCCGACCGGATTCGTCATCCCGCGGCATCCCGCACAAGACGGCACTGGGTGGCGTACGGCCTCGTGGAACCTGCGACGCGAGCGCATGTGCTTGATCGCTGGCGACTCACCCCTCGGTCTTCGGCTCCCGACGGCCATCTCCGTGTCGTTCTTCCACCACTCGAAAACGCCGACCACGCAGTCGAGCTGCAGAGCGTTGTCGAGGCGGTTGCCAGCGAACTCGAATGCGCCGTCGTGATCGAGGGGTACCCGCTGCCACGCGACCCGCGACTCGGCACGTTGATCGTCACGCCGGACACCGGCGTCATCGAAGTGAACGTGCAACCCACCTCGTCATGGAGGGGAATTTGGCACCTCATCGAGACGCTGCATGAACAAGCCAGGCTCACGCGGCTCGGCACCGAGAAGTTCACTCTCGACGGCAGCCACACCGGCACTGGCGGCGGCAACCATGTCACCCTTGGCGGAGCCACACCGGCCGACAGCCCGATGCTGCGCCGCCCCGACCTACTTGCGAGCATGGTCACCTTCTGGCAGCACCATCCTGCGGTGTCGTATCTGTTCTCTGGCCAGTTCATTGGGCCCACCAGCCAGGCTTCTCGCGTTGATAAGGGTCGCGTCGACACGGTCTACGGCCTCGAAATCGCCTTCGTCGAACTCCGCCGGCAAGGTGACGACGTGCCGCCGTGGTTGGTCGACCGCCTGCTCCGGCATGTACTCGTCGACCTCACCGGCAACACTCACCGTTCCGAGTTTTGCGTCGACAAACTCTTTAGCCCCGACAGCGATCGTGGCCGATTGGGCACCGTGGCGCTTCGAGCCTTCGAGATGGCGCCGTATCCGCAGATGGCACTGGTCCAGTCGTTGCTTGTCCGCGCGCTGGTCGCCCGATTCTGGGACGAGCCCTACGCTGGTCGCCTCGTGCGGTGGGGGACAGATCTGTCTGACCGATACCTCCTGCCCTGGTACGTCGACTTGTCGGTCGAACGGATGCAGGTGCTGGTCGAAGGGTTCAACGAGGCTCGCCACATCCTGACTTGCAACGGCATACCGGTGCCGTTGCACACCACCAGCACGCCCGGCACCGGTGTCGCGGGAATCCGTTTCGAGGCTTGGGCACCGTGGTCCGCGTTGCGCCCGACCATCGACGCACATGGTCCGCTTGTGTTCGATCTCATCGATCGCTGGAGTTCGAAGTCCGTCGGTGGCTGCACCTACGAGGTGTCGCATCCCGCCGGGCGCTCGTACGACACGTTCCAGGTGAACGCGGCCGAGGCCGAGGCACGCCGCTGCAGCAGATTCTTCCAGCATGGCCACACACCAGGTACCGCCGATGTCCCCGAACTCGACGGGCTCGCCGAACCGTCCAACGTGAGTGCGCCCGAACCTGGACCTTCGCCGCCCCTGGACGTCACGCACAGCGGCCCAGGCCGGTGCTGACGATCTGGACATGGTCGAGTTCTCGCTCGACTCACCGCTCGTCAAACGATCGCAGCAACTCGCCGATTACGCACGGTCGTCGTTTGATGGCAACATCTCGCTGGCCGACAGCGTGAATGCGTTCTGCGCCCGGGTGCACGTCGACTTCGAGTTCGACGCCACTGCAACAGAGGTCGACACGCCGTTCGCCGACGTGTTGAAGATGCGCAAGGGTGTCTGCCAGGACTTTGCGCACGTCATGATCGGGTCGCTGCGGTCGATTGGTCTGTCGGCGTGCTACGTCAGTGGCTATCTCGAAACCGAGCCACCGCCGGGCCAACCGCGCCTGACCGGAGTCGACCGCACCCATGCCTGGGTTGGCGTCTCTCTCGACGGCGGTCGTTGGATCGGTATCGACCCGACCAACAACCAACTTGCCGGTCCGAGGTATGTCACTGCCGCCCGCGGTCGTGACTATTCGGACGTGCCGCCGCTCAAGGGGGTCATCTTCACCGATGCCGAAGAGAGCCGACTCACCGTGTCGGTAGATGTGGCCGCGCAGTAGGCAGCGAGGTCGCGATGCACTCGTGACCAGTTTTCATGGTCGTGTGCAACGAAGCGGTAGTTTGCTGGTCAAGGCATGAGCGGCGACTTCCAACCAGCACCTTCCGCTCGTCGGTCAGTCACGGCTCATCTCGAGGTGTTCGTCGCCGAGGAGTCAGACCTCGTGCTCGCCATCAATGCTGCCGATGGACACTTTTTCTGGGACGAGCAGTTGTTGGTGAGCCTCGATGGTGTCCCGATCAACGCCATGCCGGACGGCCATCTCTGCTTTCTCGAGAACGTGGGGCGAGGCCTGCTGCTCATCGATTACCAGGCGACCGTGCTCGGCGATGCGCCGCGGGCAACGGCGACGATTCACGATGTGTTTCAGTACATCCGGCCGAGCCGCTACTGCGAGTCGGATCGCCTCGGCCCGTTGGCCCGGGCCGAATTCGACGGGCTCGTTGGCGCAGACCTTCTCGCTGCAGTGTCGAGCTGGGTCGGCGTCAACATCGCTTATGTGACTGGTTCCTCGCGCCCGATCGATGGTGCGGTCGCAACTTTGCTCGCGCGCGAAGGCGTGTGTCGAGACTTCGCCCACCTGACAGCGGCGCTGCTCCGTGCGAACAACGTTGCTGCCCGCGTGGTGTCGGTGTATGCCCCAGGACTCATGCCGATGGACTTCCACGTCGTGACCGAGGCATGTCTCGACGGAGCCTGGTACGTGGTCGACCCGACGTGTCTCGCGCCGCGTGAGTCGATGGTGCGAATCGCAACCGGAGCCGACGCATCGGATGTCGCGTTCCTCACCACCCTGCGCGGCGTGGTCGAACTCAACCACATGTCGGTGTCGGCGACCACGGACTCCGACTTGCAGAGCGACGACATCACACAACTGGCATGGCTGCGTTAGAGAGAAGGTCGTCAGTCTGACGCGCTCGACGAGGCGGTGGTGGTGGCAGCGGTGCGCCTACGCGACGCTGACGAGCAGTCCGGCGCCCCAGGCGAACAACCCGACCCCGAGTGCTCGGGTGAGGCCATCGCTCGGCACCAGTTTCTCGAGGAGGACGACCGCCGCGACGAGCGCGATCCACCAGAGGTTCATCACGCCGAGCACGAACAGCAGGGTCATCAGCGCCCAGCAGCATCCGATGCACAGCGAGCCGTGGTGGACCCCCATCACGACCGCGCCGCCACGGCCGGGTCGCCAGCTGGTCAGGAGAAATCCGAGGGGTGTCCGGCACTTGCTCAGGCAGGCATTCTTGACCCTGCTGAATTGATAGGCACCCGCACCGAGGAGCAGGAGTCCGCCGAGCCAGCGGCTCGTCGACACGCCCATTGCATTGACGAGTACAGCGTCGTGCAAGGCCCACTGGGCGCCCGCCGCCAGTACCGCAAAGCAGGACCACGCCGTGAGGTATCCCACGACGAACAACGGTGTCGAGCCGTGCAGTTGGGCCCGCTCGGAACGGACCGAGCGGGCGTAGGCCGTGATCATCGGCGCAGCCGACGGCAGCATCATCCCCGCCATCATCACCGCCCACATGGTCCACATGAGCAAGGCATCCGGGCGCGTCCACGATGCGGTCATCGGCATTGCGAGCGGTGAATTCATGTCGCCCATCCGGACGCTGAGCAGGAAGAGGTACGCCCAGCACAGCGCCGTGATGACAACAAGGCCGACCGGGACGAGCAGCCGGGTCCGATTCGGAGAACGCGTGAGCAGCGCGGTCATCGCTCAGCCCTGGTATTGGAACGGTGAGATGAAGCCGTTCTTGCCCGAGAGCTCCCACTCGTAGCCATGGTCGCTGTACGTGAAGTGGTCCGAGCGGGCTGTGACTATTTCGTTGCCGGGGGCAACTGCCAGTGGATGGTTCGCGACGGTCACCTGCGCGCCGCCCTGGCCCTCGATCGCGGTCAGTTTCACATCGGCGACCGCGCCGACGGTGAATGTCAGCGTTGATGCATCCGCGTCGAACGTGATCGCCGCGGGAGCGATGCCCTTCACCTCACCGATGTGCCCCGCCAGTACCGCAGGGTGGCCGCCGGCGGCACCAGAGAAGATCGCCCCCAGCGCTGCGCTCTGGGCTTCCGTTGCCCGCTCGTCGAGATAGACCGCGACGTGCCACGGCGTCGTCGCCATCGGTCCGCCTGAATACACGGCGAGGGCCACATTGAGGCCGCCGACGGCGACATCGTCGCGGGTTCCCTCGTCGATGTGCCATCCAACGAGAGCGGTGCAGTCGCCTTCGGTCGGCGGGCTCAAGAACACGCACGGACATGCGGCTTCGCAGTTGCATGTTTCGAAATAGGTACCTGACACGTTCCACGTCATAATTGACCTCCGTCATCGTCTCGGCGACCCGTTGTTGGACCACCGACGAGGCCATCGTTCTCCCCAGCCCATGCAGGTCACTGACACTGCGCTTGCAGGACGGTTCGATGGTTTGCAAGCGCGCTGCAAGGGGAGTGGGGGAGACTGCAGGTGTGAGTACACCAGCAGAGCTCCGAGTCCTCAACGGTCTCGAACTGCACCGCTGCGGTGACGTGGTGCCAATTGGTGGGCCGAAGGCCCAGCTGCTGTTGTCGATCCTCGTCGCCCAATGCGGAGCTCGTCTGTCGGTGGACCGGCTGGTCGAGGCGCTCTGGGCCGACGATGCTCCGAAGTCGGCGACGGCAACGATCCAGAGTTCCGTCTCCCGCCTGCGTTCGATCCTGGCACCAGACTTCTCGATCACCCACGACGCAGGCGGCTATCGGTTCGAGGCAGGGGCCGGTGAGCTCGACGCGCGTCGATTCGAGCGATTACTCCTTCGATCGCGGACCGTCGAACCGATTGCCTGCGCCGAAGCGCTCGACGAGGCGCTCGGGCTCTGGCACGGTCCCGCATTCGGTGAGTTTGCGGACCGGCCCGAGGTGTGCGGTGAGGCCATTCGGCTCAACGAGCTCAGGTTGGTTGCGACCGACGAGTGGGCCGAAGTCAAAATGAGCACCGATCATCCAGCGACGATGGTCGGCGAACTCGAATCCCTTGTCAGCATGCATCCACTGCGCGAGTGCTATTGGCGGCTGCTGATGTTGGCCCTGTATCGCACCGGTCGACAGGCGGAGGCGCTGCGGAGGGCGAGTGAGTTCCGCAAGATGCTTGCCCACGAAGCCGGGCTCGATCCCTCCCCTGCGGTGCGCGAGCTCGAGGCACAGATCCTCGCGGACGACCCGGCACTGCTCGCCCGAGACGCACCGCCTCCGGATCCGAGGGTCAGAATTGGCGCCCCTGCGCTGCTCGGAGCGACATCGTTCATCGGACGCGACCCGGATGTGGCGTCACTCATGGCCGCGATTGAGGAGCAACCACTCATCACGATCACCGGTCCTGGCGGCGTCGGCAAGACCCGCCTGGCGCTGCGTGTCGCCGGAGGCATCATCGACGACTTCGCCGACGGAGTTTCGGTCGTGGAATTTGGTTCCCTGCGTGACCCGGCCGGCACTGCCCAAGTGATCGCCACGGCGCTGGACGTCCAGCAGCGCCAGCACCGCTCAATCGAAGCGACGATCGAGGAATTCCTGGGCCCGAGCCGATCGCTGCTCGTTCTCGACAGCTGCGAACACGTCACCGATGTCCTCGCGCCCCTCGTCGATCGCTTTCGATCCTCATGCCCCGGTCTGAGAATTCTCGCGACGAGCCGGCAGCCGCTGGGGTTGCCGGGGGAGTTCATCGAGTTACTCGCGCCGCTCGCTGTACCGCCAGATGGGTCGGACCTGACCGCGGAGATTGGTCGGTCGGCGGCGGTCGAACTGTTCGTGAGTCGAGCCGCAGCGACAACACCGGGGTTCTCGCTCACTGACGCGAACTCGGTCGCCGTTGCCGAGGTCTGCCGCCGGCTCGACGGCATTCCGCTGGCCTTGGAGTTGGCTGCAGCGCGCCTGCGAACAATCGGTATCGATGCGCTGTCGAGCGGGCTGCACCAACGCATCGAGATGCTGGGCCAGACGCAGCGCGGCGCCGACGGTCGACAACGAACGATCTACGACCTCGTCAAGTGGTCGTACGACCTGCTTGCGCCCGACGAGCAGATTATCTTCGAGCAACTTGCTGTCTTTGCAGGCGGGTTCGACCTCGCCGCAGCCGAATCGGTCTGCGGTGTTACCGACACACCGATGTCCGTCGTCGGTCATGTCGCCAGCCTCGTCGACAAGTCGATGATCGTGCTTGTCGATCCGAGTACGTCGCGCTATCGCGTTCTGGAGCCGCTCCGGGAGTTCGGACTCGATCACCTGCGCAGCCGAGGCTTGTTCGACGCGGCCGAGGAGTGCCATCTGCGCTGGTTCGTCGACCTGGCCGAGCGCGGAGCGGTTGGGTTGGACAGCCCGGAGGAGGCGGTGTGGTCGGCTGCACTCGACCGCGACTTCGCCAACTTTCGCGCTGCGCACCTCACTGCCCTGCAGCGCCAGGACGCCCGCGCCGCGCTGCGGCTCGTATCGTCGCTTCGGGAGTTCGCCATTCGGAGCGTCAACTACGAGATCACGTCGTGGGCCGACGCGTCGACGGCTTTGGATCAGGCGCACGAGACGCCGGACTTTCCCACCGTGCTCGCTGTGGCGGCGTATGGGCGGTTCGTGCGCGGTGACATGCAGACGGCTGTCGACTTGGCGCATCGCGCACTCGAGGTCTCCGGCGGTTCCGAACTCTCGGCCAGCGCCCTCCCTGAGCGGGTGCTCGGCAATGCCCTCTTCTACATGGAGCAGACCGAAGAAGCGATGTATTGGATGGACCGCATGCAATTGTCGGCACGCCAGGCGGGAAGCCCCGGCGGGATCGCCCACGCCTTGTACATGCAGTCGGTCGGCCAGACGAGCGTCGGCGACGAGATCCGCGGGGCTGTCCTGGCCGGTGAGGCGCGAGCTGCCGCCGATGCGGCGGGGTCACCAACCGCTCGCGCACAAGCCGACTATGCGCTGGGTCTCGCGCTCGAGAGCACCGATCCCGTCGAGGCCCTCAAGCTGCTCCAGCGTGCGGCGCGCGTCGGAGCCGAGGCAGGAAACCGGTGGATTGAAGCATTCGCGCTGACCGAAGTGCACTCACTCAGAGCGCACCAGGGGGAGAACATGCTCGCGCTCGTGGGCTACGCAGAGGTCGTTGACACCTGGTATCGGGGAGGCGACTGGGCCAACCAGTGGCTGTCGATCCGCCGGGTGCTCGGAATTCTGGTCGAGCTCGGAGTACTTGAGCCGGCAGCGGTACTGCACGGAGCGTTGGCCGCTGTTGGAGCGGCCGGGGCCATGCCGATCGCGCCGGCGGAGGCCGAACACCTTTCAGGGAGCGTTGCAGCGCTACGGTCGTTGTTGGGACCCGCGACCTTCGCCGACGCTGTCCGAATGGGCGCGTCGCTACGCGACAGGGAGATCGTCACGTTCGTCAAGCAGCAGATCACGGAGCTGACTGATGGCCAACTCGGCTGAGACCGTGCTGACTCAGACTTCTTGCGACCGCCAGTCGCGAAATCGCGAAGAGTGAGCAAGAGTTCAAAACTCAAGGCCGCAGCGTCTGACCGACCGACGACTCCGATTGGCTCGCTGAATGACCAATCGCAACCGACCCACATCGATGGTGGTCCGGGCGTGCCAGATGGCGTTTGATCTACTATACGGATGTGAAATCTAGAGACGATCGGGTCTTCAGTGAAGTGCCTGATTTCCTGCGAGTGCTGGTTGCTGACGACGATGTTGTGATGAGCGCGCTGATGGCCGCAGCGCTCAAGGGTGCTGGTTTCGACGTTGTCGTGGTGGCCGACGGGCAGCAAGCAATCAACGAGGCCCAAACGGGAGCTTTCGATGTGATGGTCATCGACGTGCTGATGCCGAGTACGAATGGGCTCCAGGCGACACATGCGCTCCGTTCGTTGCCGAATCGTATGGCGTTGCCGATCATCATGGTCAGCGGTACCGACGATGCACGGTTGCGGTCACAGGCGGCCGATCTCGGCGCCGATGACTTCATTACGAAGCCGTTCTCACCATCTGAGCTGGTAGCTCGGGTACGCGCCGTACTCCGATCAAGATCCGTTGAGGCCAGCCGTGCGCCATGGCCGCCGCCGAGCGCGCAGGCCGTCCAGGCCATTCGGGCCATCCACGCGAGTCGCCATTGTCCCTGGCCGCCTCCCGTTGCGTTGCGAAACGAGCCAAGCCCGTCAGCCGATCAGCCTGTCAGCCGATGATGCGGTCGATGATCGCGCTGTAACCGCGGATCTTTCCGGGCTTGGCGTCGCGGGCTGTCTGCGGGAACGCTCCAACCGACACCACAACCGGATCTGTGCTGTCTGTAGCGTCGAACACGACGACGTCGCTGCTGCTGGTGAGCGCTCCGGTGTGGAGCGGCCCCCACTTGCCTGCAGGCATGACACGCACGCCTTTGCCTCCCCGGTTCTGCTCGGGAAGCTCGCCTGGGTCGCAGCGTTTGCCGAATCCCTTCGTCGTGGTGAGGAGGAGCATGTCACCGATGGCCGGGACTCCACCGAAGATGACCTCAGCGTCGGTTTTGATGCCGCGCACGCCCGCCGCTGTCCGACCCATCGGGCGGAGACCGTCAGGAGAGAAGCGAATGCCTTGCCCGTCCGACGTAGCGATCAGGATGTGAGCGTTGTCGTTGAACGCTTCGACGGTCACGACGCGGGCGCCGGCGGCCAGTTTGACGATCGAGATGCCGCCCTTGCGATCGCCGCCTTCGCAGTCTTCGGTCGCAATGCGTTTCACCTGGCCGTCAGACATCACAAGGAGCAGGTCAGCAGGCAGGTGAGGCTCGAGCCACCAGCGAATCGGTTCACCCGCCAGGCCTGGCAACACGCTGGGTGCAGCGGTCGGCTTCTCGCCGACGCTGGCTACCAGGGTGCGGAACAGATGGCCGCTGTCGGTCAGAGCAACGAGCGTCGTCGCGGTCGTGGTGCTGAACGTGTGCAGCGGGACGAGTTTTGGTTTGGCTTTCGAGCCCTGTCCGATTGCTTGCATCCATCCGGAAGCGTCGAGGTAGAGAGTCGTTGGGACGTCGAGGACCATCTGGGCCTTGGACACCTTCGGAGCGCTCTCGGTGGCGATCGTCGTGACCCGCTCGGGGAGGTCTTTGAACGCGTCCATCGTCTCGGTCAACTCGCGTGCGACCTGCGTGCGCTGGCGAGTCTCCGACGACAGCAGCCGCTCGAGTTTCGCCTGCTCGGCTTCGAGGGCCGTTGCTTCGGTCTGAAACTCGATGACGGCGTCCTCGGTGAGCTGGCCGAGGTTCAGGTCGAGGACGGCGTTGGCCTGGGCCTCATCGATCGAGAACCGCTCGATCAAGCGCTCACGGGCAATGGGTCGAGTCTTCGACGTGCGGACGATTCTGATTGTCTCGTCAATGTCGACGAGGACGGCGAGGAACCCGCGCAGCCGGTGGAGGCGTTCTGCGATCTTCGACAACCGATATTCGGAGCGGGACACGACAACACGAATGCGATGTGCGATCCAGGCCTGCAGGGCGCTCCGCAGGTTGTAGAGCCGGACGGTGTCGTTCTCGTCCAGGAAGTGCATCTGAACTTTGTTGGTGACTTGCAGGTTGGTGAATCGCAGCAGGCCGGGGGTGATCATGTCGGCGTTCACGCCGACGGCGAGCTCTACCGAGATACGCGTCTGGCCGTTTGACGATTCGTCGTTGAAGGCAGTGATCCCGGCGAGGTCGCCATTGTCGAGTGCATCTCCGACCTGCGCAATGAACTTCTCGACGGACCCAAGGGTCGTGTCGGCGTACGGCAGCGAGGTGATGATGATCTGTTGACGGCTGCGGCCGACAGGCTCGACGATCCATGCTCCGCGGACCACGATGCGGCCTTGGCCGGAGCGGTAGATGTCGTTGAGTTCGTCGCCGTTGGTGACGGTGCATTCGGACGGGAACGACGGGCCGGGCAGCACGGTCATGAGTTCGTCGATGCTGGCCGACTTGCGGTCGAGGAGCATCAACGCTGCTTGGCACACTTCGCGTGGGTCGTGTGGTGGCAAGTACGAAGACAGGCCGACCGCGATGCCGTTGGCCCCGTTGACGAGCAAGTTGGGATAGGCGGCGGGCAGCACGGTCGGCTCGATGGTTGAGCCTTCGTAATTCTCGACCATGGGGACGACGCCTTGGTCGACCTCGTTGAGCAACATGACGCCGAACTGCCCGAGCCGGGTTTCGGTATAGCGCGGCGCGGCCGGCGAGAAGTCGGGTGAACCGACGTTGCCATGGAAATCCAGGAGGGGCACGAGGTTCGAGAACGGTTGTGCGAGGCGTGCGAGGGCATCAGCGATCGAGGCGTCGCCGTGTGGGTGGAACAACGCCATCGTGTCGCCGACAACGCGGGCGGTCTTGACGAACGGCCGATCGGGTGTGAGCCGCTGGGTCCACATGTCCCACAGGATCCGGCGATGGACTGGCTTCAGCCCGTCGGCGGCGGCAGGGATTGCCCGATCTTCGACGACTGCTCGCGCATAGGCGAAGTAGTCGCGATCGAGTTGGTCCCCAGCTGACAGTTCGATGATCGTCTCGGTGAACTTGACCGCAGCGGCGGTCTTCTTCTTGCGGGCCATCAGTTGGTTCCTCCAACGGTCAGGGATTCGCCGGATCGTTCGAGATACCACGCTTTGCGAAGTTCGGACTTCGGGCCGAAGAGGCGCTCGGCGAGGCGGGCAAGGTTGGCGGGGTCCTCGATATTGACGATGCCGATCTTGCGGTCGGTTCCCATGACGGAGCGGAGTTCATCGGCATCCATCTCACCGAGACCTTTCAAGCGCCCCATGTGGGCCTTGTGGGTGGGATTGTCGGCTCGCCACACGCGCATTGCAGCATCGTCTTCGAGGTAGATCCGCTCGCCCCGATGAACGGTTGTCCAGAGCGGCGGCAGCGCGTAAAACAACCGGCCGGACTCAACGAGGCCCGGGCACCAGGTGTAGAGGAACGCCAGGATGAGTGCGCGGATATGGAGTCCGTCGTCGTCGGCGTCGGCGAGCACGACGAGACGGTCGTAGCGGAGCTTGTCGAGGTCGAAATCGTCGCCGATCCCGCAACCCATCGACAAAATCAGGTCGGCCATCGTCTTCACGACTCGGCTGATCGACTCGCGGTACGAGTTCAACGGCTTGCCGCGCAACGGCAAGATCGCTTGGAATGAAGGGTCGCGGGCGTCGATTGCGGTGCCGCCTGCTGACTCACCCTCGACAAGGAGGAGTTCGGTGGGCCGGTCGGTCTTGAATGTGCAGTCGCGCAGTTTTGCCGGCAGGCCGTTACGAGACTTGGTGCCTTTGCTCAGCAGCGCGCGTACGGCTGCCTGTTCGGCGTTCGACTTGGTTCGGGATCGCATCGATGAGATGGCGAGGTCGACGATCTTCTTCGCCGGCTCCGGATTTTCTTCGAGCCAACGGGCCATGGCGGGCATGACGATTGCCCGTGTTCGAGACGTGGCCTCGGGGTTCATCAGCTTCGACTTCGAGTTCCCGGCGAACTGCGGGCCGGGCAGCATGATGGAGGCGACCATGAGGCCGGCGGCGAAGATGTCGCGTGTATTCGGTTGCGACTCTTTGTCTTTCAACATGTCGCGGTCGCCGATGTATTTCTGGACCGACTCGGTGACAGCGGTTCGGAACCCGTTGATGTGTGTGCCGCCCTCCGGTGTTGCGACGCCGTTTGCGAAACCGATGCTGGTGTCGCGGCCATCGATGGTCCACGCAATCGCAGCATCGATGGTGATGTCGCCGTCGTCGCCTTGGAACGACACGACCGGCACGACGAGGCCGGTGTCGGCGGTCATCTCGGTCACGAGGTCGGCCACGCCGCCATCCGAGCACCACTCGGAGAGTTCTTTGGCGCCGTTGCGGTTGTCGATGACGGCGAACGTGACGCCGGGATGAATGAAGCTCTTGTGGCGGAACCGGTCGGCGATGATGCGCAGCGACCATTGAGGTTGGTCGAATGCGACGCCGTGGTCGTCATGGAACAGGTCGAGGTCGGGCCAGAACCTGATCATGGTGCCGGTATCGCCCTTGGCGCACTTGCGGACAATGTGAATTGGTTCAATTGCAACGCCAGGTTCGGCCTCACCCTTGCGGCTCTTCTTTGTGCCGAGCACGAGGCGGTGGACGTTGCCCTCTCGGCGGACCTCGGCGGCAATTTTGTTGGACAGCGCGGTGACGACGGATGCGCCCACGCCGTGGAGGCCGCCGGAGACCTTGTAGCTGTCGGAATCGAACTTTCCGCCAGCGTTGGTTTCGCACAGCACCACTTCGAGCGCTGATCGACCTTTGTGGGGGCCGTCTTTCATGTTCCCGACCGGGACGCCTCGACCGTTGTCGTAGACTGAGACGGAGCCGTCGCGGTGCAACGTGGCTTCGATGCGGTTGCCGTGCCCGGCCATTGCTTCGTCGACGGAGTTGTCGACAATCTCCCAGATGAGGTGGTGGAGTCCGGTGACTCCAACGCCAGCAGACCCCAGATACATGAGGGGCCTGGCCCTGACATGGCTGAGGCCGCTGAGGGCTTGAATCTGGTCGGCTTCGTATGTGTTGTTGGTATTCATTTCAATGGGTGAGAGTACGAGCCCACCGCTCCTCCTGGAACGATGGTGACCAAGTGATTCGCTGGCGCCCCTCCGACGCCACACTCTGTCGTGGTCGCGCTCGTCGAACTGCGATAGTTCCTGTACTTCGCTGACACCCCTGCCTGCGGCTTGACCGCGCTCGGGTTTGTCACAGAGTTGCAGGGCTCGGGCCCCTACGATTCTCGTGATGACGGAGCGCAGCGAGTGGACCAGAATCATCGAAGAGGATCCGGAGCACTCGCAGCGATACATCCAGAAATTTCGGGACCTTGCGGCGGAGGGGTTTGATCTCGGGGGCGAGGCGCGGCTCGTTGATGCACTGGTCGGTCGGGGCGCCCGCATCTTGGATGCTGGCTGTGGCCCAGGTCGCGTGGGTGCCATTTTGTTTGACCTTGGACATGACGTTGTCGGCGTCGATGGTGACCCGGAATTGATTGCAGCGGCGGGGGAGGACCATCCCGGCCCGACCTGGCTCGTCGGCGATCTTGCCGAACTCGACCTCGCAGCGAGCGGGAACAGTGAGCCTTTCGACGTGATTGTGTGCGCCGGCAACGTCATGGCCTTTCTCGCAGCGAGCACCCGACGCGTCGTTCTTGAACGACTCCGCGCGCATCTCGCGGACGACGGTCGACTCGTGACCGGTTTTGGCGCCGGACGCGGCTACGAATTTGACAGCTTTTTCGAGGATGCCGAAGCGACCAACCTCGGGGTCGATCTCCGTGCAGCGACCTGGGACCTGCGAGGCTTCAGTGAGGAGTCTGAGTTCCTCGTCGCCGTGCTGTCTCCAACCTGACGACCGAGTACAACTGAGGTCGCCCGCACAACTTCATCCGGTGACGAGTGGCGGAGGAGTGAAGTGCCGTCCGAGGACCGAGGAGATCTCCTCGCCGATGCTGAGTATTTTGTGATCTGACCACTTCGGGCCGATCAATTGCATGCCGACCGGGAGGCCCTCTGCCGTCTGGCCAATCGGGATGGCGACCGATGGCAGATGGGGCATTGTTGCAAGACCTGCCCAGAACAGGATGTCGCGGTATGGCGTTTCTGAGCCGTTCACGCGCAATGTGCGCTGGCCGTAGGAGCGCTCGGTGTCGTGTGGGAAAGCTGCGACGGGTTGGATCGGCGCGATCATCACGTCGACGTTCTCAAACACGTCTGCCCATGCATGCTGGGCATGCGCCCGCCGTTCGTTTGCGGCCAGCCAATCGCGATGTGCCAGCGCGGAGTCGCGGGCGAACATGACAGCGTCGTCATCGACGTGCTCTGCACTTCCGCCGGCCTTCGCAACAAGTCCCTTCCACATATCGTCCGGGAGACCTGGCGACATCGTCGAGTTGAGTAACTGCATGTAGGTTCGATGCAAATCGGAGGGAGCGATCGCCGGCCGGATCTCGCTATCAATGTTGGCGCCCTCGGCGCTGAGTCGGCGAGCGGCATCTTCGATGAGGTCCTTCACGCTGCTGTCGACGGGGGCCATCGCATCGTCGGACCACACCCCGATCCTGAGGTCTGCAATGTCAGGCTGCTGTTCGAAGCGGGGCAGTTCGGCTCCTGGCACACCTCCGAACGCCGATCCGGAGTTCGTCAACACCTCGAGCAGCACTCGGAGATCGCCGCACGACCGGCCAAGTGGGCCGAACACGCCAAGATCGGCTGACGTCAGTGCGCCCGATGGACCTGGGATGTGGCCGCGTCCTGAGACCAGGCCGTGCGTCGTCTTGAGCCCGAATATCCCGTTCAGCCCTGCTGGTTGACGGATCGAGTTGCCGATGTCGCTGCCCACCTCGGCTGTGGTGAAACCGCAGGCGACAGCGACGGCCGAACCGCCGGATGATCCGCCCGAAGTCCGAGTGAGGTCCCACGGATTGTTGGTGATGCCATAGACATCGTTGTAGGTCTGGTGATCGCCCGCGTAGTACGGGACGTTGGTTTTCGCCCACACGATGGCGCCAGCGCGACGGAGAAGTCGCACGACGTCTGCGTCGCGGGTCGGCATGTGCTCGGAGAGTTCCGGGGCTCCTGCGGTCGTCACCAGGTCGAGCGTCTCGTAGCAGTCCTTGATCGTCATCGGCAGACCGTGCAGCGGGCCGCACGGGTTGTTGGCCGCGCGAGAATTGTCCGCAGCAGTTGCCTCAGCCCGAGCGCGCTCCATGTCCATGGCGACCACCGCGTTGACTGCGGGGTTCATTCGCTCGATGTTGTTCAACATCCCATCGAGTAACTCCACACTCGAGACTTCGCGCTGCTCTAGCGCAATCAGGAGTTGCATGGTGGTCGCTGTTGCCAAGTTGAGTGAGGACACACCTCTGAGAGTAGTGATCGGCCTGGGCCCGGGGGCATGTCGCAACCACAAAGCGAGTTCGCCGAAGTAAAATTTTTGCACGAGGTTGTGCGAACCCCTCGATGGTTATAGCTTGGTTCTTCGCTCCACGGAGGCAGTAGCCGCCGGAAGAACGAAGCACCGAGGCCAATGATCTGGTGAAAGTCCAGGTCAAGGCATGTGCGCAGGGCTTTTTGCTCCTTGAAAACAGAAGAGAAGACAGAATGCCAGTGCGGGCAGAACTGCGGTCACTTTCGGGTGGTTGTTGGATCTGCCCAGTCAATTTCGGTGTCACCGTCCCTGGTGGCATCAAACACGGATACCGGCCTGTCGTCATGGTTGATGCGCTTTTTGCGTTGATGTTGTCACGGTGGGCTAACACAGCAAGGACGCAGCGGACTCGAGGGCCTTCCCGGCCCGTTTCTTTTTGGACGATATGTTGCGCTCTTCTGACTTAACGCTTCGGCTTGGTTGATCACTTTGGTGGTTGGTTGGGTTGGGCATATTTTTGTTGGAGAGTTTGATCCTGGCTCAGGATGAACGCTGGCGGCACGCTTAACACATGCAAGTCGAACGGGGTCCATGGAGCTTGCTCCGGAAGACTTAGTGGCGAACGGGTGCGTAACACGTGAGAAATCTGCCCCGGACTTCGGAATAACAGTTGGAAACGGCTGCTAATACCGGATGCCTTCATTTGACCGCATGGTTGTTTGAAGAAAGATTTATCGGTTTGGGAGGATCTCGCGGCCTATCAGCTTGTTGGAGAGGTAACGGCTCACCAAGGCTTCGACGGGTAGCTGGTCTGAGAGGATGATCAGCCACACTGGAACTGAGACACGGTCCAGACTCCTACGGGAGGCAGCAGTGGGGAATCTTGCACAATGGGCGAAAGCCTGATGCAGCGATGCCGCGTGCGGGAAGAAGGCCTTAGGGTTGTAAACCGCTTTCAGGAGGGAAGAAAATGACGGTACCTCCAGAAGAAGGTGCGGCCAACTACGTGCCAGCAGCCGCGGTGACACGTAGGCACCAAGCGTTATCCGGATTTATTGGGCGTAAAGAGCTCGTAGGCGGTTTGGTAAGTCGGGTGTGAAAACTCTGGGCTCAACCCAGAGAGGCCACTCGATACTGCTATGACTAGAGTACGGTAGGGGAGCGGGGAATTCCTGGTGTAGCGGTGAAATGCGCAGATATCAGGAGGAACACCAGCGGCGAAGGCGCCGCTCTGGGCCGTAACTGACGCTGAGGAGCGAAAGCATGGGTAGCAAACAGGATTAGATACCCTGGTAGTCCATGCCGTAAACGTTGGGCACTAGGTGTGGGTCTCAACCAACGAGATCCGCGCCGTCGCTAACGCATTAAGTGCCCCGCCTGGGGAGTACGGTCGCAAGACTAAAACTCAAAGGAATTGACGGGGGCCCGCACAAGCAGCGGAGCGTGTTGCTTAATTCGATGCAACGCGAAGAACCTTACCTGGGTTTGACATGTACCGAAAAGCTCTAGAGATAGGGTGTCCTTCGGGGCGGTACACAGGTGGTGCATGGCTGTCGTCAGCTCGTGTCGTGAGATGTTGGGTTAAGTCCCGCAACGAGCGCAACCCTTATCCTATGTTGCCAGCACGTTATGGTGGGGACTCGTAGGAGACTGCCGGGGTCAACTCGGAGGAAGGTGGGGATGACGTCAAGTCATCATGCCCCTTATGCCCAGGGCTGCAAACACGCTACAATGGCCGGTACAGAGGGCTGCGAGCCCGCGAGGGTAAGCGAATCCCACAAAGCCGGTCTCAGTTCGGATTGGAGTCTGCAACTCGACTCCATGAAGCCGGAGTTGCTAGTAATCCTGGATCAGCACGCCAGGGTGAATACGTTCCCGGGCCTTGTACACACCGCCCGTCACACCACGAAAGTCGGCAACACCCGAAGCCGGTGGCCCAACCCCTCGGGGAGGGAGCCGTCGAAGGTGGGGTCGGTGATTGGGGTGAAGTCGTAACAAGGTAGCCGTACCGGAAGGTGCGGCTGGATCACCTCCTTTCTAAGGAGTGCTTCATCAATCGATCAGAGACATTTGTTCTTTGCGGTTGCATGACACACCTGTTGGTGCACTGGCACGTCTGTCTGAGTAGCGCACGCTGGTTGAGGGATTCGGTCCCTCCTGGTGTAGCGGGTTCAGGCTGATATCGTCTTCTCTTCTGTTTTGAGGGAGTTTTTACTCTTTCATGCCGCAATGTTGAGCTTTGTTCGTGGTCACCCTTTCCGGTGGCGTTTCACGATGAGAGTTCCGTTGTCAGGTAGCCCTTTGAGAACTGCAGAGCAAGCACGAGCATCTTCGAGATGGCTGTCCCTTTGGGGATTGTCATCTCAATTATGATAGATAACAAGTTTTTCCAAGCTAATAAGAGCCAACGGTGAATGCCTTGGCGCCAAGAACCGATGAAGGACGTGAGTGACTGCGAAAAGCTCCGGGGAGCCGTCTACTAGGCATTGATCCGGAGATGTCCGAATGGGGAAACCCACCACTCGTTATGGAGTGTGTACCGCCGCCTGAACACATAGGGCGGTTGGAGGGAACCGGGGGAATTGAAACATCTCAGTACCCCGAGGAAAGGAAAGCAACCGCGACACCCTGAGTAGCGGCGAGCGAAATGGGTTGAGTCTAAACCGTGCCAGTGTCAAGCCTGAAGGCGTTGCTGGTGCGGGGTCGTGGGACCACGAGGTAGAGCTTCAGATCTACAACAAGTTACAAGTGCTATATAGGAGAACTGATCAGGAAAGTCAGGCCGAAGTGGGTAACAGCCCCGTATCCGAAATGTATGTACTACTTGCGTGTCATCCCAAGTAACGCCGGAACCGTGAAAGCCGGCGTGAATCTGTGGGGACCACCCCATAAGACTAAGTATTCCTTGGCGACCGATAGTGAACCAGTACCGTGAGGGAAAGGTGAAAAGTACCCCGGGAGGGGAGTGAAATAGTACCTGAAACCGTTGGTTTACAAACAGTCAAAGCGTCGTCACACTTTGGTGTGGCCGCGATGGCGTGCCTTTTGAAGAATGAGCCTGCGAGTTACGGTGTGTGGCAAGGTTAACCAGTGATGGGTAGCCGGAGCGAAAGCGAGTCTGAATAGGGCGTAGAGTCGCATGCTGTAGACCCGAAGCCAAGTGATCTATCCATGGCCAGGTTGAAGCGGAGGTAAGACTCCGTGGAGGACCGAACCCACGTAGGTTAAAAACTGCAGGGATGAGCTGTGGATAGGGGTGAAAGGCTAATCAAACTTGGCAATAGCTGGTTCTCCTCGAAATGCATTTAGGTGCAGCGTCGTGTGTTCAGTCTCGGAGGTAGAGCACTGATTAGGTTAGGGGGCCCACAAGCTTACCAACCCTAGTCAAACTCCGAATGCCGAGACTCCAGAGCACGGCAGTGAGACCACGAGGGATGAGCTTCGTTGGTCGAAAGGGAAACAGCCCAGATCATCAGCTAAGGCCCCTAATTCTGTACTAAGTGGTAAACGATGTGGGATTGCATAGACAGCCAGGAGGTTGGCTTAGAAGCAGCCACCCTTGAAAGAGTGCGTAATAGCTCACTGGTCGAGTGATCCTGCGCGGACAATGTAACGGGGCTCAAGTACAGAGCCGAAGCTATGGGCTTCTGATTTATCAGGAGCGGTAGAGGAGCGTCGATAGGGCTGTGAAGCGGATTCGTGAGGGTCCGTGGAGCGCTATCGAGTGAGAATGCAGGCATGAGTAACGAGAGAGGGGTGAGAAACCCCTCCGCCGAAAGCCCAAGGGTTCCTGGGGAAGGCTAATCCCCCCAGGGTGAGTCGGGAGCTAAGGCGAGGCCGAAAGGCGTAGTCGATGCACAACTGGTTGATATTCCAGTACCTCCGTGCCCGCGCCAAGTCCAAGAGTTGCAACGTTGGGGCTGTTCATCTTTATGTTGAGCGATCTGATCGAGCGGCTGGCGGATAGTTGACGGGGGACGCAGGAAGATAAGTGAACCCGGGCGATGGTAGTCCCGGGGTAAGCGTGTAGGCGGTTCCCGATGAGAGTTGGGAGCGTTAACGCTGAGACGTGATGCCGAGCGACATACTGCGAAGTCACTGATTCTATGCTGCCAAGAAAAGCCCAGCAATGAGTTGGCACGGAGCCCGTACCCCATACCGACACAGGTGGGCGGGTAGAGAATACTAAGGCGAGCGGGAGAACTATGGTTAAGGAACTCGGCAAATTACCTCCGTAACTTCGGAAGAAGGAGGACCTGCTTTGGTGATGAGATTTACTCTCTGAGCTGAGGTGGGTGGCACAGACCAGGGGGTAGCGACTGTTTACCAAAAACACAGCAGGGTGCGAAGCCGTAAGGCGATGTATACCCTGTGACGCCTGCCCAATGCTTGAAGGTCACGGGGAACGGTTAGTTCTTTATTGAGCGAAGCTGTGAACCTAAGCCCAAGTGAATGGCGGCCGTAACTATAACGGTCCTAAGGTAGCGAAATTCCTTGTCGGGTAAGTTCCGACCTGCACGAATGGCGTAACGACTTCCCCACTGTCTCAACCATAGACCCGGTGAAATTGAAGTACGAGTAAAGATGCTCGTTAGCTGCGGAAGGACGGAAAGACCCCGTGGACCTTTACTATAACTTGGTATTGAGTTTTGAATTGCGTTGTGTAGGATAGGTGGGAGACTTGGAAGCATTGGCGCTAGCCAGTGTGGAGTCATTGTTGAAATACCACCCTGCGTAAGTTGAAGCTCTAACCTCGGCCCGTTATCCGGGTCAGGGACAGTGCCAGGCGGGTAGTTTGACTGGGGCGGTCGCCTCCTAAAGAGTAACGGAGGCGCCCAAAGGTTCCCTCAGGCTGGTTGGCAATCAGCCGTCGAGTGCAATGACACAAGGGAGCTTGACTGCGAGACTTACAAGTCGAGCAGGTACGAAAGTAGGGCATAGTGACCCGGCCATCACGTGTGGAAGTGTGGTCGCTCAACGGATAAAAGGTACCCCGGGGATAACAGGCTAATCTTCCCCAAGAGTCCATATCGACGGGAAGGTTTGGCACCTCGATGTCGGCTCATCGCATCCTGGGGCTGAAGCAGGTCCCAAGGGTTGGGCTGTTCGCCCATTAAAGCGGTACGCGAGCTGGGTTCAGAACGTCGTGAGACAGTTCGGTCTCTATCCTCCGCAGCCGGAAGAGTCTTGATGAAAGCTATCCCTAGTACGAGAGGACCGGGATGGACGGAGCTCTAGTGTGTCAGTTGTCCTGCCAAGGGCATGGCTGATTAGCTACCTCCGGAAGGGATAACCGCTGAAAGCATCTAAGTGGGAAACCCGTTCAAAGATGAGGACTCTCACAGGGTTAACCTGGTAAGGCCCGTGGCTAGACCACCACGTTGATAGGCCGGAAGTGTAAGGGTGGTAACGCCTTGAGCTGACCGGTACTAATCGGCCGAGGGCTTTATTAATTGTGCTCGTGCTTGCTCTGGAGTCCTTGTGGGGATAAAAACCACATTGACAAATGATTTTCGGTGACCATAGCGACAGGGTCACACCCGTTCCCATTCCGAACACGGTAGTTAAGCCTGTCAGCGCCGATGGTACTTGGGGGTAGACCCCCTGGGAGAGTAGGACGTCGCCGGATTATGTCTAAAGTGAATAACCCCAGCCAATTGGCTGGGGTTATTTGCGTTCCTGGGGTAAATCAAGAATCAATCCCTAGACTTGCGTACCCATGTCTGAACGCCCTCCCCGCAATTCTGGCCGACCATCTAGTGGTTCTGGCCCCCGCCGAGATGGTTCAGGCCGTCCACCTTCACGTGATTCACGTGGGGGAGCAGGGGGTTTTTCTGGCCGACCGCGCCGCGATGATGATCGACCGCCGCGTCGAGACGATGACAGACCACCGCGTCGTGACTTTGGTGATTCGCCTCGTCCGCCGCGTCGTGATTCAGGTGATGCTTCTCGTGGCCGTTTTGATCGTGATGACAGACCACCGCGTCGTGACTTTGGTGGCGCTCCGCCAAGTCGTGGCCGTTTTGATCGTGATGATCGGGGTCCTCGTCGTGATGGTCCACCAAGTGGCGGCAGGTTTGATCGCAATGATCGTCCACCGCGTCGTGACTTTGGTGATTCGCCTCGTCCACCGCGTCGTGACTTTGGTGGCGCTCCTCGTGGTGATGGTCCGCCAAGTCGTGGCCGTTTTGATCGTGATGATCGGGGTCCTCGTGGTGATGGTCCGCCAAGCAGTGGCAGGTTTGATCGCAATGATCGTGCACCGCGTCGTGACTTTGGTGATTCGCCTCGTCCGCCGCGTCGTGATTCAGGTGATGCTCCTCGTGGCCGTTTTGATCGTGATGATCGTGTACCGCGTCGTGACTTTGGTGATTCGCCTCGTCCACCGCGTCGTGACTTCGGCGATGCTCCTCGTGGCCGTTTTGATCGCGATGATCGGGGTCCTCGTCGTGATGGTCCGCCAAGTGGTGGCCGTTTTGATCGCAATGATCGTGCGCCACGTCGTGACTTTGGTGATTCTCCTCGTCCGCCGCGTCGTGATTTCGGCGACGCTCCGACAGGTCGCGGTCGTTTTGATCGCAATGATCGCGCAACAAGAGGTCCGCGTAGAGATGACGATGCACCACGTCAGAGATTTGATCGCGATGAACGGCGTCCTCGGCGCCCATTAACTGCTGCCCAAGAAAAGTCGGAAGAAGTGAAGGCTCGTATTGGCGAACGGCAAACCTCTGGTGAGATGTCTCATCCTCCAGAGCGTGCTGAGCGTGAAGAGTGGATAGACGAAGGTTCTGTTCGGCCCCGTCGTAAAGAAACCGGAATTCGGTCTCGGGGAACAGGTCGACCACAAAAGGGTGGTCGCAAAGAAGTTCGTGCTTTAACAAGCGTGATCGAAGAGTTTGAACGCGCACTTGGCAATCGTGCCTCGATTCGTGCACTAAAGCGTTATGAAGCAGCACTGCAAGCCTTTGAAGCGCACCGCTACGAAGACGCTCGCAAAATTCTTGGCCCTATGTCTCGTGAATATCCAAACGTGTCAGCAGTGCGTGAGATGTTAGGTCTGTGCCACTATCGCGCTGGACAATGGGGGAAGGCTTTAAGCGAACTTGAAGCTGCGCTTGCCTTGAACCCAACGTGGATTTTTAATCATGCAGTTATAGAAGATTGTCATCGGGCGCTTGGACATTATGACTTAGTTGAGAAATACTGGCGCGAACTGTTAGAGGCGTCACCACATGCTGAGTTAATGGCAGAGGGACGCATCGTGATGGCGGGCGCACTGGCAGACCAGCGGAAATTTATCGAGGCGCTAGCGCTAATGGATAAAGCATCCCAAGACAACTCGCGACCTTTGGAATACCACATGCGTCAATGGTTTGTAATCGCAGACCTTTACGACAAAGAAGGAAATGTGATTAAGGCTCGTCAGTTCTTTGAGCGAATCGCAGCCCATGATCCATCCTTTATTGATGTGGCTGAACGACTTTCCACTTTAGGAGCTTAGAGGCACACATTTTCCTGCTGCGATGAACAAATTCATCGTTGAACATGTCAGGGGAATGCGATGAAGTCTGAGCCAGGAATTGATATTGGCGTTAATGCAGTTGTGCTTGTTGGTCAGGTGTCATCTGCGGCAGTGACTAGAGAGTTGGCCAACGGCGAGATTGTGTCTAGTTTCGACATTGTCACCCACACCGAAAACGGACGCGTGTCTGTGCCGGTATCGATGCAGGGAGAGCAAGAAGTACCAGAGTGCGATACACAGGTGTGCGTTATTGGTTTTGTGCGACGACGCTTCTTTCGCTCGGGTTCCCGTGTGGAAAGTCGCACAGAAGTGGTGACATCTGAGGTTATTCCCATGCGACGAAAGGCTCAGGTTCGCCGAGCCATCTCTCGCGTTGTGGAGAATTTTTCAACTCTTATCTAATTTTGACTACTGTGGATCTGGCACGAAAGAGAACCCCGTATGAACCAAGAGCAGTTGAAAAAAATGGGTGAAGGCATGGGCTTCATCGCCGCGCTAGATCAGAGCGGAGGCAGCACGCCTAAGGCTCTTTTGTTGTACGGGGTGCAAGAGTCGGAATACTCAGGCGAAGATCAGATGTTTGACACGATCCATGCGATGCGCAGTCGGATGATGGCTAGTCCTGTGTTCAACGGTGAACGCGTACTTGCAGCAATACTTTTTGAAGGAACTATGGATCGACAAGTCGATGGTATGGGAAGTGCAGAGTATCTCTGGACACGAAAGCAGGTCGTGCCGATATTAAAGATCGATAAGGGACTTGCAGACGAACAAGATGGTGTTCAAGTGATGAAGCCAAATCCTGATCTTGAGGCGCTGTTGGCACGTGCTCGCGCTAAAGGAATTTTTGGAACCAAAATGCGATCGGTTATCAAGGTCGCAAACAAAACAGGCATCGATGCCTTAGTTGCACAACAGTTTGCAGTGGGTCGTCAAATTCTGGCGGCAGGACTGGTACCTATCATTGAGCCTGAGGTTGATATTCACAGTCCAAGCAAGGCCGAGGCTGAAGTCTTATTGAAATCAGCCCTACTTGAACAACTTGATGCACAACCAGTTGATAATCCCGTGATGCTAAAACTTACGATTCCAGAGGTTGATAATTTCTATGCTGAATTAGTCGCTCACCCGAGTGTTCTTCGTGTGGTTGCTTTGTCAGGCGGATATAGCCGCGAAGACGCCAACGCTAAGTTGGCTCGAAATAATGGAATGATTGCGAGCTTCTCACGAGCTCTCACCGAAGGATTGTCTGCTCAGCAGACTGAATCAGAATTTAACGCGATGCTGGATTCTTCCATTGCTGGAATCTTGTCCGCATCAAATACCTGAGTCTTAATGCAGTAGTGGTCTCATCACGAGACCAGTGCGTAATTTAGGTGTGAAGAATGTCGATTTTGGCGGCATTAGTTCGCCGGTGTCTGCTGTTCTGCGGATCTCTGCAAGTGACACTGGGCGAATTAGGACAGCACACCCAACAGTGCTTGTTGCTACTGCATTGATCACTTGATGTACTCCATGTTGGTAACTGACTTCATGAGGGGTGTTGGCAAGAGCGTGTTCTAGGCGCGCACTGTCCATGTCTCTTATTCCATCGAAGGTTTCATTGCGAGGGATAAGGAAAGTGCCTTCTCCATTTTTGTCTACCAAACACAGAGCATTTTTTTCTTGCATTAGTTGAAGTGTTTTGTTTCCCACTTGGCCTGCTGGTGCAATGTCGTAATGTGGCGAGAGTGCCTTAATAAGCTCTTGAGATGACAACGAATACAGACGATGAATCGCGGCAACACTTAGTTGTTCTTGAACTAGTTCGGCGACGTACGTCATTGTTAGTTCAGCATCCGATAAGTGTCCGCTTGTTCGTTGTTCGTCGCGATATGTGCGACTAATGGCATATCGATGATGTCCGTCAGCGATAAGAACTGGGTGGGCAGAGATAATGCTCGTAATCACAGCAATACGTTCGGAATCTGTCACTCGTTCGATCTGGTGCTTGACCCCTTGTTCGTCGACACAGGTTGCAACTATGTGGCCAGCAGTCAAGAGCGAATCTGTTAGCCCCTGAGCAAGTGACAGCCCCCATACAGGGCTCATGTTTGTCGTGGTCGCGCGTGTGAGATCTAGTCGATCAGTTTTGGCCTTGGGGGTTGTGCGTTCGTGTGGAAGAACACCAGGTGCGCCCTCGTCGACAACTTCAAGTGCACCAATGACGCCACACGTGGTGCGTTGGGTGCCAATGTCGTCGATAAATGTCATCCGATAAATCGAAAGGCTCGGATCGTCATCGAGACATATTGTGTTTTCTGTTTTCCATTCCTCGAGTCGACGAGCAGCGATGTCATATCTGCTCGGTCCATCAGATTCAATGGGGTAGTCGATAAGAACGATGTTTCGGTTATTTGCTGATGCGTATTCTTGGCGGGTGGCTTCGTCAAAAACATCGTAGGGAGGGGCTGAAAAAGATGAAATATCAGTATCGGATGTGGTGCGATAGCGCAATGCGCGGAAAGGCTCGAAGCGTGGCATGGACTATAGGGTGGCAGGAGTGAGGTCTATGAAGCAAAACGAAGCAGTTCGTGTGGTGTTGTGCGACCTCGACGGGGTTGTGTGGCTTGCTCATCAGCCCATCCGAGGTTCCGTAGAAGCAATTGCGCGGTTACGAGATGCTGGCATCAGGGTGATCTTTGTGACCAACAATTCCTTCTCAACGTTGGCTGAGCAGGTGCAGTATCTCGAGCACATAGGAATTGAAGCCGAGGGCGATATTGCCACCTCGGCTATGTCGGCAGCCTCGGTGATGGATTCGTCATGGCGAGTGTTGGCGTGCGCGAGCAAGGGCCTAATCGAGGAAATTAGAGGGACCGGCGCTGAAGTTGTGGTGGCGTACGAAACACCTCGAGCAGATGGTCCCTTTGATGCTGTGTGTGTCGGTTTTCATCGGGAATTTGACTATCAGGTGCTGAGTGATGCATTGACCGCAGTGCTAAATGGGGCTCGTTTGATCGGGTCAAATGGCGATCCTATCTATCCCACTCCAGATGGGCCCATCCCGGGTGGAGGTTCGATTCTTGCAGCGATCGCAACTGCATCGGGCGTTGTGCCTTTGATCACGGGTAAGCCACATCAACCAATGGCTAACTTGGTCAAAAAAATGTGCCCTGATGTCGGGGCTGAACAGATGGTGATGATTGGTGATCTTCCGCTTACTGATGGTGGCTTTGCGCGAACCATTGGCTGTCGCTTTGGATGTGTGTTGAGTGGTGTGACGACACAAGCTGAAGGAATTGAGTCTGACTTTATAGGCGCCACTTTGAGTGACATTGTGGATCAATTGCTCAATCTTGGTTTTGATTAATTAGTACGCTTGCACCGTGCGAATGCGTTTGGACGCTGCTTTGGTCAAGAGGGGACTAGTCGAGAGTCGGACAGAGGCAACCCGATTAATCGAGGCTGGTTCTGTCACAGTCGCAGGATCTTTTGCTGACAAAGGCTCTCGAATGGTCGATAGCAGCGAGTCGATTAATGTCTTGACCACGAAACGCTATGTCAGCCGTGGTGGGGAAAAGCTTGAGCATGCACTTGATCATTTTTCGTTGGATGTGCGAGACCGAAGCGTCCTTGATGCTGGAGTGTCAACTGGCGGTTTTACTGATTGTTTATTGCAGCGTGGAGCTCGTCGAGTGTTGGCACTCGATGTTGGACGAAACCAATTGCATGAAAAAATAAAACGAGATCATCGTGTGACATGGAGCGATGGCGTCAATGTGAGGGATCTGGAGCCTGGGGATATGGCTTTCGCTTGTTCGTTGATTGTTGCTGATTTATCTTTTATCTCTCTTACGAAAGTACTTGATGCTTTTGTGAGGTGTGTGTCCGTTGAAGCCGAATTCGATGTGCCCCAGATGGTGTTGTTGGTCAAGCCTCAATTCGAGGTGGGCCGTCGGGAAGTGTCTAAAGGCAAAGGGGTCATTATTGACCCGAATCTGCACGCTGAAGCGATTGATGGGGTCGCAGATTATGTGCTTAGACTTGGTTGTCATGTCGTTGGCACCGTGGAATCGCCAATAAAGGGAGCAGAAGGCAACACCGAGTTCTTAATGTTGGTGAATTGCCCCACCGTTTGCGTAGGTTGAGAGCAATGAGTGGGATAGGAATAGCGGTTCATCGGTTTCGGCCAGACGCCTTGAGCATCGCTCGCGAGATTACAGAGTGGGCTCACAAACATGGTTTAGATGTTGTTGCTGATCCGGGTGACGTTGCGTCTATCAATTCGCCTTTGGTGGTGCCTGGACAACTCGCTGATGTCGATGTTGTGGTGGCCGTGGGAGGCGATGGCACGATGCTGCGTGCGGTTCGTAGTTTGCGTGGTGCACTGGTGCCTGTCATTGGGATCAATTTGGGACTGCTCGGCTACCTCGCGTCAGTAGAAAGCGACGGGCTGCTGGAATCTCTCGAAACATGGCGTTTAGGGGTGGAAGGAAAAGATTTCTATTTTGATGATCGCATGCTTCTTGAAGTGGAGTTGACTGCCAATGGTGCAGCCTTGTCTAATCATCTTGCTCTTAACGAAGTTGTTATTGAAAAAAAAGAGACAGGGCATACGGTGCGGCTCGGTGTAGATATCGATGGCACGCCGTTCACTACATATGCAGCAGATGGGCTCATTCTTGCAACCCCCACGGGATCGACGGCGTATTCAATGTCTGCACGGGGCCCGATTCTGTCTCCGCGTCTATGTGCCCTGCTAATAACGCCTGTATCGCCTCATATGTTGTTTGATCGGTCGATGGTGCTTGATGCTCGCGAGGTGGTTCGCATTGAAGTTCTTGGTCATAGGCCTGTCAACGTTGCCACGGATGGCGATTTAGTACACACATTAAAACCTGGCGACATGATCACAGTGAGTGCTGCCAAGGAAGTGGCTCGATTCGTGCGATTTGAAGAACAACGGTTCCATCAGATACTGAAGAAAAAATTCGGATTGTCGGATCGTTAGTGTTAGTTGAGTTGGCGATTGAAAACTTGGGTGTCATTGAGTCTGTGCGTCTGACATTCGAAGATGGATTCACTGCATTAACCGGAGAAACAGGGGCGGGGAAAACACTTCTGATCGAAGCCATCAATTTAGTTGTCGGGCGTCGTGCAGATGTCGGTGTGATTCGTGATGGAGCCAACGAAGCGCGAGTTGAGGCCAGATTCATACATACGGTTGATAATGAAGAAGTAGAAACAATTCTTTGCAGGGTGTTGTCGCGAGAAGGTCGGTCTCGTGCTTATATAAACGACAGAATGGCTACGGTTACTACGTTGTCAGACATCGGCGAAACGCTTGTGGATATTCATGGGCAACATTCGCATCAACGCTTGATGTCTCCACAAGTACAAAGAGAATCACTCGACCGATTTGCCAAAATTGACCTTACTGAATTACGACTTGCACGGGATCATGTTGCAGAGATTGGGGCGTTGCTTGGAGCATTGGGTGGCGATGAAAAATCACGTGTTCGTGAAATAGATCTTTTGTCGTTCCAATGTGAAGAGATCGAAGGTGCCCGCATCACCGATGCTGGCGAGGACGAACATTTATCTCAAGAACAAGACAATCTTTCCGATGTCGCACGGTTGCGCGACACTTTATGGGCAGTGTCGTCACTGTTGTCGGATGACGATGCCGTCACAGATCAACTGGGAACGGCTGTTCATTCAACATCGCTCGTTCCCGGTCTTGCTCCGATTCATGAACGGCTTGCACAAGTGTTGGCAGAAACCCGAGACATTGCTCACACGGTGCGTGGTGCTGCGGAGTCTGCTGACGAAGATCCTGAACGGCTGGAGCAAATTCGGCTTCGTCGACAGGTACTGCATGATCTGAAACGCAAATACGGAGACTCTTTGTCAGACGTGCTTGGCTTTGGAGTTCTCACTAGAACGAGACTTGATGAGTTGATCGGCTACAGCGTTCGAGTAGCAGAATTGGAAGCTGCTCGTGAGACGGCAATGACCACACTATTGGCCTGTCAACACACAGTTGGTAATAGTCGTCGGGGTGCAGCCAATGCACTCGCCGAGGGTGTTCAGGAGCGATTGCGGGTCCTTGCATTACCGCATGCCGAAGTGGTGGTGTCTGTTGGTGATGCAAGCTCTGACCCATCGGGAGAATCAGTGGTATTTATGTTGGCTGCAAATCCAGGTAGCCCGCCACAGCCCATTTCCAAAGTTGCAAGCGGAGGAGAATTGGCGCGGGTTATGTTGGCACTACGACTCGTACTTACAGATGATCCAGCAACAATGGTGTTTGACGAAGTTGATGCTGGTATCGGTGGAGCAGCAGCGGTGGCAGTTGCGACTGCACTGCGTGAACTCGGCGATACCCACCAAGTTTTCGCGGTTACTCATCTGGCTCAAGTAGCAGCATCGGCGCATTCGCAGGTGTCGGTGTCAAAGCGGGTGAAGTCGGGCAAAACATTTGGGGCAGCAACCGTTTTATTAGAGCAGGATCGCGCTAGCGAGATTGCTCGGATGCTGTCTGGAGGTATTGCCGACGAATCAGCGATGGCCCATGCTCAAGATTTGCTTTCATCCTTGGGGTCTGGCAGCCAACGCCATCAACGGCGTGGGTAGCAGATTCACTAGGTGTCGTGCTTTGTGGCTAGAATAATATCCCGTTAGAGCAAAGCCGAGCGGGAGAGACAATGCCAAAGCACATTTTCGTGACAGGTGGTGTAGCAAGTTCCCTTGGTAAGGGTCTCACGGCTTCTTCACTTGGTCGTTTGTTGAAAATGCGCGGACTTCGGGTCACGATGCAAAAGTTGGATCCGTACATCAACGTTGATCCTGGCACAATGAATCCGTTTGAGCATGGCGAAGTTTTTGTTACCGATGATGGAGGCGAAACTGATCTCGACCTTGGTCACTATGAACGTTTCATTGATGAAAACTTAACTCGCAGTTCCAATGCAACAACCGGATCTATTTACCAGGCAGTATTAGCCGCCGAACGGCGGGGGGACTATCTGGGCAAGACAGTGCAAGTTATTCCGCACATTACGGACGAGATAAAGCGTCGGATCAGGCGAATTGCCACTGATGACACCGATGTAGTGATCACAGAAGTGGGTGGAACCGTTGGCGACATCGAGATTCTTCCTTTTCTCGAAGCAATTCGGCAGTTTCGTAACGAAGCGGGTCGCAACAATGTGTGCTATTTGCATGTGACGTTGGTTCCGTTCATTGGCCCAAGTGGGGAACAAAAAACAAAGCCGACTCAACACAGCGTGACGGAGCTTCGATCGCGTGGTATTCAGCCAGACATCATTGTGTGCCGCAGTGAGGAGCCATTGAGTAGCGGATTGAAGCGCAAGATTTCCCAAATGTGTGACGTGGACACAAAAGCAGTTATTAATGCTGCTGACGTTCGCAATATTTATGAGCTTCCATTGATTCTTCACGAAGAAGGCCTAGACACGGTTGTCTGTGAAGTGTTGCAGATTGAAGGTGAAGTGGATCTCTCGACGTGGGAAGCATTGGTAGCACAGGTGGATGCAGCCGTTAAACCAGTGAAAATTGGTCTAATAGGAAAGTACGTTGAGCTGCAAGATGCGTATTTATCTGTGGTTGAAAGTTTGAAGCACGCCGGGTTTTATCATGGTGCCAAGGTGGAGATTGATTGGATTCAAGCCGAGGACGTTGAAGGATTGTTGGCCTCTGGTCGTCTTGATGGGCTAGACGGAATGGTGATCCCTGGCGGGTTCGGCCCTCGAGGCATCGAAGGAAAGATAGCAGCGGCTGCCTACTCGCGTGAGAACTTAGTGCCGTGTCTTGGACTGTGTCTTGGTATGCAAGTAATGACTATTGAATACGCTCGTCACGTACTTGGACTCGCTGATGCAAATAGCACCGAGTTCGATGCCGCTACTACGCATCCAGTCATTGACCTGATGGTTGATCAACGCGATGTCACCATGAAAGGCGGCACGATGCGTCTTGGGGCCTATTACGCCGTGTTGCAGCCAGGAAGCAAGGTTGCTAAGGCGTACGGAGAAACTATTGTGAGTGAGCGTCATCGTCATCGCTACGAGTTCAATTGCAACTATCGTGCCCGTTTTGAAGAAAATGGATTGCTGTGCAGTGGTACATCGCCAGATAAGCGGCTCGTTGAGTTCATAGAAATGGTCGATCATCCATATTATGTGGGCACTCAGGCGCATCCGGAGTTTAAGAGTCGGCCAGATCGGTGCCATCCTTTGTTTCGTGACTTGATCGAAGCATCGTTGCGTCATCGAGAGTTGCGGCTATCGCGTATATCTGCTGACATTATTTCCCAGACGGTGTGATTTTGGAAACTCCTGAAGTTACCTTCGGAGGTTTCACAGCGACTGCACAGACAGTGATTCACCAGTGGGCGATGTTTTCGCTGGTACAACGTTCGGTTCTTTCCCCCTCAGGAGAACACTTTGAACGGTCTTTTGTGCATACTCCAGGAGCAGTGGCTGTGGTCGCTATTGATGAGGATCGGAATGTTATTTTGGTTCGCCAATATCGTGCATCGCTACATCAAGAGATACTGGAATTGCCAGCAGGCATGCGGGATATCCCAGATGAAGATCCAATGGAAACAGCACGACGCGAGATGGCAGAAGAAACCGGTTTCGCTGTAGAGAAACTGACCTATCTGGGTACATGTTTGTCGTCTCCAGGTGTTACTGACTCGTCTGTAATGGTGTATCTCGCAACTGGGCTTACTGCAGGAACTGCATCGCCACATGGCCCTGAAGAATTGTCTATGTCGGTAGTGCGTTTACCAATGGCCGAGATTCTCGCAATGATTGATGATGGTCGTTTACAAGACTCGAAAACAGTATTCGGAATTTTGTTGGCGGTGCGACTGCATTCAGAATTGATTAGGTGAATCGAAAAGTTTTGTGTCGACTTATGTGAACACCGATCCATTCGTTGAGTCTTTTCTGCAATGGTTGACAGTCGAACGGGGACGAGCAGTCAATACCGTCATTTCGTACCGTCGTGACCTTGGGCAATATCTTTCTTGGTTGAAACCCAATGGTGTAGATGCGATCTCTGTTACTGAGAAACAGGTCGAGAGCTTTGTTCGTGCCCAGCAAGAAACGGGAGAAGCTGTTGCAAGCACTGCTCGACGCCTCGCTGCCATCAGAATGTTTCACAAGTTTTTAGTGTCAGAGGGTGTGCGCGCTACAAACCCAGTGGAGCGACTGGAGGGAGTGCATGTTCCGTCTGGTGTCCCCAAACCGCTAACACAGGAAGAAACCGAAACCTTACTTGCGGTGATGACAGGGGAGTCGGGAGTTGAGATTCGCGATCGAGCTCTGCTCGAATTTTTGTATGCGACAGGAGCTCGAATTTCCGAGGCATGCGACCTCAGTCTGGATGATCTGGATCTGTCAAACCGTCTTGTTCGTCTTTTTGGTAAGGGTTCTAAGGAAAGAGTCGTTCCTTTTGGTCGAATTGCTGCTGCACAACTGGAGAACTATTTGTCTGTTGCAGGTCGTGAGCGATTAGTTCCTGACAACTGGACCAAAGGCTCTGATCGTGACGCAGTGTTTTTAACCAACCGTGGACGTCGCATGAATCGGCAAAAAGCTTGGGCAATTGTAAAAGACGCTGGCGTGCGCAGTGGACTGCAACGCGAAATGTCACCACATGTGTTGCGCCATTCCTGTGCCACACATATGTTGGAACACGGTGCTGATCTGCGTATTGTTCAAGAGATGCTTGGCCATGCAACTATTTCAACTACACAGATCTATACAAAGGTGTCGCAAGACCGTTTATTAGAGGTGTATCGATCTGCCCATCCAAGAGCTCGAGGATCCTCATGAATTTTTTACATCTCGCTAAAAGAGCTTGGTCTTCCATGCCAAATTCGCCGTTGTCTGGCCATCATGTGGGGCGTGCTGAGATAATTTTGAACTTTGAAGAATTCGGGTTGTGGTGGAAAATGCAGCCAAGGGACCAACATCATTCGTTGCTTGTGCTCGATCGATTGTTGACGATTCGCCCATTCGCTAAAAAGCATGAACAAGCCGCGGCGCTATTACATGACGTGGGTAAATCAAAAACAAAAATGGGATGGATCATGCGTGTAGTTGCAACAGTGGTGGGGCCACGTGGGTCTAGATTCCGTGATTACCATGATCATGAAAAGATTGGGGCAGCGATGCTTGCTGGCATCAGTGAACAAAACGTTATCGATCTGGTTGGCGGATTAATAGAAAACGAATCAATGACAGCATTGCGTCAAGCAGACGAGTTGTAAGCATTTAAACTCGTGGAAGTAAACCGATTGCCTTATGAGCGCGGGCAAGCGTACGGGCTGCTACTTCGCGAGCTCGTTGATTCCCCACATATAGCAGGCGAGAAAGTTCACCAGGATCTGCCAGTAGTGCATTGAATATCTCTCGTATTGGCTCTACCACGCTTATCACTGCTTCGCCCGTGTCTTTTTTTAGGGCACCGTACTGGGAGTACTGGCCAACCAAATTGTCTATCGGGGTGTTTGTGCATGCAGATAGAATGTCAAGCAGATTGGCAATGCCGGGCTTGTTCTCTCTGTTGTAGGAAATTTCGTTGTCACTATCAGTGACCGCTCGTTTAAATTTCTTCTCAATAGATGCATTGTCGTCAAGTAGATAAATAATGCCACTCTCTGTAGTAGATGACTTTGACATTTTTGATGTCGGATCCTGCAGATCCATGACGCGAGCCCCAGTTTTGGGATGAACAGCTTTGGGGATAATAAAGGTGTCTCCAAAACGATGATTAAATCGAATAGCGATATCTCGAGTTATCTCAATATGTTGACGCTGGTCATCGCCAACGGGGACTTCGTTAGCGTCATACAGCAAAATGTCTGCTGCTTGAAGTGCTGGATAGGTGAAAAGACCAGCAGAGACAAAGTCGGCTTCTTTTTTGGCGGTTTTATCCTTGAATTGAGTCATTCGACTTAGTTCGCCAAAGGACACCGTGCACTCCATGATCCACGCCATCTCGCTGTGTTCATGAATATGGCTTTGAACAAAAATTGTGGCGACATCTGGTTCGAGGCCCACGGCAAAGAGCATTGCTGCAAGTTCAAGAGTTTGTGCTCCTAGGACTCCTGGTGTCTCGGTAATGGTCAATGCATGGAGATCCACGATGCCATGGAAAACGTCACCGTCGTGTTGGCCAGATACCCAGTTGATTAGCGCGCCCAAATAATTGCCAAGATGGACAGAACCGGTGGGTTGGATACATGACAGGACACGGGGCACGCCAAAACGATACTTGCTCACGGGCCATCATCAGTGGTTAATAGCCAGAGACCCATAGTCAGCCAAGTACGCTAGAGGGGTGGCAATTGATGTAGCAACCCCTGTCTATGAGGGACCATTTGATCTCCTGCTCCATTTGATTCTTCGTGAAGAGGTGGATATTCATGAGATTAGTTTGTCAACGATTGTTGAGGCTTTTCTCTCAGAACTAAAGAAGTTGACTGAACTTGATCTGGAAATAGCAACTGAATTTCTTTTAATCGCCGCCACCCTTGTTGAGCTCAAATCGCGCCGTTTATTGCCTGGCAAAGAAAATATCGATTTAGACGACGAGTTGGCACTGTGGGAAGAACGAGATCTTCTGTTGGCGCGTCTGCTTGAATGCAAGACCTTCAAAGATGTTGCCAAGGTTTTGGCATTATTCGTAGATGATGCTGACCGTGTGTACGCAAGAACTACAGGACCTGATGAGAGGTTTAGCGATGTAACCCCCGACCTTCTTGAAGGCTTAACTATTGCAAAACTTGAACGTGGATTTGTTTCTGCAATTACTCCTAAACAGATTCCGACTGTGTATGTGTTTCATATATCTCCGATTAGATTTACAGTCGCAGAAGCCGTTGAAGAGATGATGGACGAGTTGCCGCGTGTTGGAGTTACGTCATTTCGGCGATTAACAGCGGATCTGGTCGAACGAGTGGAAATTGTTGTGCGTTTTCTCGCAATTTTGGAACTATACAAACAGGGGTTCATCGAGATCGGTCAAAATGATCAATTCGGTGAAATAACTATTCACTGGACCGGCATTGGTCCACACGATCATTCGGTAATGGAGATAGATACGTATGAAGGCTGATATCACGACAGAAATGATTCGCGCAATAGAAGCAATTTTGCTAGTGGCCCAGGAACCTGTACCAACAGATTTAATTGCACAATTGTTGGAGATACCTAGTGCAACGGTGGACATCGCGTGTGGAGAGCTCACTGCTACTTATGACACCGCTGGACACGGTTTTCAGTTGGCAAAGATTGCAGGAGGGTGGCGTTTTCAAACACATCCTGACATGGCTCCTTATGTTGAGCGGTTCATTCTTGACGGTCAACGCGCTCGTTTGAGTGGTGCAGCATTGGAGTCTCTAGCAATTATTGCTTATAAGCAGCCCATTTCTCGTTTACAGATTGCATCCATTCGAGGCGTTGATCCAGATGCCGTCTTAAGAACGCTTCACGGCCGCGGATACATTGCTCCAGTCAGTCGCGATACTGGTCCTGGCCAGGCAGTCATGTGGGGAACCACCCAGTTATTTTTAGAAAAGCTCGGCATTGCTGATCTGGAATCCTTGCCACCCGTGGCGAGTTTTGTGCCTGATGCATCGCTTGTTGAAGCTCTGGAAAAAACACTTCGGATTGAACCTGAATCGGCTTCTGTATCACCAGAGTCAGAGCAGTAAATGCAGAATCCGGGGTCGAGAGACACTGTTCCAGAGCCACCTTTGTGGGAGCAAATTGCAGAACGTCAAAAAGATGCTGCGCTTGATGGGGAGCGTCTGCAAAAAGTTCTCGCAAGAGCTGGTTTTGGTTCTCGTCGTGTATGTGAAGATCTGATCTATGAAGAACGAGTCACGGTCAATGGTGACGTTGCGGTGCTTGGTCGCAGAGTGTTAGTAGACAGCGATGTTATTTGTGTCGATGGGGCTCCAGTGGGAGTCTCTCCTGGCCTTGTGTATTACCTGCTCAACAAGCCTGAAGGAGTAGTCACTACTGCAACTGACACTCATGGACGCGAGACGGTATTGAATTTAGTGCCGACAGATCCGCGAGTGTTTCCCGTTGGTCGTTTGGACTTGGAAACAGAAGGTTTGCTAATTATTACCAATGATGGTCAACTCACACAGTTCCTGACGCATCCAAGTCATGGCGTTGAAAAGGAATATATCGCTGAGGTGGAATGTACAGGCAACGGTGTTTCCAACGGTGCCATGCGCAGTCTTCGCGATGGTGTCGAACTCGACGATGGCTGGACAGCGCCGGCACAGGTTGGCCAGATTGAACCAGGAGTGCTTCGCATTGTTATTCATGAGGGTCGTAATCGCCAGATTCGGCGAATGTGCGCTGAGGTAGGGCATCCTGTGATTCGGCTTGTTCGTACTCGCATTGGGCCATTGCGTGATACCTCATTGGCGCCAGGCAAATGGCGTGAATTAACGATCGAAGAGGTCCGAAAATTATCCAGCACCGTCGAGATCGATCCCAACGCTACGATTTGATGGTGGCTTCAGCAGTTTCTCCACCGATGAAAGCAAATGTTGTCGGCCTTGGCCTGATCGGTGGTTCGGTGGCTCTTGCGCTGCGTCAGGTTGGTTACCTAGTTGGGGGTAGTGATTCTCACCCAGCCACAGTTGTAGACGCAATGGCTCGAGGAGTTATTGACCATGACGGGTTGTATGCCGATGCTGTAGTCACGTTTGTAGCTACACCGGTGGGCACCATAGTGGACTCCGTGCGGGATGCGCTTGCAACAACATCGGGAGTTGTGACAGATGTTGGTTCTGTCAAAGCAAAGGTTGCGTCTGCTATTTCTGATCCTCGATTCATTCCAGGGCATCCAATGGCTGGTTCAGAACTTGATGGTCTCGATGGAGCAGATGCACAAATGTTTGAAGGTGCTGTTTGGATATTGACCCCAACGCCTTTCTCGTCCGACAACGCAGTGGCGTTGGTTGCTGGCTTGGTGTCGTCGTTTGGGGCTGAAGTTGTGGCATTGGAACCAGAACAACACGATGATTTAGTCGCAGTTGTGAGTCATGTGCCGCATCTCGCTGCAGTCACTCTTATGGGGCTTGCAGATGATCGCTCTGAAGAGCATCTCGCACTTTTGCGAATGGCCGCAGGCGGTTTTAGAGACATGACACGAATTGCGTCTGGTCGACCCAATATTTGGCTAGACATCTGCGAACAAAATAAAGATTCTATTGTTCGTGGTCTGAGTGCTCTTATCGCTGGACTTGAAGACATTCGAGAAGTTGTGTCGCTTTCTAAACGGCACGAACTATACGAACGACTTGAAAGGGCTCGTGTTGCTCGTATGAATTTGCCTAGTCGGGCAGGAGATGTGGAGAATCTCACAGAGGTACGCATTCCTATTCCAGATAGACCAGGAGCAGCTGCAGACGTGTTTACATTGTCTGGGGAACTTGGTGTCAATATCTACGACTTTGAGGTAGTGCATTCTGTTGAAGGAGACCGTGGGGTCATGGTCACAGTTGTGCGTGCAGAGCATGCTGAGTTGTTTAGAGGCGGACTACTGGCACGCGGGTTTCGACCAGCTGTCTCGCCATTGTCATGAACCCATTAATGCTGCATCCGCCGTCAGGAAGCCTGCTCGCGCGCATTCACGTGCCAGGCTCAAAAAGTGTTGCGAACAGAGCTCTCGTGTGTGCGTTCTTGGCTGAAGGGGAATCTGAATTATTTAATGTTCCGAGCGGGGACGATACACAAGCACTGATAGAGGCACTTTTTCCAGGCAACACCAGAGCCTTGAACGGCGATTCAAATTTTCGGGTCACCGGCCGTAGTTCGGTTCATTTACCACCTGTTGTGAATGCGCGGTTGGCGGGCACGACATCTCGGTTTCTTACCGCAGTTGCTGCACTTGGTGATGAACCAACATTGATAGACGGAGATGCACCACTGCGGGCTCGTCCAATGTTGGATTTGCATACTGCTCTTGCATCACTTGGGGCGGCCGTGCATTCACAGGATAAGCCGGGGTTTTTGCCAGTGGTAGTACAACGCGGAATGCTAGACAAAGCATCTGTGTCGATAGCGGGGGACATTAGTAGTCAATTTATTTCAGCTTTGATGCTGATTGGTCCATGTCTTCCTCAAGGATTATCTATAAGAATTGAAGGACCATTGGTGTCTCGTTCTTATGTAGAAATGACAGCACGAGTGATGACAAGTTTTGGCGCAGAAGTAAAATTTACTGAGAAGGAAATACAAATTTCAGCTATCCGCTATAGCCCGAGGAAGTATGTCATTGAGCCAGATTTCTCTTCTGCGGCGTTTGGTGTAAGTGCAGTATTGATTCGCGGAGGAAAAATTACGATCACCGGTCTTGCATTGTCTTGCCTTCAAGGCGACGCTGCCATCTTAGATATTGCGCTGATATTTGGTGCTGAAGTGTTGGTTATGGGCGATGACATTGTTGTATCGCGAGATGTGAGGTTGCCCTTGTCGGCGTTGTCGCTCAACATGTCTGATTGCTCAGATCTTGTACCGGCAGTCACCGTTGTGTGTTGTCACGCATCTGGAAAAAGTGTTTTGTCGGGTATAGGTTTTATTCGGTCTAAGGAAAGTGACCGTCTCGGAGATTTGGCGAAAGAACTGAACAGGATGGGAGCCTCTGTCATCGTCACCCCTGATGGTCTCGAAATCACTGGAGCACCGTTTGTTTCTGGAGTTGTCTGTCATACATACCACGATCATCGTTTAGCTATGGCATTATCTCTATGTGCGTTGTCTGTCGGCGGAGTGGGGATCGATAATCCAAGTGTCGTATCAAAAAGCTGGCCAACATATTTCGAAGATATGACTCAATTGCTCGGGTCAACTGAGCTTCAGAACTAGAGTTACTGCCGATGGAAATGACAGTTGTTGCCTTTGATTTTGACGAAACATTGACAGTGCGAGACACTGTCGTCCCTTTTATGCGCCAAATCGCAGGGCGGGCAGCTTTCGTCGGTATATGTATACGGAACTTTATTGAAATTGTCGGTTTAGTGCGTCGTAGAGACCGAGATTCTGTTAAGGAACTTTTTGTGTCAGAGGTGTTTACGGGTAAGCAAGTTGACCTAGTTGAACATCTGGGACATATGTATGCGATGAAGGTTGTAGGCAGTCACATGAGATCCGACACGATGGAGAGGTTGCGTTGGCATCAAGAGCAAGGGCATGTAGTCGTTCTTGTATCTGCTTCGCTCAGCCCCTATTTGCATGCTGTTGGAGATTTACTTGAAGTAGATGCAGTGTTGTGTACTGAACTGCAACATGAAAATGGCATGTATAGCGGTTTTCTTGATGGCAGTAACTGCCGAGGACAAGAAAAAGTAAAACGAATTCAAGCGTGGATGATTGATGCAGGATGCAACGATCAGGATCTGCAGTTTGCCTATGGAGACTCTGCTGGTGACGATGCGTTGCTAATTTTTTCACTGAACGGAACAAATGTGCGTCGTAAAGAATTGTCCCGGGCTATCCAATGATTAAGGCACTGATAAAAGAAGCTCGAATATCACAATGGTCAAAGAATGCGCTTGTTTTTGCTGCCCCTGGAGCACTCGGCGTGCTCAACCAATGGGAACCGCTGTGGCGTGCCTCGCTTGTGTTTTTGTCTTTTTGTCTAACTGCAAGCGGTACCTACTACTGGAATGACATTAAGGATATTGAGCAGGATCGTTTGCATCCTAAAAAATGTCTTCGGCCGATAGCGGCCGGGCTTATTCCATTACCGCTGGCCAAGGTCATCGGAACGATTCTGCTGCTGGGAGGCCCATTGCTCGCTGTCCTTGCGCGTCCTCAAGCAGGAGCAATTGTGGCCCTGTACGCGTTATTGACGATCTCCTATAGCTCTTGGCTCAAGCACATTGCTTTATTGGATCTAGCTATTGTTGCTAGCGGTTTTGTACTGCGCGCCATGGCTGGTGCTGCAGGAACTCAAACCAAGATGTCAACGTGGTTTGTTCTGTGTATAACTTTCGGATCATTCTTTATTGTCACGGGGAAGAGATTTGCTGAGTTAAAAGAATTAGGAGACAACGCTGCCACGACGCGAACATCTCTGAAATCATATTCACTGGTATACCTTCGACAGATATTGGTCGTGTCTTGTACTGTGACAGTTGTTGCATACTGCATATGGGCCTTTGAGAACGCGTCTGCGGCGTTAGGGACTATTCCATTTCATGAATTGTCTATTGTTCCAATGGTGCTTGCGTTGCTGCGTTACCTCATGGTTCTAGAAGAGGGTGGTGGTGGTGCGCCAGAAGAGGTGTTTATGAAAGACAGAACTATTCAGATGTATGGCCTTGCCTGGTTCGTTGTGTATGGCCTTGCGGTCTATTCGGCCTAGTCAATGGTCTTATACTGAAGCGATGTCGATGCAACTGCTTTCTGGATGGGGTCGTACTGCATGGACCGCAGCCAATGTAATTGACTCCACAGATCCGCTCATGATCAGAGATGCAGTTATGAACTCAGGAGATAGTGGCGTGATCTCTCGGGGTATGGGTCGCTCCTACGGTGCTGCTGCCCAAAATGCAGGTGGAACAGTTGTCGTGATGAATGCTCACGATGATGTCAAGGGTCCAGACATTCTTCTAGATTCCAAGACAGGTGTACTGGACGTTGCAGCAAGCGTCAGCCTCGATGCGATTTTGCGTATAAGTGTTCCTCGGGGTTGGTTTATACCGGTCACTCCTGGAACGCGGTTTGTAACAGTGGGTGGTTCGATTGCATCCGACGTGCATGGGAAAAACCATCACAAAGACGGCAGTTTTGGGCAACATGTTTTGTCTATGACTGTTCTGCTGTCGAGTGGCGAGACTGTTGTTCTCACACCCCAAGATAGCCCCGCTTGGTTTTGGGCAACGGTCGGTGGCATGGGTCTCACAGGCATCGTTTTGCGCGCTTCAATCGCAATGTTGCGGATTGAGTCATCCCGAGTGCGCGTCGAAACAGAGCGATTACCTAATTTTGATTCCGTCATTGAAGCAATGTCCTCAGATGGTCAAGATGATTTATATCGCTATTCGGTGTGCTGGGTAGATCTTTTAGCAACAGGCTCTAGCCTCGGTCGCGGAGTGCTCACACGAGGCGATCATGCATCCTCAGCAGAAGTCAAGGGCGATGAACCATGTGCCTATGATCCACGTTTGCATGTGTCTGCACCTGCGTGGGTCCCAAATGGCTTATTGAATAAATGGTCTATTAGGGCCTTCAATGAAGCTTGGTACCGAAAGGCTCCTGCAAAACGTCACGTCGGGATTGAGTCGATACCTGCTTTTTTCCATCCTCTTGATGGTATTTCCCGTTGGAATCGTCTATACGGAAAACAAGGATTCATTCAGTATCAGTTCATCGTTCCGCTAGCGCAAACAGATGTCTTGCGAAAAGTTATCGAAACTTTTTCTCAAGCAGGAGTTGCTTCTTTTTTGGCTGTGCTGAAGCGAATGGGGCCGTCCAATTTAGCTCCCATGTCGTTTCCCACTGAAGGTTGGACTTTGACTCTTGATATGGCAGCCGGAATAAAAGGACTGCCAGAATTACTGTCGCGTGTTGATTCGATGGTTCTAGATGCTGGAGGCCGGCACTACCTTGCCAAGGATTCGCATCTGTCGCCATCGGCCGTTCGGCGTGGTTATCCACGACTTGAAGAGTGGATGGCAACTCGCCAAGAAATGGACCCACTCGGAACATGGCGAAGCGATCTTGCAAGACGATTACTTTTGGTACCAACAAGGAGAATAAAATGAAAAACGGCGTAGGTGCAGTACAGAATATTGTGTTATTCGGCGGAACAAGCGAAATCGGACAAGCGGTGCTTCGCAAGATTGTTCAACCAGGAATTGCTCACCTGGTCTTGGTGAGCCGTGACATTGATACTGCTGAAACGATGTCAGACGACTTTACGGAAAAATTCGAAGATATCTCTATCCATCATGTCCGATATGACGCACAGAGTTCAGCAACGATGTGTCCAATTGTGGACGATATTTGTGCCGAGATTGGTGATCTAGACATTGTTGTCATTGCCCAGGGCTTGTTGCAGGAAAATCGTGATTATTACAGCGATCCAATGGCTCTAGTTCCAGTTGCTAATGTGAACTTCACTTCAACAATGGTTCTGATGTACGCGGTGGCGGCAAAGATGAAAAAACAGGGCTATGGCAAAATTGTTTTATTGTCATCGGTGGCTGGGGAACGAGTCCGTAAGGGCAATCCTGTGTATGGAGCGACCAAGGCGGGAATTGATGGCTTTGCGCTAGCACTGGATCATGAACTTGCAGGAAGTGGTGCGTCCGTCTTGGTCGTCAGGCCTGGTTTTGTCACAACAAAAATGACACAAGGAATGAAAAAAGCACCATTTTCTACTGACGCTGAGTCGGTTGCAAACGTGGTTTCACGGGGGATTACTGCCGACAAGAAAGTGGTATGGGCTCCCGGGATACTGCAATGGATGTTTCTGGTTCTAAAGAATCTTCCGCTCGCTATCTGGCGTCGTCTTCCATTGTGATGTAAAGGGTTACGGAATAGCTCCACGCACTCCGTATATTGCTGTGACAGCAACCAGTCCTGTGGACATCAGGATCAACACGATTGGCCACATTCGGTCATCTTCGTCGCGTAATGATCGTGCAATTGGGAAAAACAATGGAAATGCCGTGAACAAGAATCGCGGCCTTGCAGTAACCGTGGCTGGCAAAAGCATCAAGAAAACGATGATGGCACTGTAGGTGTAATACATGAGATGGATTCTGTATCGACGGGCAATAACGAATGCAATGATCAATGCCAGCACTGAAGCTGCTGTTAGGAGGCTCGTGGGGGAACCTGTTGGTCTGGTTAAGAAATCAAACGTTCTTTCCACAGCGGTAGCCCCAAAACTGGTGCCTTCCTTCCATGCTTCACGCTGCACTCGGAACCAAGCCCAATCCTCTCCAGTGTGATAGCGCAAAAAGATCATGAATGAAATAAAACCTAATGGTGACAGAAGGGGAGCAATCAGGGCTTTCCACTCTCTTCGCTCTTTAATGGCTATTAAAGCAACAACTGCACATACTGCAACCATTGCGACTCCATTTGGTCGCGTTGCTGTCACTAACGCAGCAAGTATTCCAGCCGTCACCCAAGCCGTGCGCTGCAATGCAATAAAACATAGTGCGGCAAGACACAGCATCAAGGCTTCGGAGTAAGCGAAACTAAGTACGAAACTTCCAGGAAACAGCGCAACCAGAATCATTGCTTTTTCCGCTGTTCGTGCGTCGTATATATCTTTTACTAAATATCCGACGAGGTAAATAAACAAACCGCCCAGAATTAAGTTAATGATAAGCGCAATGCTTACTGGCCCTCCTGGAATAATCACATCGAAGTAATGCACTAATCGCGGATACAACGGGAAAAATGCTGCTCGCGCATCGCTGATGAAGTACGTAACGTTCGGAATGATATTTCGCGGATAACCGTCGCGCACGACGTCGAGATACCAATGGCCATCCCAGCTAACTAAAATGTCGGTAAGAGCAGTCATCCCGCCCTTGGGGGTCTCTTCTTGTATTCGTGACCACACGGCATGTGCTGTCACGGCGATTGCGGCGCCAACAACGACAATGAATCTCGACAAAAGGTAGACAAATAGTCCACGTCGCACCGCTCTGCCCCACGGATCTGACGCAGGGGGAATCTTGAAGATGTTTCGAGCGGAGGTTAAAGGTGTCATAGGCGGCCAAATAAGGCTAACGAGTATCTTAGATCGGTGGTCCTGTGCTTCGGGTGCACCGTGGTTGTGCTGGCGTGTCACGATTGCTACAACTCAGAAATCTCGTGTCACGATTGTTGGATGTCAGACATCGAAATATCCCGTCCTCAGCCCCAAATCACCCAAGTCACTCTTAACCGCCCAGCCCATCTCAATGCGATGACATCTCAGATGGTTGAGGAATTGCATCAGGCTTTTGACGCAATCAGTCGTGATCGTGAAACGCGTGTGGTCGTGCTAACTGGGCAAGGTCGGGGATTTTGTGCTGGACTTGATCTCAATGGCTACGGCGACGTTCCGGGTTATGAATGGCATGGCGCAATGGAAAAAGGCCTGGCAACGCAAAAACATATTGCATCTTTGATTCCCCAGATGCGCTCCTTGCCTCAGCCCATTATTGCTGCTGTCAATGGTCCAGCAGCAGGAGGAGGATTTGCTTTGGTTCTTGGTTCTGATATCAGATACTGCTCCCATTCGGCAAGGTTTAATGCTGCATTTATTCGAATCGGTTTGTCTGCCTGTGACATCGGAACTAGTTGGTTACTGCCTCGACTCATAGGGGCTGCTCGAGCACAAGAGTTGATGCTCACTGGCCGTTTATTTGATGCTTCGGAAGCATTGAGAATCGGTTTGGTGTTTGAATCAGTTCCCGAAGAAGTGCTTCTTGATGTCGTTTATGCAAAAGCTAAAGAAATCATGCTGAACACACCAATTGGAGTCGCGCTCACCAAAGAGGGCATGTGGTCGGCGCTGGAAATACCGGGTCTCCAAGCAGCGATTGACATGGAAAATCGGCAACAAATTATGGCCAGCTTTTCAGATGATGCGCGGGAAGCAAGAAGGGCACGGATTGAGAGGCGACCCCCTAAGTACACGGGTTGACAAAACGTCAATGATGGAGACTTTCGTCAGTGCGCCCTGACCGAGTAGTTTTACGGTGTGAGCGAACGCGAAATTATGTCCTGGGAAACTTTTGGAATAGCAAGTCGCGAACTTGCAACCAAGGTTGCTGAGTCGGGGTATGAGCCGGATATTATTCTGGCGATTGCACGCGGAGGTTTGCTAGCTGCTGGTGCACTCGGATACGCACTGGCGGTAAAGAATCTGTACACGATGAACGTAGAGTTTTATACTGGTGTAGATGAGCGACTACCTGTACCGATGATTCTGCCACCCGTGCCCGACTTAGTAGAACTTCGATTTGCCCGTGTTCTTATTGTCGATGATGTTGCTGACACTGGCCACACTTTGAAAATTGTTGAGGATTTCTTTCGTGGCAGAGTTAAAGAAGTTAGGTCTGCTGTCTTGTATGAAAAATCTTATTCGGTAGTGCGTTGTCAATATGTGTGGAAGCACACAGATAAATGGATTAATTTTCCTTGGAGTGACAAAGATCCCGTGGTCAAGCGATCTGATATCGTGCTCGACGCATAGGTCCTACTTCATCTGAGCAAGGATGACCATTGCCGTGTTGCGGCCACTTGCACCCCATACTCCAGCTCCTGGAAATGTGGCGGCTCCGGTGAGATACAAGCCTCTGATCGGTGTGTGATATCGCGTGAGTTCGGGTGTTGATCCAATAAACGCAGCCAAAGGACCTCCAGTAAAGCTTGTGGCATGTCCTTTGGGAAGATGAAATTCCGTTTCGTAGTTGTGCGGGGTAAGAACTCGCCACGAGATGATCGAATCTAAAAATTCTGGCTGGACTAAAGAGGAATATTGACGCAGCCAACGTTCTGGCTCATGCTTGGATTCCCAACCGTCTTGAAATGAGTATGGCGTATAAAGCGCCTCCATTGAAAAGACATGCAAAGAAGGTGGGGCAAGTGATGGATCAATGACTGCGGGCGAGTTGGTAAGTAATGCCATACGCGGCATTGTTCGACCTTCACGCATCAGTTGAGCACCACGATGTAGTTCGGCAAGTGACGGACTAATGATTGTTGTCGAACCGTGTGATCGATTGATTAGTTGTGGATCTGCGAGACCCTTCAGGATTGGCGCTACTGAAGTAACTGCATCGATCTTGGACTCGTATCCTTCGTTGACTTGCGATTTTTCCCATCTGTCGATGAGGGATTGCGCCCGAGCGGGTGGATTTTTAAGCCACTGGACAAATGTGCGACGGGGGTCGCATGCAGATACAACTATCCGCGCTGTCATTGTCGCGCCGTCGCCCGTTTGAACGGCGCTTACTCGGTTGCCTTCGCACAGAATGCCTGTGACGCGTGTATTGACGCGCAACATGCCCCCATGGCTTAAGAAGGATTGCTTGATGCTGTTCGGTAAAGACCCACTTCCTCCAACTGGTCTTCCAAGTATTCCTGTATGTCGCAAAACGTAAGAAAGTGCTCCAAGACCAGTCCCTGGCGTTTCGGGAGAAACTCCCCACACAACAGGTCCTTCCACCATGGCCGGCCCAATAACCGCATCGTTCGTAAAAAATTGTCGCATGACATCGGCTGCTGACATTTTGCTCATCTTTAAAAGCGATGTCAGACCCCTGCCTCCGTGTCGCATAACTGTTCCAAGCAGAGACATCCGTGATGGCGGGCGAGAGGCTGCATCAATAATCAACCGAGCTACGGGCAGCATGGTTCTTACATAGTCTTGATATTGAGCAGCTGATTCGGGATGAACGGATGCCAGTGCATCAATCGTTTGATCAACATCGTGGTACAACGCCCAAAACTTCTCGCTGCTCCAGTCACCATTAATTTGAGGTGGATCAACATCAATATATGACAGACCGTATTGGCCAAGACCGAGTTCTTCAGATACGGGAGTAGTGCGAAATGCGAGATGATCGCAGTTACAGATATTGACGGTTGTGCCTTCATATATTTCACTTGATGCTGTTCCGCCTACATCAGGACGTGCCTCAAGCAAAAGTGTGGAAAGGCCAGATCTCGCCAGGTACGCAGCAGTAATTAAGCCGTTATGGCCAGCGCCAATAACGATCGCGTCAAAGTCGGTAGTAGAACGCTTTGGCATCTCTCTATTCAATCACTGAGATAAGTTAAAGCAATGAATACCGCTGTTAATCGATTTGATGAACTTCGAGCTCCGGAAGTTAACACGCGATTGAGTAGCACTTCAATCATTGTCCTCCCGCTTGGTGCGATAGAGCAGCATGGTCCTCATTTGCCATTGAACACAGATTTCATCGTGGCAGACGAAGTGGCGCGGGCGACGGTGGCATCTGTTGGATCTGAAGTTGATGCTTGGCTTTTGCCAACCCTTCCATTTACCAAATCAAACGAACATGCGTGGTCGCCTGGAACAATGTGGCTTTCGGCTACAACGATGTTGGCTCTGTTAGATGACATCGCACGATGCGTGGCGTCAACTCCGGCGCGAAAATTATTATTTCTAAACGGGCATGGTGGCAACAGTGCATTAGTTGCAATGGCCAATAGAGAGATTCGCATGAAGTACGGCCTACAAACTTTTTTGGCACATCCACATGTGCCAGCAGATCAAGGTGGATCATCCGCCGAATCAGAATTGGGTATGGGTGTGCACGGTGGAATGGATGAGACATCGATGATGTTGTATCTTCGACCTGATTTGGTCGACATGTCTCTTGCTGTGCGCAGAGTGCCAGAAGGATTAGCTAAAAATAATCATGTTCGTTTTGGAGGCTCGGTCAGCTTCGGTTGGTTGTCAAATGACTTCTTCCCAGATGGCCATATTGGGGACCCCACTAACGCGACTGCTCAAGATGGCAGCAAGATGTTTGATAGTGCTGTTGCTGCTTTAAGCGACTCTTTGCGAGAAGTTTCTCGTTTTGATTTTGGACGGTAGTGCCTAGAAACAAAAATGGGGAGGAACCGAAGTCCCTCCCCAAAATCTGTGGTTTCTAGCCAAGCTTGATAGTTGGATCAATGTACTTGTTGGTAACAAGATCCTGCGCTGTTAGGCCTTCTTTGATTTTGAATCCTGTCGCTGTGAACACTGGTGTTGCTGTAGCGATGAATGCTGTCACGCGGTCCATGTCGAAGGAACCAAGAGTTCCATCTGGACTATTCGCAACTAATTTGTCCGCTAGCATTTGCTCTACCGCTGCTGCTGCTTGACCAGCATCGTAGAGCCACCCATTGTTGTACTGATTAACTGCATCCAACACGATTGCGTTAGATGTTTCTGGCGCTGATAAAAAATCAACAGCAGCTTGCTGGATGATAGGCACGAGTGCTGTAAGGCATGTGTCGTACTTGGTGATGTTCTCTGGAGTTGCACCAAGGGATTGAGCGTATGCAGTCCAGCCAGCCTCATGAATGTACTGATAGGCAACTGGCTTCATCCAGTCTTTGAGCACGTTTGCGTAGAAGTATGGCTCAGAAGTTCCGAAGCCTTGTTGTGCATCTTTCCCGCCTGCAGCAACGAAAGAAGCAGGCGAACCATCGTATGTGGCATCAACCTGCAGTTTAGTAAGAATTCCTGTTTGAGTGAAGTAGTCAATATACGAAGCACCATCAAAGTATCGAATTTTAACCTTAGGTGTCTTCAAGTCTGCAATTGTCTTTACATCTGGATAGGTCGCTGGATCCCACATAATAATTTGGGGGTTAATGTTGAACGGGGCTACAACAGCTTGTGTTGGAAAGTTAACTGAAAGGCTAACTGCTTGGTCGGTGCTGATGAAGCCCAACAAAATGTTCGGGTCTTTGTAAAGTTCGGCCGTGACTTGTCCATAACCAATGGCTGGTCCGCCAGCTCGGATTTCAACTTTAACCCCGGTGCTTTTTCCACTAGCCATGAGATCGCCAGTTACACGCAACTTTTTCGTGTCAACTGTGTATCCAGGTCCGATTAATTGGTACAAGTTGCCGTGTTCTGCTTCTGGGTTCCAGTCTGTTTGAATCGTCACAGTTGCAGGGCAGCCTGCAGCCACCAGATCTACACCTGTTGGTGCCTCTGCTGGAGATGTTGTGTCTGTGCTTTGGCTATCTCCGCCTCCACAAGCGGCAAGCGTGATGGCTGCCGTAGCAGTCAGTGCTAGTAGATGTTTGATTTTCATGCTGTACTTTCTTTTGTTGTTTGATGGGCTAGTTGCCCCTTGTGGTTATATGCCAATTTCCGATGGCTCTACGAGAGACCCAACCAAAAAAGAGGAATACAACCAGACCTAATGCGCTTGCGCAAATAATTGCCGCAATCAGTTCGGCTCCCCACAGACGGGCTCGATACACATCAATTTGTGCACCTATTCCCACAACCCCGCCTTGTCGAAAATAGAAGTCCCCAACTACAGCCCCGATTACAGCAAGGCCTGCTGAAATACGCAAACCAACAAAAATATTAGGAAGAGCAGATGGAATCTGCAATTTTGTCAGACGTGTCCAGCGAGAAGCACCCTGCAGGGTGAAGAGTTCATGTTGGCTCTTATCTGCAGAGAGAAGCCCGAAAAGAGTGTTGCTTACTATTGGAAAGATTGCAATGAGAACCACAACAAGAAGACGTTGCGTTCTTACGTCATCGATGAGCGCACGGATTAGAGGTGTCAGTGCTAGCACCGGTGCACTCTGAATAGCAACCAGGTAAGGCCAAGTTGCCCGTTCAATCCATCGGCGCGAACTCATCAACACAGCGATTGACATTCCAATGATGATTGTAATTAGCAGACCGATCAACGCAATCTTTGCGGAGTCCCATAGGGATAATAGAATTGGCTGTAGTCCACGCCGTTCACCAGTGCGCCACACCAGAAAACCGTCTGTGATCACTTGGTCTGGGCGTGGCAACAGAAATCTTTTATGTACAGGTAATAGAACGCTCGATAGTAGATACCAAAATCCGATAAACATCGCAAAGACAACTACTGGACCTATTAGATCACGGATCGACATGCGTTGTTGATCCGTGTAATCCTTGCTTTCTTGGACAAGCGCATTTGAATCTGCCTGAATACTCATGAGTGGGCTCCGCGAAGAGAGTGGGATATTTCGCCACAGATTTCTGCAAACTTTGGCTCGTACCGAAGATCATGTGTTCGTGGAAATGAAAACGGCACATTGAAGGATGCGATTATTTTGCCTGGTCGGTTTGACATGACCAGAACACGTGTTGATAGGTACACGGCTTCTGTGATGGAGTGCGTAATAAAAAGTCCGGCGAAACCTTCGCTGATAAAAATTTGCAGCAATTCATCGTTGAGTCGTTCTCTTGTGATTTCGTCGAGGGCTCCGAATGGCTCATCGAACAGGAATACCTTGGGTTTCATAACGAGAGAGCGTGCAAGCGATGCTCTCATCTTCATACCGCCAGATAGTTGTCGTGGATATTTATCCTCGAAACCATTGAGCCCAACAAGCGATATCGCCTGAGCGACACGTGTTTGACGTTCATCTTTGTCAAGCTTATGCAGCTCGGCTATGAGCTCGACATTTCGCTTTACGGTTCTCCATGGCATCAAAGTGGCATCTTGGAAAACATATCCAATGCTGTCTCTGTCAACTGAACAATGTCCACTTGTATGGATTTCTAGCTGAGATGCGATTCGCAACAGTGTGGATTTACCACATCCAGATGGTCCAACCACCGTGACAATTTCGCCTGCCGATACCGTTAGTGAAATATCGTCAAGAGCTTGTGTTCCGTCAGGGAAGGTCATAGACACATTCTCAAAGCGAAGTAGTTCGGATGGGGTTATCACGACAATGTTTACTTTATGTTTCGTATTTGGTCGCTGATCACAACGCCGCCATATACGACCATTCGGTCGGGGGGCCCCATTGCAATTGCTTCTCTCATCGTAGTGGCCTTGATTGCTACAAAATTGGCCGGTTGACCCACAGCAATTTCTGTTGAACAACCTAGAACCACGATGGCGGCTTGAGATGTGACCATGTCAAGTGCATCTTGTGGGTCGCAGTGTGCGGCCACCACCAGAAGACTCGCTATCTCTAGTGGATCGCCTCGCCCCATCACATTGAAGGGATCTTGGAGATTGTCTGCACCTGCAGCGACCACAACACCATGTTTTCTTAGACAATGAATCGGAGTAATACCACGCAAGGAACGAGATTCTGATTGTCTGTTTTGAAGATATAGGTTTGTCTGAGGTAGTGCTGTGACGGTGATTCCCGCCAACGCAACAGATGAACTAATAGTGTCCATTTCTAGTTGATCCAAAGTAGAGAGCGAGACACAATGACTGGCGTTTACTCGATGGACTATGTGGTCCCGGTTCATTATGTGGGCCAAATGTTGGAGATCACTTGAATCTGCACGGAGATTTTCATCGGCATGGAGGTCAAGTGGCAAGTTATGTTCCAGTGCGAACTCTAAGAAAAACTCCACTGCTTCTCGTGGCGACGAGTCGAGATGTGGGCAGCCTCCCACGACATCAATTCCAGCAGAGACCGCTTCGCGCGCCAAAGAGTATTTTCGTTTTGCATCGGTACCGGTCACTGGCCATTCGAGCAACATCGTCACTTGAATATCTATAAATTTCAAACATATACGCTTTGCTTCAAGAAGTGCAAGAACCGATGCCAACCCTGCATCAATCGTTGTGTCGGCGTGTGTACGAATGTGGGTCACGCCATTTTGTGACATTAGTGTTGCAGCCTGAACTGCGCGTGCAACAGTGTCTTTATGTGTCAACGTTTTGCGAATTTCGTCGAGTCCCCTGATAGCCCCCAGTAGATCACCGTCAGGGTTGGAGACTCGGTCTGCTAAAAAAGCTTTATCGAGATGAGCATGGGGCTCTACAAATGACGGAGTCACAAGATAACCGATGAGGTCTATGCCGTTAAGGCCCTTATGTGGCGTAACAGCAGTGATGATGCCGTGGTCAACGGTGATATCTACCTGTCGACCATCTCTTAGATGGCCCCCCGACAGAACAAGAGCAGACACAACGAGTTACAAAAGCGGCAGGAGGTGGGGAAGTGGTCTTTGATCCATCTTTTCACCTAATCGTGGCATTACTTCTTGTGCTACGAGATGAAGTTGTTCTTTCATGTCGTTTTGGGTAAGGCCTGGAAAATCGAAAAAGATACATAAGTGTTTTAAGTCGAGTAGATCGCGCCAATAACCAATAGTGTCCACTACATCGTCAATTGATCCGATTGCTTGAATTTTTTGGTCTACTGATTCCTGCACGGTGGGGCAGTGATCAAAGGCAACTTTTGAACCATCGGGTTTGCGGTAACTTGAAAAACGTCCGTAAGGCGCTAGGAAGCGACAAAACTCGTCGTGCCCAGGGGCGCCCTTGAGCATCGCTTCCTCACGCGTCTTTCCAACATGAACATTAAGAACAAGGCATCGATCTTCTCCGGGGCCAACAGGCTGGCCCATGTCATTTCGTATGTCTGCGTAGCGATCCCATTTTTGCTTTTGGCTGTCGGCGTTTTGTAGCCAGTACACAGCTTTATGTCCTGCACGCGGAACATATTCAATTGTCTCTGGTGACGTCACAGGCTGGTAAACATCAATAGTTCTTTGAGGACGCGGAATAAGTGTTAAGTCATCGACATAGGAACCACGGTCAGGAATATCATCTGGAGGAAATGCAAAATGGTTGCCCTTGAAACTAAAGCGCTCGTTGTTCCATGCAAGTTTTATTACTGCCATAGATTCTTCAAAAACTTCGCGATTAATTCGATCATGTTCGGCTGACATGGCGTTGTCGCCAGACGCAACAACGGTGCCGAGGCTCCACGCCTCACGGGGCACCGTGCCTCTTCCAACACCAAACTCCATTCGACCCCCAGTAATGATGTCGGCTAGGGCGAAGTCTTCTGCAAGGCGCAATGGATGCCATTGCGGTACAACATTGAACATCTGGCCGAGACGCAGGTTCTTTGTTTGCATCGCCAGGTGTTGACCGAACATAATAAGGTTCGGCAGCACCTCGTACCCTTCAAACTGAAAATGATGTTCAGTAAGCCACATGGTGTCGTAACCGAGTGAATCAGCACATTTGGCCCACTCTAATAAATTTCGATAGCACTCTATGACCGCGTCGTTTCCGTATCGACGTTGAGTCGGTGTGATTTTATTGCTGCCAGCATCTGGCATAGGAACCGTACAAAAAAAGTTGGCATCAACGCGCATGGAGACATATTAGTTGATCGAGATCCACTCGAAGCAATAAAAGTATGAACAGTTGGTTTCCTAGGATCACCAAATATTCTTGGTAATAAAGACATCCTTAAGTGCTCGCGTGTCATCACTCATCACACCATCTACTCCCATATCTAACACTCGATCGATTGCTTGTGGATTATTAATAGTCCAAACATGAACGGGTAGATCCATGTCGTGTGCTCGGTTTATCAACCGTGTGGTTGTCACTGGCAACGGGCCTTGAGTTAGCGGTATTTGAGCGACCATAGCATGACGAAAATCACCTAAACGTCGTGCAATGGTGGAGCTGGCAACTAATCGGGCTACTTCGAGTGGTCCCATTGACGTGCATAGATCTCTGCCAAATTCTGATCTAATTCTGTGTAGACGTGCACCACTGAAACTGCCGACACATACGCGGTTGCGTACCAATGGGTCGCGTAATACCTTTATTAGTGGCTCAACAGCCAAATCAGACTTGCAGTCAATGTTGATTCGCAAGTCTGGCCAAGCATTCAAAATTTCGTTCAACAAGGGAATAGCGTCCGTGTTGTTCACCCGTGCCGATTGCAGTACATCCCATGTGGTCTCGGTGATCTTCCAAGGCTGCGAGCATGTCCGAGCGAGATCGTTGTCGTGAAAAGCGACAAGTTTCCCATCTGATGTTGCATGTACATCTGTTTCAACATAGCGAAACCCGAGTTTGACCGCATCGTCAAATGCACGGAGAGTATTTTCCGGGAATATTGATGTGCCGCCACGGTGTGCGAATGCAATCGGATGGGGAGTATCCAGGAACGGATGTTTTGCCATTAGATAGAGCGGCCATCTGCTAACCAGTACTCATCTTTAAGAAGTCGCTTGTACAACTTGCCAGTGGGGTGTCGAGGTAATTCTTCTCGAAAGTCAACAGATCGAGGACACTTTATGTCCGCAAGATGTTCTTTACAGTATGCAATTAGTTCAATCTCTAGAGACTTGGCCTCTGCTGGTGTTTTTGGCATTGCAACAGGTTGTACTACGGCCTTTACTTCTTCACCAAAATCGTCATTAGGTATTCCAAATATTGCAACGTCAATTACTTTTGGATGATTGACAAGGATATTCTCGGCTTCTTGCGGATAAATATTGACACCACCGGAGATAATCATGAATGCTTTTCGGTCAGTAAGGTATAAAAAATTGTCAGCGTCTAAGTAGCCGACATCACCCAACGTTGACCAGCCTCGGCCCTGTGGATCTCGAGAGTCTTTGGTTTTTTCTGGATCATTGTGATATTCGAAAACTCCAGCTCCTTCGAAAAATATAGTCCCTGATTCTCCTTGTGGTACTTCGTTGCCGCTCTCATCACAAATATGAACAATGCCTTGAATCGCGGTGCCAACGGTGCCAGGATGAGCTAGCCACATTTCGCTATTGCAATAAACAAAACCATTGCCTTCTGTTCCTGCGTAGTACTCATGGATGATTGGTCCCCACCATTTGATCATGCTTTGCTTCGTGGCGATCGGACACGGCGCTGCAGCATGGATAGCTATTTCTAGTGACGAAACATCGTATTTTGTGCGGACAGACTCTTCTAATTTCAGCATGCGAATAAACATTGTAGGAACTAATTGGGTATGCGTTGCTTTGTATTGTTGTACGTATTTTAGGTAATTCTCTGCATCAAAATGTTCCATCACAACAGTTGTTCCACCAGCCGAATGCACCCACATATTGAAGCGCAACGGTGCAGCGTGGTAGAGCGGGGCTGGAGATAAATACACCATGCCTTCGCGAAACAAATACAAGCCTTGCGTGAGAGCGCTAGATAAGCCTGCCGCCGTTCCAATCTCTCTAGCGAGGTACGGACGAGCAATTCCTTTAGGCATTCCTGTTGTGCCGCTCGAGTACAACATGTCGCTTCCGTCAACCATATTTTCAAGGGCCTGAGCGGAAGCGGATTGTGTCGTATCTTCAAATGAGTCGTATCCGTCTACGGTGCCATCAAGCATGAATCTGCTCGTTACGTTTGGTGTGTCGTCAATAATCTCACTGGCTTGGTCAGCCTTATATTTGGAAGTGATGAAGACTTTGGCCTGGCAGTCGTTCAAGATGTAGGACAATTCGGCACGGGTCAACCGGCTAGAACAAGCCGTATAAATCGCGCCGGCATAGTGGCAACCCCAGATGATTTCCAAATAACGAGGATGATTCTCTAAGCACAGTGCCACATGGTCGCCAGGTTGAACTCCGCTTGATCGCAACACATTGCTCAGGCGGATTGCGGCTTCATGTAGTTCTTGGTAGGTGGTTACCGCTCCTGTTTCAGCCTGAATAATTGCAGGGCGGTCTGGGTGTGAAGCGGCGTAAATTCCTGGATACATGGGATTTACTCTACAGAAAAGGCCGTATCGGACTTGCCTCGAAGGGTCTCCGCCTTGGCGTCACCCCCACTTGGCTTCTACACTTTCAAGTTTACAAGGAGTTCTATGAGCACTACAGAATCAATAATTATCGACGACGCCCAAGTGGCCCTGTTAGCTGAGAAACTTTTGGCAGATTTCCCGCCTTCTACGACTTCAGTCGTTGATTTTCTTGGAGCACAGTTCGATTCAGGTCTCGCATGGGTTCATTTTCCTGTTGGTTATGGTGGCATTGGAGTTTCGCCCAAATTTCAAAAAACAGTGAATGAAATCCTGTATCCAGCGGGGGCTCCGAACCCGATGTACCGAAATCCAATCGGATACGGCATGTGCGGGCCGACAGTTGTGGAGTGGGGAAGTGACGCTCAAAAAAAGAGATACCTGCGTCCTTTGTTCACTGGTGAAGAAATATGGTGCCAGTTGTTTTCAGAGCCTGGTTCGGGGTCCGATTTTGCGGGCCTGTCTTCAAAAGGGATCCAAGACGGCGACGAATGGATCGCAAACGGACAAAAAGTGTGGACCACTCTTGCCCATGTGTCTCGCTTTGGACTTCTTGTTGTGCGAACAGATCCTGAAGCTGTAAAACATGCAGGTCTAACTGCTTTTGTTGTAGATATGGAGGCTCCTGGGGTGGATATTCGACCACTTCGCCAGATGACAGGTGAAGCCGAATTCAATGAGGTTTATTTTACTGACGTGCGCATACCTGCAAACGAAATGCTTGGCAAGCCAGGTGATGGCTGGAGAGTGAGCCTGACCACACTGATGAATGAAAGAGTTTCTATCGGTGGTGCAATTCCGCAACGTGGTTCGGGAGCAATTGCCTTCGCCGTAAAAACTTGGCAGGAAATGCCAACTGAAAGACAGGATGCTGCGACCCGTGATGAGCTGCTCACACTCTGGTCACGTGCTGAAGTGCATCGTCTGACAAATATTCGAGCTAACTTCATGCGAAAAATGGGAGCACCAGGGCCTGAAGGCTCAATTGGAAAAATGGAAAGCGCCAATCTCAACAAAGATATTTATTCTTTTGTGATGGACCTACTTGGCGCTCAAGGAATGCTCTATGGCTCGTATGACATGGTGCGATCAGAAACCGCAATGGCTTTCGACGGATTGCAGAAAGCTTTTCTTCGTTCTCGAGCCAACAGCATCGAGGGGGGCACAACTGAAATAATGAAAAATATTCTCGGTGAAAGAATTCTTGGTCTTCCAGGCGATGTTCGCGTGGATCGTGAAATTGCGTGGAATAAAGTTCCGCGTAATTGACACTAGATAGAGCGACCAGCCGCTTTCCAGTACTCATCTTTAAGAAGTCGCTTGTACAACTTGCCAGTGGGGTGTCGAGGTAATTCTTCGCGAAAGTCAACAGATCGAGGACACTTAATGTCCGCAAGGTTTTCTTTACAGTATGCAATGAGTTCAATTTCAAGAGTTCTGGCTTCTTCTGGCGTTTTTGGCATCGCAACAGGTTGCACTACGGCCTTTACTTCTTCACCGAAATCATCATTAGGTATTCCAAATATTGCAACATCAATTACTTTTGGATGATTGACGAGGATGTTCTCTGTTTCTTGCGGATAAATATTGACACCACCGGAAATAATCATGAAAGCTTTTCGGTCAGTGAGATATAAAAAATTATCGGCATCTAGGTAGCCGACATCGCCCAACGTTGACCAGCCTCGACCTTGTGGGTCTCGAGAATCATTCGTTTTTTCTGGATCATTGTGATATTCAAAAACTCCACCGCCTTCGAAAAATATAGTTCCAGATTCGCCTTGTGGTACTTCGTCACCGTGCTCATCACAAATATGAACAGCACCTTGCATCGCGGTGCCGACGGTGCCAGGATGAGCTAGCCACATTTCGCTATTGCAATAGACGGAGCCGTTACCTTCTGTTCCGGCGTAGTACTCGTAGATGATTGGCCCCCACCATTTGATCATGGCTTGTTTCGTGGCGATCGGACATGGGGCGGCCGCGTGAATAGCTACTTCTAGGGACGAAATATCGTATTTTGTGCGGACAGACTCTTCTAGTTTCAACATTCGAATAAACATTGTCGGAACTAATTGGGTGTGTGTTGCTTTGTATTGCTGTACGTATTTTAAATAATTCTCGGCATCAAAGTGTTCCATCACAACAGTGGTTCCCCCGACAGCAAGCACCGACATGTTGTAATGCAGCGGTGCAGCGTGGTAAAGCGGGGCTGGAGACAAATACACCATGCCTTTGCGGAATGAATACAAAGTTTTCGTGCGAGCAGTTGATATTGCTCCTGCCGTTCCAATTGCTGTTGCAGGGAATGGACGAGCAATTCCTTTAGGCATTCCTGTTGTGCCGCTTGAGTACAACATGGAAGTCCCGTCAACCATGTTTTCAAGGGCCTGAGAGGAAGCGGATTGTGTCGTATCTTCAAAGGAGTCGTATCCGTCTACGGTGCCATCAAGCATGAATCTGCTCGTTACATTTGGTGTGTCGTCAATAATCTCAGTGGCTTGGTCAGCCTTATATTTGGAAGTGATGAAGACTTTTGCTTGACAGTCGTTCAAGATGTAGGACAACTCGGCACGTGTCAAACGACTAGAACATGCCGTATAAATAGTACCGGCATAATGACAGCCCCAGATGATTTCCAAATAGCGCGGATGATTCTCTAAGCACAGTGCCACATGATCGCCAGGTTGAACTCCGCTTGATCGCAACACATTGCTCAGGCGAATAGCAGCGTCATGTAGTTCTTGGTAGGTAGTTACTGCTCCTGTTTCAGCCTGAATAATTGCAGGGCGGTCTGGGTGTGAAGCGGCGTAAATTCCTGGATACATGGAATTCAACTTACTGTAAAGGCCGTATCGGGTTTGTCTCGAAGTAACTGATCTTCACTAGCCAAGTGCGAGCAAGACGCCTAAGTAAGCGGCTCCGAGTGTGCCCAACAATCCAAAGGCACCTCCTATAGCTAAAGCCATCTTTGATGTCCCAGCAGAGTGAATAATTGTGCTGGCAATAGCCACTGCGACAAGTGTCATCTTCAGTGCGAATGTGATCATGTACTCGGTTGACATCTCAGTGGATGTCTGAGTGGCAAGTTGAAATATTCCTGTAATTACTATAAGAACTAAGGCTGGCCATGCAATGTTGGCGTATTGCTGAGCAACGATCTTGATAGCGGTTGGTGCTTCTTTGCGTAGTCGTGGCACAACTGCTGACAAAATAATTTGTCCTCCGAGCCACACTGTGACTCCAAGGATGTGAAAGAAGACAAGTGTCGAATAAAAAGATGGAGTAATCATGAATTAGAGAGTGCCTCAAGCACTGTGCTTGCTGCAAGTACACGATCATCTAAAACTGGTGTAGCAAGCAAAGACCCTCCGGCCATAGCCGTAATTGCAACATCTACACAAGATTGTAGATCTCGAATATTTCTTGGCGGCGGAAAGTATTCGTCTTCTTCAGTAACAAAAATTTCTTCCACCCCGTGGCGTGGCGACAGTGCGTTTAATACTTCTTCTACCAGTTCCTCTGGCGCTGAGGCACCGGCAGTAACGCCAATAACTCCAGACAAATTATCTGGAAGTTCTGCGGCAGAATTAATTCTAAACACCTGGCTACAACCAGCTTCAAGGGCAAGACTCTCTAATGCTCGCGTGTTGGAACTGTTAGCCGAGCCGATAATTATAAAGGAATCCACTCGCGGTGCGATCGAAAGCAGTGCTGCTTGCCGATTTGTTGTGGCAAAACAGAGGTCACTACGACCAGGAGTCCATACATCGGGGAATCGTTTCTTGATCGCGACAGCGACCTCTGTCCATTCGCGATGTGACAAAGTGGTTTGAGCGAGCATTGCAATTGGCTGACCGAAGTCTGGTAGTGCCAGTACTTCCTCAATGGACTCCACACGCGAGATATTCTGTGGTGCAACTGCCATTGTGCCCACTGCCTCTTCATGGCCTTCATGGCCAATGTACACAATGTGGAAACCCTTGCCAGCACGCACCTTGACTTCATGATGCACCTTGGTGACCAATGGACATACGGAATCAACCACATAGCCCCCTCTGGTTCGAGCAGCGGTGACCACCTCTGGCGCAGAGCCATGTGCCGACAACATGATCGGTGAACCTAGTGGAATTTCATCGATTGAATCCACAAAGACCACACCTTGGGCTTTGAATCTGTCGACCACGATTTTGTTATGGACAATTTCGTGGTAGCAGTACACAGGGGTATCAAAGGATCGCACCATCCATGCAAGTGCCTTTATTGCCATCTCCACGCCAGCGCAAAATCCACGGGGAGATGCGAGAAGTACTTTTTCAACGTCCATACGGTGTTTACAGACTACAGAGCATGAAGCGAGATAGCCTTGGACTGTGAGCAAGCAGATCGATTCTCTGCCTGTCATTGCTGAAATTGTTCCTAACAGCGACGCTGCTAACGCTGGTCTGGTTGTTGGCGATCAGATAATGAATATAAATGGTGTATCACCACGAGATATTTTGGGATGGCATCGCTTAGTAGATTCAGCCGAAATTGATCTGCAAGTGCTGCGAGGTCATGAAATATTGGATATTTCAATAATCCGCGATTCTGCAACACCTCTAGGTGTTCACATCGACAGTGCTGTATTTGATCGAATCCAGACATGTGACAACCACTGTGAGTTTTGTTTTATCTATCAGCTGCCTAAAGGTATGCGCAAGAGTCTGTACCTAAAAGACGATGATTATCGCTTAAGTTTTCTGTTCGGCAATTTTACGACACTGACTAGATTCACCGAAGCTGATCTTGAAAGAGTGCTGGACGAAAAATTGTCGCCGTTGTATGTCAGCATTCATGCAATCGATTCGCATGTGCGCTCGGAAATGTTGCGCAACAAACGGGGCGGTTTTAGTTTGCGATGGATGAAGGAAATGCTTGCATCTGGCATTGATATCAATGCTCAAATCGTGCTGTGTCCTGGAATCAATGATTCTTCAGTTCTGGAAACTTCCTTGGCCGGGTTGCTAGACCAGTGCCCAGGGCTCGCTTCAATTGCTTTAGTTCCCCTTGGACTATCTCGTTTCAATAGTGAATTCAGAATGCGAGTGCACACGCCACAAGAAGCGCGTGATGTCATTGACATCGTTGAGTCATGGCAGATGAGATATCAAAAAGTTCTCAATCGTCAACCGATTCATCTTTCTGACGAGTTTTATTTAGTGGGCCAAAGAGATTTGCCGGCTCACGAAACATATGGAAATTATGAGATGTTGGAAGACGGTGTTGGCCTAGCGCGAGCATTTATTGAAGCTTTTTCTGGATCCGAAAAAGTCTCCACGTCCAAAACGGATGGTTTCTTTTCATCGGTCGATTCTCGTTCGGTTGTGACTCGCCCGACCGACTACGTGCGGGCTGTTAATCCTGCAGTGGAAACCTCTTTGCGTGCAGTTACAACCACATCTGTTGCGTTGCGACCATCCCGCCGAACTGTCAAGCCAGTCGGGATTCTTACTGGAACATACGGCTCGCAAGTATTGGGACCGTTACTTCGGGATGCGGGTTTCCAAGATGTTCCAGTAATTGAGGTCACAAATGACTATTTCGGCGGAAATACGGCAGTGGCGGGACTCCTTACTTTTTCAGATCTACAAAGGACTTTGCGTGCTGTGCCCCAAAACCTGCTGTATTTGCTGCCAGATGTGTGTCTTAACGATGGTCGCTTTCTAGACGGCCATACAATTGATGACCTCGCCGCCGAGTTCGACGTAGAGGTGGTCGCTACCGAAGGTGGCGTTCTTCGCCGCAGACTCGAATTGGCGCGACAGGAGAACAGTTATGTCTGAGCCAGACACCAAGACATATCCGACGGTGGTCATCGTTGGACGCCCAAATGTAGGTAAAAGTACGTTTTTTAATCGCATTATTGGCGAGCAGGCAGCAATAGTAGAAGATCGCCCTGGAATCACTCGTGATCGACATCGTCGTATGGCAACCTGGCTTCATACTGATTTCTGGATAGTCGATACTGGCGGATGGATGCCGAGTGGATCCGAATTGGATGACAAAGTGAGTCACCAAGTGGAAGAAGCCGTGCGTGGGGCCGACCTCGTAATTTTTATGGTGGACGCCGCAGTTGGTATGACCGATGACGATGAGCACATTGCAACATGGTTGCGTCGCGCTGAGGTTCCTGTATTACTCGCAGCCAACAAATCAGATAACGATCGACGAGAGCAAGACCGTTGGGAGTTCATGAGTCTCGGCTTAGGAACACCGCATGCTGTTTCTGCACTACACGGTCGACGTTCTGGTGATTTTCTTGATGAAGTAGTTTCGCTGTTGCCAGAAATGTCAGTTGAAGTGCAGGAATTAGAAACTAAATCTGCAGATGGTGTTCCTCGTGTAGCACTAGTTGGACGCCCCAACGTGGGTAAAAGCACCCTATTTAATCGTTTAGTGGGGGAGGAGCGTTCTGTTGTTCACGATATGCCTGGAACCACGCGTGACGCTATAGATACTTTGGTAGAAACGCCAGATGGGCCTCTTGTGTTCGTTGATACAGCAGGTATTCGCCGTCGCAGCAAAATAGATGATTCAGCCGAGTACTACTCGTTAGTCCGTGCATTAAGAGCGATCGACAAATCTGACGTTGCAATGCTTATCATCGATGCAACAGTCGGGGTCACCAGTCAAGATCAACGGCTTGCTGAAAGAATTGATGTCGCGGGCTGTCCCATCCTTATCGTTCTGAACAAGTGGGAACTTCTTGAAACCGAGCAACGTCGTGCTGTAGAGATCGATCTTGCTCGCATGCTTTACTTCGTGGATGATGCACCGGTATTAAAAATGTCAGCTCTTACAGGAATGGGAGTGCACAAACTTCGTCCTGTGCTGCAGGACGCGATAGAGCAATACCACCGCAAAATTCCGACTAGGGATGTCAACCGCATCATTGCCGCAGCACAACAGAAGCAGCCTGCAGCTCATGGTGCCAGAGTGATGTTTGCAGTGCAAGGCGCAGCCGATCCTCCAACGTTTACGTTGTTTGTGAATCGTGATCTTCCTGCTCCGTACCTTCGTTATCTCGAACGCTCGATTCGTGAGGCATTTGATTTTGGTTCCACACCGTTGAAGTTACGAGTGCGACGCAAGGGTGACTAGCCATGCCATGGTGTGAGCCGTGCGAAAAATATTTCACGCCATCGGCGATGACCACTCATGGTCAGTGCCCAGTCTGTGGCAACAGTGTGCAAATAGTCAGCCTGAATGGACGGATTAAGGCAGACAATCTTGATCTAAAGGTGCTGGCAGGAGTGGAAGATGAATCTCTCCCTTGGCATTTCAAATTACTTGTCGGTTTATTGATTCTGTATCTCGGTTGGCGCATCGTTCAACTATTTGTATAGATGGGTCTAGAGCTTCTGACGAGGGTTTAAAAAATTGCTCTGCGGATAGTATTGAGGACTACGGGCTGTAGCGCAGCTTGGTAGCGCGCTTGTCTGGGGGACAAGAGGCCGTGGGTTCAAATCCCGCCAGCCCGACCAATGTGATAATAGGTTGTGGAAATGGACAATCTTGTTGTACAACGCAGGCCTCTGTTTCTATTGCGGAACATCGTGTCAGTACTGCTGGCCATTCTGGTCAGTTTTGGATTTCTGTTATCGGCGATAGGCATTTGGTCGCGCAGCACTGTTTTGGACACAAGGGTTGTTGCAAGCAATACCGAAGAGATTCTGAAGCAGCCAGAAGTCATATCAGCTTTGGGGAATTATTTAACAGATCAAACGTTGGATCTTTTCAATATGGAGGGAGTGCTGAACAAAAAACTGCCAGTATTCTCCGGAGCAATAAAACCAGTATTAATAAATGTGTTACATGACGTTGTCTCAGCTCAAGTAAATAATTCATTAGGGACAGCTCGGGTAAGACAAACACTGGTGCGGTTGGTCGAGGCTTCTCACACACAATTTTTGACATTATTGCGTAATGAAGAAATTCGAGTTGGGGCACCTGGGGCTGAGGATGATTCAGTCGTGTTGAATCTCGTCCCAGTATTGTCTTCTGTGCTTCTGGGGCTACAAGAACAAAAGCTATTTTCTCCCAGAATCAAAATCCCAGAATTAGATCTAACTTTGACAGTGGAGCAGCAATTAAAAACACTCGGTGATGCACTCGGAGTGAAATTGCCGACCGAAGTGGGGCAGTTGGAGGTGTACAAAGCAGATGCATTGGGTAAAGACGATGATGTCTTACGTCAAGCTCAAGGTGCGCTGTCACTGTTTGAAAGAGGACTAATTATGCTGATTGCTCTCACGGTGATTCTTGCTGGAGCAGTTGTATTGATCGCACCGACAAAATTATTGGGATTGCGGCACTTAAGTCTGAGCGTGTTGTTTGGTATGGCTGGTGCGTGGCTGTTTAGCAAATTATTCATCACGCTCATACCGCGCCAGATAGACGATGTGGCTGTGTCGGATGCAGTGAAAGCGGCTTTAGGAGAATTAACTAGTTCTTTAAATAGGGCGAGTCTGCTTTTAGCAGTTGCTGCGTTTAGTGCTGCAATGTGGACAATATTTAATAAGCGTTTCAGAAGCTAAAGTGTATGTGTGAACGTTTTGCAGATAATTTTTCGACCGACGAAATAACACACGATATGTTCGAGGGATATTATGCCCCATTGCCGGGCTATGTCGATCTTCATGCGGGACGAGCCGAGTTTGGTGACGAGTTCGCTCTGTTGTCTGATGGCCGGCGAGTGATCTTGCTCGAGGTCGCGGGCTAAACGTAGTCGCACAAGATATGGAGGGGTTCCCGTACGAGGTGGTCTTCACCGCGGAGTTGAATCAGTGGCTATCTATCTAGTCCTTGAATTATGCGAGCAGCATTATTTTCTAGTTCTTCTCTATCGACTGATGATGCGGCATTTCTGAAATCAAGATCTGCCATTGTCCGTGTGGGGATCAGATGGATATGACAATGGTCTACTTCGAATCCTGCAATTATCAATCCAATCCGTTCACAGTCGAACGAAGAACGAAGAACGCCAGAAATTGTTTGACTAACTGCGAACAAATGTTGCGAGAGATCTGCACCTAGATCGGTCCACTCGTTGATCTCTTCAATGGGTACTACGAGAACATGGCCTGGTGCTATTGGGTTTATGGACATAAATGCAACACACAGATCGTCCCGGTACACGAAAGTGCCAGGTATTCGACCTTCAATTATGTGAGTAAATATTGTTGTCATCCCATATACCCGCCTGAGACTGAGAACACATCGCCGGTGCAATAACTTGATTCTGGTCCTGCGAGGAAGCGAATCATTTCTGCTAGTTCTTCGGCTGTGCCAAGCCGACCTATTCCGATCTGCATCACAATAGAAGCTTTCATCATTTCACTAAATGGCGTAAGTAGAGGAGTGTCGATGTATCCGGGACATATCGCGTTGACATTTATTCCGATCGGTGCAACTTCGTTAGCTACCGATTTTGTTAGTGCGATAATGCCAGCCTTGGCAACTGAATAATGGGCAGCTCCTGCTGCAGGTCGAAGTCCAAGAATAGATGAGATGTTGATAATCCGACCGCTGCGAGCTGGTGTCATGTGAACAAGTGCTGCGCGACATCCGTAGAAAGCCCCGTATAAATGAACTTGTATCATTCTGTTCCACGCTTCGTCGGTGATATCTACGAGATAATTCATCGGTTCATATTCGGAAATTCGGCCCTCTATTTTTCGCATCATGTTTGCTACCGCACGGTCAGTCTTGGAGCCAGAGTCGGCCGGGGCTATGCCTGCATTGTTGATCATGATGTCGAGTCGGCCAAGTTGCTGCACACAAGAGTTCACTCCATCCGAGAACGCTTGGGAATCAGTGACATCAAATGGGACGCTTATGCCTCCCAATTCACTTGCTACTGCGTGTGCAGCGTCTGGGTTGATGTCGTTGATCGCAACGATCACTCCATCTTTTGCTAACCGTCGAGCAGCTGCAGCGCCTAGGCCTGAGCCGCCACCTGTAATGAAAGCCACGTGGCCTTGGATAGTTGATGAATTCATGGCTGAACTGTAGATGTAAAAACATGCGAGTCAGGACACGGAGTACCATGCAATTGTGAAAGTGCGGGCCAACTTAACGATTCCAAATCTTCTCACCATGATTCGGTTGGCATGTCTGCCGACTTTTGTCATGCTGATGATGGATGACAGAGTTGTGGCTGGCACATGGTTTTTTGCACTTTTAGGTTCCACGGACTGGATCGATGGTTATGTGGCGCGCCGTTTTAACCAAATAAGTGAACTCGGCAAGATCCTTGATCCGGTGGTCGATCGGGTGGTGTTCTTTGTCGGCATAACAATGATGTTGTATAGCGGACTGCCGATCTGGTTTGGTGTCGCAGTCCTAGTTCGAGAAATATCCATAGCCCTCGTAATGCTCGGTGGGACAGCAATGGGAATGCAACGATTTCCGGTGAGTCGCGATGGAAAGCGTGCCGCTTTCGCCCTGATGGCTGCAGTACCGTACCTTACCCTTGGCAGCGTTGGGGGTAACTGGACTGCTTTTTGGTGGATCGGGTGGGCTGTTGGCGTTCCAGGGTTGTATTTGTCGTACAAGTCGTTTTTTTTGTACCTACCAACGGTGAAGTCACATATGTCATCTCGCAAGAGTGAATAACGAGTACCGTTAATAACGTGCAAGTGCCTTCAGACCTCAGATACACCACCAACCATGAATGGGTCAGAATCACTGGGTCCTTGGTTGTTATGGGTATCACAGATTACGCCCAAGATGCTTTGGGGGACATCGTGTATATCCAGTTGCCTGAATCTGGATCAGTAGTTGAATTGCACCAGAGTTTCAGTGAAATTGAAAGCACGAAGAGTGTCAATGATGTTTATGCGCCCGTGGCAGGGATTGTTACTCAGTCGAATGTTGCGCTTTCAGCAACTCCAGAGCTGTTGAACAGCGATCCTTACGGAAATGGTTGGATTTGTGAGATTGAATCTTCTGGTTCGGATACTTCAGCTCTTCTTTCGCCCGAACAATACCGCGAACTCATTGGCGTTTAGGTAGTAGTTAAGGTGGCCTACGTTTTCTGCAATCGTTGCGGTCATCGCAATCCGCCTACATCTGGTTTTTGTTCTGCGTGTGGCGCAGTACTCGATGTAGTTGATGACCGAACCATAACCTTGGCAAAGATTGACCCGTTACAAGATGCCTCGGGGGCCATCGATGATGTGTTAGTCAATCTGTCTAGCATCACATCAGGAACCGCAATCTTGGTGATTCGAGGCGGGGACTCAGAGGGTCGTCATTTTGTTTTGAACAAAGAAATTGTCCGCATTGGACGTCATGCCGATAGCGACATTGAATTGGATGACATTACGGTGTCTCGTCGTCATAGTGAGATAACTAGCAAGAGTGGTCGATATGTCGTCAGCGACGCAGGATCTTTAAACGGGACCTATGTGAATCAACAGCGAGTAGAAGTCGCAGAACTAACTCAAGGTGATGAACTGCAAGTTGGGAAATATCGTTTGGTGTTTTTAGAAAGCGCCGAGGACCTCAAGTGATTGAGCGAGATTATCTATCAATAGGGGAAGTGTTAGCTCAACTGCTCGAAGAATTTCCCGATGTCACTATCTCAAAAATTCGATTTCTTGAGAGTCAGGGTCTAATAGAACCTGAGCGCACCCCGAGCGGATACCGAAAATTCACTAGTGACGAAGTAGAGCGTTTACGGTTCATCTTGCGCGAGCAAAAAACTAGTTATTTACCGCTGCGCATTATCAAAGACAGACTCGAGGATGAAAGCCAAGACATCAGCCGCGAGGTGTCTGTATCGGCTGAAATGGTGTCTGCGTCTAGTCATCCTGCAGCACGTTCAGCAGCGACCAGGCGGATATCTCGTGGTGACATTCTTGATCAAGACATTCCTTCTGCATCGGTGAACCGTGAACTGCGTAAAATGGCACTGAAGCACGCCGATTCGACCGAATCTATTCCGCGCGATCTGTTGCTAAAACAATTGCCGATTGAACCTGCGTTTCTGAAAGAGTTAGAGCAAGTCGGATTAGTGAGTGGACACGAAGTGGGAGACACCACATTTTTTGATCCTCACTCGTTAGAGGTTGCTCGCACTGCCGGAAGATTCAAAGAAATGGGTATCGACATACGACACCTTCGTGCATGGAAAACTTCTGCTGATCGCGAGTTAAGCCTATTTGAACAACGTATTTTGCCATTGTTACGCCAACGGAATCCAGCAGCCCGTGATGAAGCTATTAATATGTTGGCGGAGTTTATGGAACTCGGCACTGAACTACGTAATGCCCTTTTAATGCGTGAAATTTCACGACTGACGGAACAGAGATAAACCGTGAAATCTTTATCCATTCGTGGCGTGTATATTGATCGTCTTTCACGCACGCCAGTAGTGACCTTGCGAGAAGAGGATGCTCCGCGGCGACAGTTTGAAATATTTATTGGCGTCTTAGAGGCCGAGGCTATTCGAACGGCACTTGCCGATGAGCAAGCTCCTCGACCATTGACTCACGATTTGTTCGTTGAGACTCTTGAAAAAGTATCCGTTGCGATTGTGCAAGTGGTATTAACACATGTCACAGATGGGACCTATTTCGCTGATTTGGTACTCATGGGAGAGGATCAGAAAGAGATAGTGGTGTCGGCCCGGCCCTCGGATGCATTGGCTTTGGCCTTGCGGGCTCATTGCCCGATTTATGGATCTGCGGAGCTGCTCGACATGGTGGGGGAGGTTCCTGCCCCAGACGAGGCAACTCAACAAAGCGAGATAATTGATGAATTCCGTGACTTTATCGAAAATATCTCACCCGAGGACTTTGAATAATTGCCACTTGACTACGTGCTCTTTGGCTCGTAGCGTCTTACACCGGCGTAGTTTGCAATATTCTGTAAACGTTTTCGAGGGAATTTATACATGAAGATCGAGACCTTTAGTGGTAGCCAAGCATCGCAAATTGTTGGAATCACATACCGCCAACTCGACTACTGGGCGCGAACAGACTTAGTTCGTCCCTCAGGAGCAGACGCAACGGGCAGTGGGAGTCGACGTCGCTATACCTATCGAGATCTCTTAGAACTCAAAGTAATCAAGAAATTGCTTGATGCATCAATTAAGTTAGAGCAAATTCGCGTGGTGTTCATTTATATGCGTGAACACGTGGAGACAGAAATTGCAGCTGCGCACATTGTGATCAATGGTGCGAGTGTGGTGTTGTGCCAAGGTGATGAATTAATTGACGTATTACGACATGGACAAGGTGTGCTCAATGTCCTGCCAATGTTGGGTGTACGAGACGAGGTTGACAAGGGGATCGTTGTTATTCGAGCCGCTTCAACTGAAATCGACGTTGTTGCTGTTCCTCGCGCTATTTGAATATGAAATTTTCGCCACTCGATGCGCAGCATCGTGCAATGTCTGCCAAGATGACGCCATTCGGTGGATGGGAAATGCCATTGGCATACGAAACAGGAACCATTGCTGAGCATCAAGCGTGTCGACAAACGGCCGCGATGTTTGATGTGTCCCATCTTGGAACTGTTCGTGTAAAAGGGAAAAATGTTCTTGACGAATTGCAAAGTGTTTTCACCAATGATCTGACAAAAATTGAACCAGGTCGGGCTCAGTACACACATTTGCTAGACGACAACGATGGCTCCGTGCTTGACGACATCATCGTGTGGTGGATCAATTCGGACACCTTCGATGTAATGCCCAACGCATCAAACACTGCTCGCGTAGTGGCAGCTATCGGGGGTATCGACACGACTGACACTCGAGCAATTATTGCTATTCAAGGTCCGCAAGCACGAAAGATGGTGTCATCTTTTTGTGCTGAAGCAGCTGATGTAAAGCGATTCAGGGTGCAAGAAGTGATGGTGTGTGGGCATTCGTGTGTGGTGGCAGGAACTGGATACACGGGTGAGGATGGAATTGAGATTGCGGTTCCTCGTGATGGTGCACTCGCTGTGTGGGCAGCCTGTTTAGAAGCCGGTGTTGTTCCAGCAGGACTGGGCGCGCGTGACACGCTTCGCCTTGAGGCAGGACTTCCGCTACACGGGCATGAATTAGGTCCAGGAATTTCCACTCTTCAAGCAAACCTTGAATGGGTGGTGGCATGGAACAAAAAGGATTTTCGGGGACGGACTGCCTTGCTTGCTGAAAAGGAACGAGGAGTCACACGACTATTGCGAGGAATCAGTATCGAAGGACGCAGACCTGCTCGCGACGGATGCACTGTTCTTGATCAGAATGGCAACACATTGGGAACAGTCTCTTCAGGTAACTTTTCACCAAGCCTCGGGCACTGCATTGCGTTTGCTTTTCTCTTGCCTACGACACAAATTGGCGACGTTGTGCAACTCGATGTTCGTGGTGCGTTATTAAAAGGGCAGATCTGTTCTATTCCGTTTGTGAAGAAGCAGCCGTAGATCCGCCGGGTTTGGTTCCTTTGAAGCCAAAGAGTCCACCAGCATTTTCAGCCAGCGATGTAAGTGGTCCCAGCCGTTTCGTGAGTTCGCCTAATTGACTTGCAACTTCGCCAAGTGATGCCATTGCGTTCATGGCTGTACCCACTTGTGGCATGATTCGCCGTAGTGGCTCTTCTACTTCGTCAAGTAAAGAATTGACCCGCGTCGTGGTCTTGTTGAGATTATCGATAGTGGAAGCAAAGTTCTCCAAAATACCAAGAACATCTTCTGTTGTTCTGCGCGAGACATCGACAGCTTTTTTTGCAAAGTCGACTGGATCAATTGATGCTAAAAGAGCAAGAATTTGTTCTATCGGGTTAGAACTCTTGGTTGTGTCATTGTCTGTTGCTTCGAAGGAATCACTCACGCCTTTACGGTAGCCGCCTCAAGAGAGATGGCGTACTCCTCAATTGGTCCGCAAGTGCACATTAAGTTTCGGTCGCCGTAGGCGGCATCTATGCGTGATACTGGAACGAAATAGGTGCGTGTTCTCAACTGAGCAAGCGGATAGATGGCCTGCTGTCTTGTGTACAGGCGGTCCCATTCTCCTGTGACATCTTCGATTGTGTGTGGCGCATGATGCAATACCGAGTCAGTAGCAGAGATTCGACCATCAATAACTTCCTGCAATTCTTGACGTATTGAGATCATCGCATCACAGAATCGATCCAATTCTGACAAAGACTCGCTTTCGGTCGGCTCCACCATCAAGGTATTTGCAACTGGGAAACTCATTGTTGGAGCATGGAATTCAAAGTCCATAAGACGTTTGGCGATGTCATCGACTGATATTCCTGTAGATGAAATGACTTCAGCGACATTGAGGATGCATTCATGCGCGACCGTGTTATTGCTGCCACGGTACAAAACAGGAAATGAATTATGTAGTCGCGCCCCGATGTAGTTTGCAGAAAGAATTGCATCAGATGTTGCCTGTAATAGTCCATCTGCACCCATCATCATGATGTACACCCAAGGGATGCTGAGAATACTTGCAGAACCAAAATGCGATGCTGATACGGGACCAACTTGTGTTGAAGGACCATTCGGGTCTCCTGGAAGAAATGCTGTCAGGTGAGCCCGCACTGCAACTGGTCCTACTCCTGGGCCACCACCACCGTGAGGTATACAAAAGGTTTTGTGTAAGTTCAAGTGGCTTACGTCAGCCCCAAATTTTCCCGGTTGGGCGGTACCCACTAGTGCATTTAAATTGGCACCATCGAGATACACCTGACCACCGTTGTCATGAATAAGTTCACAAATCTTGCTAATGGTTTCTTCAAATACTCCATGCGTAGAGGGGTAAGTGATCATGAGCGCAGAGAGATGTTTACCTGCGGTTCCAGCTTTTTGCTGCAGGTCAAGTACATCGACATTGCCGTTGGTGTCACATTTCACCACTACCACTGACATGCCTGCCATCACCGCGCTAGCGGCATTTGTGCCATGAGCGCTAGAAGGAATGAGACAAATGGTGCGTTGTATATCTCCGCGCGAGAGATGATAAGCACGAATGGCCATCAGGCCCGCAAACTCGCCCTGACTGCCCGCATTGGGCTGCAACGACACCGCGTCGTATCCGGTTATTTCAAGCAGCATCTGCTCTAGTTCTGAAATGACACTTCGAATTCCAACTGATTCATCATCGGGGACATAGGGATGCAGTCCACCGAATTCAGTCCAGGTCATAGGCTCCATTTCAGTCGTTGCGTTCAGCTTCATGGTGCATGAACCAAGAGGAATCATTGTTCTGTCAAGAGCTAAATCCTTATCTGCGAGTCGGCGAAGATAGCGCAGCATTTCAGTTTCTGTATGGTGTGTGTGAAAAACCGATTGGGACATAAATGTATCCGTACGCAAGAATTCGTTTGTCAGGGCAATATCTTCGGTTTTATTTAATTGACTCACGCCGATAGCTCTCAACAGACCCGACAGTGATTCTTCAGTGGTGGTCTCATCAATGCTGAACGACACTGATGTAGATGAGATGGACCGAATATTAAACCCGGCATTTCGGCATTGCTTTAAAGTTTTTTCTGCGTTATCAACTGAGATTCGTACCGTGTCGAAAAATGGCGAAGATGTCACCCGAAAACCGTTCGCTGTCAATGTATTGGCTGCCGATTGGGCCAGTGAATTAACACGTTGCGCTATCCGTATTAGTCCGTCTGGTCCATGCCATACGCCGTACATTCCCGCGATATTCGCTAGTAGTACTTGAGCTGTGCAGATGTTAGAGGTTGCCTTCTCACGTCGAATGTGTTGCTCGCGTGTTTGTAACGCAAGCCGTAGTGCTGGTCTTCCCGCTGTGTCAGTGCTGACGCCTACTAAACGACCAGGCAGTGAACGCGCATGCTGATCCAAAGTTGCCATAAACGCAGCGTGTGGTCCTCCAAAACCCATCGGTACTCCGAAACGTTGCGAAGTACCAACAGCAATGTCGAAACCAAGTTGCCCCGGCGGAAGTAACAATGTGCAGGCCAACAAATCTGTGACTGCTATCGCGATTCCAGAGGCACCATGTGTCGTAGAAGTGATTTCGCGAATTAATTGCGGCGAGAGAATAGATCCATCACTTCCCGGGTAGGACACCACAACGGCAAAATAGTCTTGTGCGTTGTATGTCGATAGGTCACCAACTACAACTTGTATGGCAATCGGTGCCATTCTGGTCCTGACAACAGCCAGTGTTTGGGGGTGAGTGTTTTGGTCTATAAATACCTGTTGGGATTTAGATCCACTTACCCGATTGGCCATCGTGATGGCTTCTGCGACTGCAGTGGCTTCGTCAAGCAACGAGGCGTTAGCCAGGGGAAGACCAGTTAATTCACAGATCATTGTTTGAAAATTTAAAAGCGCCTCCAGGCGACCTTGACTAATCTCTGGCTGATACGGGGTATAGGCCGTGTACCACGCTGGGTTTTCAAGCACGTTGCGCTTGACGACTGGGGGAGTGATGGTGTTGTAGTAACCCTGTCCAATAAAGCTTTGTCTTTTCACATCCTCAGAAAATTTATTGCGAAGGATGTCAAGAACCTCATGCTCTGGCAATGGCTCAGCTAGCGATAAGCGCTCACGCATTCTGATTGCACCAGGAACGGTGGCGTCAAGAAGTTGCTCGACACTTGACATACCTAGAGTGTCAAGCATCTGAGATCTGTCAGAGTTGGAGAGTCCGAGATGACGCCGCGCAAAATGGTCGTGCGCAAAAAGTGGGGCAGTAAGAGAGTGGGGTGACATGGTGATCCGTTATCTAGGGCACCCCCGCTGTCTTTGTTGCCTGAGAGCTTCACCATAGAAATGGCTTTCCCCGTCGGCGGAGGGCAAGCCCTCTCTTTCCAGCGTTCTATACCTGTTCGGTCCATTTGCCTGAGAGATTCCGGGGTGGTTGCTCCTTCGGCGTTGAATTATTGCTAATTCACGCTCTCCCAAACAGGCGTTTTCTACACCGTAGCCGATATGGCACTAAGTCGTGGCATATGTACCGGCCTGACCTGAGTGCCCAGTGGTTGTAGCGACTGCTGAGTCGATGTCAGAAAGAAACTCAGCAATGCGGGGCGTATTGGCGTTGCTCACAGTGAGGTGGATACTTGCGGGTGGGCCTTGACGATCCAGATACCAGCCCCGTTGGATGAGATCTTCGGCAATGGCAAATACGTCATGACGAATTGGATCGATGGTGCCAAAAGCTACGAGAGTGGAGTCGGGGATAGCGCGAAGCAGTAGATCAGGATGTTGTTCAATATGGCGGGCTACTTGTAGAGCGCCTTGACGAGCATTGTGAGCAAGACGGGCATAGCCGTCGTCTCCCAAAAAATGCATAACGGCCCATGCTGAGGCAATCGGACCACCAGATTTTGTACCAAGAATGCCAGAGGATCCGTACCATCCGCCAAGCCAGTTATCGGTCGCAAAAGTTTGATCTGCACGCAATGTTTTGTTTCTATGCAGTAGTACGCCAGCACCTTTTGAGGTGTAGCCGTACTTATGAAGATCAACAGAAATTGATGTGACACCAGGAACACGAAAGTCCCACAACGGAATGTTTTCTCCTGCTTTTTCTAAGAATGGCAGGGTCACGCCACCCATGCAGGCATCAACATGAAAATTAATGTCTCTAGTAACTGCGATGTCTGCAATGTCTGCAATTGGGTCAATAACACCTTGGGGATATTGAGGGGCAGAACCAACGAGCAAAATCGTGTTGTCATCGCAGGCTTGTTGCATTGCACTGACATCGGCGCGCCAATCTTGTGTGACTTCAACGCGACGGCTTTCAACCGAAAAATAATCGGCGCCTTTTTCGAGTGCGGCATGAGCAGAAGTCGGCAGGACCATGTTCAGGCCGTTAAGACTGCGTCCTTCGCGTTTTGCACGTTGACGCGCAGCCCGTACCGCCAGAACAAGACTTTCGGTACCGCCAGAAGTCATGAAACCTGCAGTGGCTTGATCGCCATGGGCCCAACCAGCAACAATGTCGACCACGTCATCATGCATTCGCTTGAGTGACGGAAACGCAGCGGTGTTGAGTGCATTCTCGCCACTGAACAAGCGGTAGGCCTCTTCGGCAACGGCTAGGGCTTCTGGTCCAGCTGAATAGGCGAGTGTGAAACACCGACCATCTCGCCATTGAACATCGTCGACACGAAACGATTCCATGCGAGCAAAAACATCATCACGAGAAAGGCTCGGTCCGAGCGGGTGAATAGCCATCTGCCCACATTAGGGGCCGGCATTGATATCTGACACCAATCAGGAAATTCGAGAGCGGCATGGTTCTAAGGATATAAATTACATAACGGAGATTATGGGCGTTTAGTATCGACAACTGAAGGGTTCAAGGATGCTTGAGTAACTGGCTCGGCAGCCTCAATTAGCCAGTTCACCATCTCTTGAAGTGAACTTTTGGTGTGACTAGTGGACAGCAAGTCCGTCTTGGCATCAACAACAGCACAGTGCAGCACATAAATTTGATCTTTCAATTCGTCAAGTTCATCACGAGTCACGATGAGCTCGTTATCAGACAGTTCAAGTTCCGATGCCCGTTGGCGCGCAACCCAGTCCCATTGCCGGCAACGCTGACTGCAAAACTCTTTTTTGCGACCGGGACCCTCGGAGTCGGCAAGTACATGTCGGCACCAGCGACATCTGCGCTCTCGTCGCTCATTTATCAATATCGTCATGACGAAATAGTAAGACGAAGTAACCTTATTTTTGTGTCATTACCTGTTGCCCCAGAAAATTTGTTCGCAAGTGACAACTTCAGTGGGGTCCATCCTCGATATCTAGAAGCAATCGCGAGGGCTAACCACGGGCATCAGATGGCTTATGGCGCTGACTCGTTCACCGGACAGGCAGTCGATTTGTTTTCGCAGCTGTGCGATATGGACGTAGAGGTTTTATTTTGTTTCGGAGGAACTGGTGCCAATGTTGTTGCACTGGGAAGTTTGCTTGGCACAGCAGAATCTGTGGTCTGTAGCGAGTGGGCACACATCCAAGTAGATGAAACTGGCGCTCCAGAAAAGTTCTTAGGTATAAAACTGCAGGATCTCGTCTCCCCCAATGCCAAAATAACTCCAGATCAACTCCGCGAGGTTGCTGGCGCTTTGGGAAATGTGCACCACGTTCAACCAGGCGTTGTATCAATTACACAGTCCACTGAACTTGGAACACTGTATTCAGTGGCCGAAATCTCCGCGCTATGCGACACAGCTCATTCATACGGCATGCGCGTGCACCTAGATGGTGCTCGTATCGCCAACGCTGTGGCTGCTCTTGGTGGCGACGCAGATACATTTCGCGAAATGACCTTTGGAGCAGGTGTCGATGCCGTGTCTTTCGGTGGAACCAAAAATGCGATGCTCGGCGCTGAGGCTGTGTTGCTGCGCCGCGATACATCTAACCCACGTGCCGCATTCATTCGTAAACAAACAACACAACTTCCCTCAAAGATGCGCTATGCCTCTGCTCAGTTCGTTGAGGCTTTGTCGGACGGATTGTGGATTGAGACAGCAACAACTGCCAATTCTCGCGCTGTCCAGTTGTACTCATTGGTAGCCGACCTGAATATCGGCCTCACTGGCGCACCAGAAGTCAATAGCCTCTACCCCTTCCTCGCTCCCCCAATTAAGAAATTGCTTCAAGAATGGAGCTTCTTCTGGGATTGGGATTTGCCCTCGTCTCAGGTGCGCTGGATGGCCTCGTGGGATACCTCACAAGAAGACGTCGAGCGCTTTGCCACCGGAGTGAAGGCAGCTATCGAGACATTCTCGTAGGCATGCAGCGGAATTGACTGGCTGATCAATTCGGCTATGATGGTGAATCTTGAGTTGGGGGCAACTATGGCAATTGGCGAAATGTTTTCTTTTAGGGAATGGGATGACGCCTCGTGGGCGCATAGTGCCGAGTGCACAGGGTTGTCTTTAATCTTTTTTCCACCAGCAGCAGAACGCCCTCAGGCACGCGAGCGTCGTGAGGCTCAAGCTCGTGATGTATGTTCAACATGTTCTGTCTTGGACGACTGCAGGGACTTTGCACGACGAAATCGTGAGTACGGATTCTGGGGTGGCGAATCTGAAGAAGAGCGACACGCGGCTGGTTACAGGCTGATTGCACCGATTGGCGTAAGAGCTCGAATTATTTCGTAGCAACACCCTGACGCAACAGCGTCACTGCACACCAGCCATCAAACTCTTCACGTTCAATTTCCTTTGATTCATGAAAACACGCAGCGACACTGTCCGCTTGGTCAGACCTCATGCCGCTCAGAATTATGAAACCATTGATCTTGACAATCTTTTCAAGTGAACTCGCATAGTGGCGTAGCACTGGCGCCAAAATATTTGTCACTGCTGCGTCGCAAGACCCTTGTACCACCAATTCAATGGGGCTCCCCCAGACAATGTTTTGTGCATTGTTAATAAGAGCGTTATGCAACACTGTGTTGCGTGCAGTTTCTGCGATGTCGTAAACGATGGCGGTACATCCGTGAATGACGTTGAGAGAAATACCAAGCACTCCTGATCCACATCCGAAGTCGTACACAACACTTTTATGTGGAATATTTTTTGCTGCGAGGCGCAAAGCAAGCATTGTTGAAGGGTGATTACCCAGTCCAAATGTGTCTATGGGGTCAATGCGAATGACATGTTTGGCAATAGGTGCCTCCTGCCACTCAGGAACAATGACGATTTCACTAGTGATCCATGTAGGTACCGCATGTTGTCTCCATGTCTCAGAAACTTCTTTGGCGATATGTACGATCTTGCTCGTCATCTGTGGAAAACGAGCAAGGAGATCTGTCAGTTGATCATTGGGGTTATGACCAAGGTTTGTTCGAAGAATTGTCGTTGCAGTACTACTGTGAATTTCTTCAACCGCCATTACGCCTATTGCCCATAGCTCGTCTGCAATAATCTCGCAATCACAGGTGGGCATCTCCAGGTCGACCATTGTCCACATGGTGTTTTCATTCAATGAGGCGCATCTCTTTCTTGAATCGCTCACCTTTATAGATATATGCCATCACAGCCATTTCGATGTCAGCCCTTCGAGCTCGACCCTCCTTAATGACTGCTGGGGCCCCCACAGCCAAGGCACCCGCTGGCACCACAGTGTCGTTCAATACCACTGCGTTGGCGGCCACAATTGCGCCACTTTCAATGACAGCGCGATGAAGCACAACGGCTCCACTTGACACCTGTGCAAAATCGTGAATGATGCATCCTTCTAAATGCACGAGATGCCCGATCACGCAGTCATTTCCCACTGTTGTGTGGTTCATTGGAGTTGTATGAACAACAGTTCCATCTTGAATACTGGTTCTTTCGCCGACCACGATCGAACCATCGTCCCCGCGTAAAACAGTTCCAGCCCATATTGAACTTTGGGCGCCAATCGTGACAGAGCCAATCACGACAGCATCAGGATGAACATATGCAGAAGGGTGGATGGATGGAACTTGATCACCAAGGGCGTAAATGGGCATACCCCAAGGTAGCAATCCAACACTGATTACACGGTGGCGAGCGTTATTTGGAGATACCGTGTCACCCTTATGTCACGTCGAATCGAGATTGAACTCACCAGCAAACGCCCAGATGGGACATGGACCTGGCGCGCAGCCGGGGCCCGTGAGCCACGAGGCGTAGTTGAGGATGCCGTTGTTCCGAGCGGAGCCAGCGTTAATGATCTTGTGCGCGCCGAGGTAGAAACAGATTTAGATGGTTCTCGCGTTCTGAGCATCACTTCCACGAAGACAAAAACTGCCCGCGTGGGACTACTAGAAATTCTTCCGTCCCAAAAGCCTTTCGAGCTTGTCACCCAGCAACTGCGCAAAAAAGGGCCTCGTGACGGCGATAAGCGTGGTGGGCGTGATGGCGACAAGCGCCGTGGTCCTCGCCCTGATGGTCCTGGTGGCGACCGGCCCCGTGGTCCTCGCTCTGATGGTCCTGGTGGCGACAAGCCCCGTGGTCCTCGTCGTGAAGGCTCCCGAGATGGCACCAAAGAAGGTGGCGCAGAACGCTCAGATCGTCCTCGCAGACCATTTTTTGAAACACCGCCAGAGCTTCCACAGCGGGCCAAACCAAAGCGAATTAGACCACTGCGCGTCAATGTTGATGCCGTATTGGCTGAGTTGCCCGAAGCGCAGCGAACGATTGCCGAAAAAGTGCTGAATGGTGGAATCCCTACTGTGCGTGCAGCCATTGAAGAGCAAAACACAGCCGCAGTAGCTGCAGGCAAGGAAAAAATTCCTGCTGAAGGTCTCATTCAGATTGCTGAAAACCTTCTGCCACGATTGCGTATCGCTGAATGGCGAGACAAGGCATTGTCCGCTGAAAGAATTATGGATGATATTGACTTGCGAGATCTTCGCGCCATCGTTGTCACATCTGACACTCTTGTAAATATCGATGAGCCAACTCGTGCTCTTGTTGCAAAAATGAAGTCCTCACTTGTGGTTCGCCAAGAGACCGAAATCAAAAACTGGATTGAAGACATCACCACTGCAACAACAGTTGGACGTGTTGTGCGCGCTCTTCGTTTATCATCCCAACCACCTAAAGCTGGATTCCCATTCCCCGCTCCCCTTGCTGCTCAACTCGCAACAGCAACTATCGCTAGCCTCACGATTGATGCACCTGCGGAACGTTGGATCGCACTTCTTGAAGCATCAGCTTTCTCGCCTATTCGTGCTCTTGTACTACCAACAGCACCTGCCACAGTGGTTTCTGAAGAACTAATGAAAACAGTTGTTCGCCTTGGACCATTGATGCCACAGGTAGCCGCTCTTTTTGGAGTTGTCGTTGACCCCAAGGCGCGGGCCCCTCGGCCACTACAGATGCCGCGAAGTTCTGAAAAGGGAACTCACAAGCGCGCAGGCGATCTCAATAAGGCAGCCGACGGCGCGCCCTCAGGCAAAAAACAGTTTCCAGACAAAAAGCGGGATGCTCCGAAGCCTTCTGGGCCTCGTGGGATCATTCCTCCACCACCAAAAACTGAAGCGGTTGACACTGTTGTTGCGCCTGACGTAGAGGTGCCAGCCGTTGTGCCATCCGTTGCGGTTGAGGCCGTTGTTGCACCGCACGTCGATGCACCAGTCGATGCACCAGTCGTTGTGCCGGCAGAAGCGGTTGAGGCCGTTGTTGTACCGCATGTCGATGTACCAGCCGTTGTGCTTGACACTGTTGTTGCGTCGGACGTCGATACGAACGAGATCGCTTAAACCGGTTCGAGTCAACTACGCATCCAAACGGTGATCCCACTACGGTGTGAATATGACAAAAATGGTGACATATGAAACACGTGGACAAGTAGCGATTATTACGCTGAATCGCCCAGAAGCTCGCAACGCGGTCAATGGTGAATTGGCTAGTGCAATGGAAGAAGTTCTCGATCAATTCGAAGCAGACCCTGAAGTAAGGGTTGCTGTTCTTACAGCTAATACAGAGGGACATAGGTCCCCCGTATTTTGTGCCGGTGCAGATCTCAAGGCCATTAGTACTGGGGCTGCGGGCCTATCTACCAAGCGTGGCGGTTTCGCAGGATATGTATATCGAGATAGAAGCAAGCCAGTAATTGCTGCAGTCGATGGATTGGCAACGGCAGGTGGATGTGAAATCGTTCTGGCATCCGACATGGTGATTGCATCGGACCGTTCAAGCTTTGGTCTTGCTGAAGTTAAACGGAATCTTATTGCAGCAGCCGGTGGGCTGTTTCGCCTTCCTCGGGCCATTGGAAAGACAGCGGCAATGGAAGTCATTCTGACGGGTGAGCCATTAAGTGTTCAGCGAGCATACGAACTCGGGCTCGTCAACAAGATCGTGTCGCCAGAAAATCTGATGTCCGAAGCGATTGCCCTTGCGGAAAAAATAGCACTGTCTGCTCCACTGGCTGTTGCTGCTAGTCGTCGAGTTGTTCTCGCTTCAGCGTATTCAGATGATGAAACACTTAAAAAAATGAGCAACGAAGAGATGGCTCAAGTGATGAACTCCGAAGACACCAAAGAAGGGCTCACAGCCTTTATTGAGAAGCGTGCTCCGCAGTGGAAAGGCCACTGAGGCTTCTGCCAACAATGATGGTTTGAGCCACAAGCCCATGGCGTTCAAAGAGATTTTTCATGGATCGATCTCCAGGTAACGCATCAGCCTCAACAAAATCTGCTTTCATCTCACGTAGATCTTGCAGACAACGCAGCAGTAGCTCGTCTCCGATGCTGATCTCGCGCGCAACTGGTTCGACATAAATATGTGTGATGCGCCATCTTAGAGAGTCGTTGGATGCAATATTGACAGAGCCGAATACTGTGTCTCCTGCTCCCCCAACATAGGAGATGGTCGTTTGGAAACTTTCAACCGGTCTGATGTGTCCGCGATATACAGAAGACTCCTGCAGTGAAGCCTTGACGTGTTCGGCGATAACAGAGAGATCTATTTGGGCAGCGACCCTTACGAAAATATTCGACGCATTCATACCGATTCGTCCTTTGTCTCTGCAACGATTGGAGACTCTTTGGTTAGGCGTGCGAACTGATCCTGTGCTTGGCGCCATGCATAGTCAACTGCAAATTTCCCGACGACTTTGGCTGCTGGAGCTTGCCTCCGTAAGGATTCAACGCACTGGCTGATTCTTGCAGCAATAGCAGGCAACGCTTCAGACATGCGCGTATCTAGCGAACAAAGACCGGGCAGGAATCATCGCCAATAGGACAGCGAGGTGCTGAATCTCGCACCAGCAAGAAACAGCTACTACAGAGAGTTTCGTCGTCACGCTTTGGTTGGAGTGATTCGTCTGAACCGGTACGGTCGTCGGTTTCAACAACATCATCGTCATCTTCGGCCGGCAGATCTTCGCTCGCCAAACGATCTTTTAAGATCGCGGCCAAGTCTTCTTCCATGTCATCTGGTGCAACCATGTCGTCGTCGTCATCGTCATCGTCGTCGCCCGCCTTTCGAACAATGGTGGCACCCATGCTCTCGTCGTCATCGTCATCGTCGTCATCGCGGTCTGACGAATCGTCGTCATCATCATCGCCGTCTTCTGACATGGATGGATCCTCGTCAAGATCCTCCAAAATCTCTAACTCTTCACCGTCAATATCAGTGTCTTCGATTTCGGTAGGTTCAATATCTTTTTTCGCCATAACTCGCTCCTTGTCAAATGTGATTGGTTTTCCCGTGTTATGCCTTGGCAGAACGCACTAAACCTCGCGGCGGATACTAGGCATACTTTTGCCCAACTAGGCGAATGCGTGGAAATATTTTAATAAAAGTGACCTGAGTCACCTGCAAAATCTAGGAAGGAGCCGTCCGTTTTGCTTCAGCGCGTCGCTCTGATTCCAGCCGTTCAAGCTCCGGCGCCTCTGTGGTCATATAGTTCATCGCTGCAGCCACGGCACGGTGTCCTGCGGTTTCAGCGATCTGGCGATGCATTTCGAGTGCGACCCGTCGATAGGAAGGATGTCCTTGCGGACTTGAACGTAATTCCAACATATGCATCGCTTCGCGAGCATTAAATTGCATGACATAACGAATTCTGTAGGCCATAGACACGGCGTATGACGCCTGGGTGGGATATTCGCCCACGAGAGCGTCGTAGAGCGACGCTGAGCGGTCCATCACCTCATTAAAGGCTTGAGATGCCCCAGCAGCATCTACGAGTTCTGGACGGCTGTACCCGTGGTATGGAGTCAGTGCTTGCCATTCGATGGTTAAAAGTCGATGACGTTGCATGTCGCGAAACGCGCCATAGTCGGACAACACGTCGAACCGATAGCCGATTCGTTCAAAAGCTCTGCCGGGCTTGTGCCGGCGATTCTCCCGATTCCCGACATAGGTGCGCAGAATCTGTGTTCGTTCTTCATCCGTCATTTTGTCAACACGGGCCATGATCTGAGATTCCGACAAATGAGAATATTGGTAACACGCAGCAGCAACGAGTTTAATTTCACCGTCGGGATCAAAATCAACCAAAGTGACCTCGTCGACATCTTGGGCTATCCCATCGGCAAACATAGATTCAACGATGGAAGACATTGCGTCAGCGTTTGTAGAGAGATACTCCGACCAACGTCCACCACGCTCCGATATATCGACGCGACGCAAAAATGAGGGAATCACTTTCCGAAGCTCAACAAGCATGAGATCTGCATAATGTCGTGCTTCTGGCAAAGGATGAGCACGCATCCTCAATAATAATTGCTCGTAGGCCTGACCACTTCCATAAATCCCGACATTAGATAACGTCGAAGCGGGCAACATTCCGCGCACTGCATCAAGTGCTTTGGCACGCGTAGCTTGGCGAAAAACAAAATCGCTATCCCCTGGGCCCTTTTGAAAAGTCGCTCTGACGTGCTCTGTCACTTGATCAGCGAGTTTGCTATAGGAGTCGAACATCCTGTCCATGTCGCCCACATAACGAGTCCCGTGTTTACCGGCCAGAATATCCGGGTCGCGCAAGTATCTGTACCGTCCACCAAGACGCTCGTCGTAGGCAATGTACCGAGTGCTCTGTTCGAGGTAACTCATGAGTCGACCCCACTCGAGAATTTTGGTCAAAATATTCGAGGCTTGTTCGCACGCAAGATGAACTCCGCCTAGTTGAGCGACTGAATCATCGCCATACTCAACGAACACTTTTTCATACAGAGCTTCAGCACGATCAACACCGACGGTGGCATCAACTGCCTGGTCGCCTGCAATTTCAAGATCGTTGACAAACTCGTCAAGAAAAAGTCTCCTCAGGCTGCGCGGGCTGCGGCTATACCGAGCGAATAGTGCACCTTTTACAACTTCAGGAAGATTGACAAGAGCAAAAACCGGCAAGTCAAGATTGCTAAAATATCGACGCAAAATATCCGATTCTGCGTCGCTAAATACCTCTGGGACATACACAGTCATGGCTTTTTAGCCTAGAAGTCGATACGCCTAAACAGAGGGATACCTACCTACAGCACATTATTGTCAGGATTCACGCGAACAAATTCATCTCGGATAGCCGTTTGTCGTTCAGGCGACGTCCAATAATCGATTGCTGTCATCGCCATCATCTTGGCTCCGTCGATTACTGCGACGTCGGCTAGATGGCCTCGCGAATACTCTGTAAATGCGGCTGTGTGGATCGACGCATGGGATGGCGCAGATGCAATCATGGGATGAATTGAGGGTACGAGATGGCTGATATTGCCCATATCAGTACTTCCAACAACATGAACGCCACTAGATCCTGGGTCTGAAACTACCCGACCCAAAGATGCTGCGTTTGTGACATACAACGCAGATAAAGCACTATTGGTCACCATGTCGGCGTAAGCGACCCCTTCCCACTGATGATGCATTGTGCATCCACAACCAATGGCGCCCGATTCTAGTGAAGCAAGCACGCGGGGCTTCAGGGCGCTGAGCGTTGTCACGTTGTCAGACCGGACATACCACTCCATTGATGTTTCGCGGGGAACGATATTCGGTTTGTCGCCTCCACGTAAAAAGATTCCATGAATGCGTTCTGTGGGCAAAATGTGTTGACGTAATGCGGCCACAGACATGTAACCCTGAACCGCAGCGTCAAGAGCATTGCGTCCCATCTGTGGAGCGGCCGCTGCGTGTGATTCTTCACCGTAATATTGCACAAGAAGTTGTTGTAGTGCAATGGCATCAATTGACGTGAGATCAGCACCTGCTGCGTGAACCATCATCGCGATATCTACATTTTTCAAAGCACCGTGTTGGGCCATTATTATTTTGCCACCACCACCCTCTTCTGCTGGTGTGCCCAAATATCGTAAGCGCCCTCCAGCAGCACCAGCGACAACTGATAGACCGATTGCTGCACCAAGTCCTGCTGCAGCAATAACGTTGTGTCCACAACCGTGTCCTATTTCGGGTAGCGCGTCGTATTCGCTCATGACACAAACTGTCGGTCCTGCGCCGACTTCTGACTCAACAGCAGTCGCTACTCCGTAAGCGCCTATCTCGGCGGTTAACCCGTGGCGTTGTGCAGTACGGGCAAGAAGTTCAGCAGCAAAAATCTCTTGGAAGTTTTGTTCCGGATGAGAGTGGATCTCATGACTGACTGTCACTAAGTCTTGGGCAACGCGGTCTATCTCTTCACAAGCCCGCAGTTTCAATTGCTCAACAACACTCATTATGACCACCCATCTCTCTACCGTAGATGCCTACAGTAAAACTTGCCAATAATTTGATTCAACCGTCAACGCGATTGAATCCCATTGTTTTATGCGTCGGCCATCAATAACAAGTCGCTCGCGTCGTCTCAAGCGGCTAAATCGAGCACTGGCAACTTGTGACGTACGTATCGCGGGATGCGGTATGTGGATCCCTTGCAGACTTCTTTTGCGCGCTAGCAGTCGTTGTCGCCATGACATGCCAGCAGGCAACTCGATCACATCTACCACTCCATCACTGGGATGGGCTCTCGGAGCTATTCGTCGACATCCGAGAAAACTGGTATTCGAGAGCACAATGAATCGACCTACGCCCAACCACGTTCCAATCTGGATGTGAGATGCGGCCCTGCACTGTGTCACGCCTTTTGAAGTCGTGATTACACATGCGAGTGCATCGATCTCCACCATGTGGCACCATTGTCCCGGCGTAACAAGTTCAGGTTCACCGAGGCATTTCCACAACTCGCCGCCCGAGACGCACTGTGGGCTGGAGCCCAAGACAAGCGCAACCGCTTGATCTGACCTTGAAGTTTCTATGATGCTTGGCGCGACAACTCGGGTGCCCCATACTTCAAATTTTTGAATTGTCATGTCGTTGTCTCCCCAGAGGCAGCAGACACCACTCCTCGATCCAATGCCCTGATTGCGTGTTCAGCAGTTGACCGAAGTAAGTCATTACTTGTTGTGTTGGCGATTTGTCGCAGAAGATCAATTAATTGGCGCATAGAGCGAACAAAATCGCCTGGAGTGAGATCAGGGTCAAGAATTTTTGAAAGGGGTTTACCAGACGCCCAACCAGCGGTCTCAAACGCAAGTCCTCCGCTTGGCGCACGATGTTGATGAAGCCCGCGATTTCTTTGAAGGTCCTGAACTGCAAGGCTAACTTTTTCTATTCGTTTAAAACGCTGCCGTACTAAATCACTTGGCCATCTCGTAGGCACACCTGTGTTGCCACCACGAGGTTCGTATACAAGCGTTGACAACACGGCAACAAGATCATTGACAGACAGGTTGTCGAGTATGCCTTTGCTCATCACTTCCACAATCAACAAGTCTGATTCGTGAAAAATGCCTGCAAGGGTTTCGCCTTTTTCTGTTAGCAACCAATTATCGACATACTGAAGATCTTCAAGAAGATCCACGACTTCCATAAAACGAGCACTCACTGAACCAGACCGATGCAATGAACGATCTTGCATTTGTTCAATTTCACGGCGAAGTCTCTTAATGCTTTTAGCAGTAAGTGGAGAATCTGAAATATTTCTTTCATCATCAGGCTCTACGGCACGCACCGCAAACTCTTCCACCTTTGCTTTAGCTAGACGTGCGGCAGCTTCCCGGATAAACTCCGTACGGGCCGGCTCAAAGGGCACAGGGAGTTCAACATGGCCAGATCTAGCAGGCACCGACCGTAGATCTTTGGCGCCCACTTCCAATGTCTTACGACTTGGTGTTACAACAGTAAGTCGAATTCCTGATCTTCGAGAAGCAGTAGCTATAACTAGCCCCCGCCCGCGGATATTCGAGGCATCAAACAATACGACGTCACCAGGACGCAGGGACCTTAGAGCGATCTCCGCCTCCACCTGCGACGCAACGCTGCCATCAGCAGCAAGGATCTGTGAATCATCAAACTGACCCTCACTTGCTTGCTCAAGCAAAGCCAACTCCCTGCGTCGCTTTTCTAAGGTTGCCTCTGTGGTCACAACATCACTGTCGGCTTGAAATTGGGCGAATGAAAGATTAAGGATGTGATGGGCGCCATCAAGCGAACGATGACGCACCATATTTACAGCCATATTGAAAGTCGGTCTGAACGCAGAAGACAATTTAAAACTACGACTTAACGCCAGACCAACTACTTGGTCAAAACTGACAAATGGATTCCATACTGAAATGGCATGACCAATATCGTCCAATCCTCGACGACCAGCTCGCCCCGTTAATTGAGTAAATTCTGAGGCTTTCAATAGTTGATGGTGTTCACCCGTGAACTTTGTCAACTTTTCAATGACCACCGCTCTCGCCGGCATGTTAATTCCTACTGCAAGTGTTTCAGTGGCGAACACGACTTTTACTAAGCCTTCAACGAAGCACTCCTCAACTGCCTCCTTAAACATTGGAATCATGCCAGCATGATGGCAAGAAATACCACTACAGATCTGACTCAAAAATTGCCCGTACTCGAGCGCATCACGATCGTCTTGCGATAGTGACACGCAGTGGGACTCCACTATTTCTCGAATTCGAATTTCTTCATCCAACGTCGTTAAAACAATTCCTGCTTGAATACAGGATCGCACAGCATCCTCACACTGGGCTCGACTAAAGATAAAAACGATGGCGGGAAGCATTGCGTTGTCTTCCAATAAATCAACGATCTCGGGGCGGTTCGGTGATGAGAATCTACGATTCTGCTGTGAGGCACCCTTTCGATCTTTATGCCCACCACGCGATTGATGTGGCCGAACAGATGCAAGTAGTCGCTGCACATGCCGATTCGCCTCGCCAGCAACCACTGTGTCGTACATCTCAGTCTGCCGAGTGGCGTTGTCGAACATTGCATAATGATTCACAAGCTCTATCGGCCGAGTCGTCTCAACCACAACGTCCGTTCGACCACGAACTGTCGACAACCATTGCCCAACTTCATCTGCGTTCGACACTGTTGCGGAAAGGCATACCAACAACACTTCTGGATCTAGTTGAATAATCACTTCTTCCCAAACGGGTCCACGGTATGCGTCTTGTAAATAATGAACTTCATCAAGGATGACAACTCCCAAGCGGTCAAGCCTGCTCGAAGATGCATAAATCATGTTACGAAGAACTTCAGTAGTCATCACGACAACTTCAGCATCCGCATTGATTGCGTTGTCACCGGTGACGAGACCGACGCTGTTTTCGCCATACAGGTTGCGCAGATCGCGATATTTTTGATTCGACAACGCTTTAATTGGCGTCGTATAAAAAGCACGCAATCCCATCGCTCGAGCTCGGGCAATGGCATATTCGGCAATCAATGTCTTTCCAGAACCTGTGGGTGCAGCCACTAAAACCGAAGCGTCTGAATCAATGGAGTTCATCGCTGACACCTGAAATGGATCAGGCGTATATTTCAGCGATTGAATAAAGTTTTCGCGTGTCGAATTCATTCCATCGACTTTGAGCGGCGGCGAATGAAGAGCCAACCAATTAGCACGGCAAGAAGATACAGAACTGTTAGTGGCAGGGCTAAAACCAAAAGGCTAATCGGATCCCCTGACGGAGTAATGACCGCAGAAGTTACAAATATACCCAATAACGCGTAACGCCACTGTTTGATAAGAGTGCGCGGCGTCACAACACCCGCAAGCTGAAGAAATACAATTAATACTGGCGAGAGAAAGCCGATACCGAATGCAAGCATCATCAATACGACGAGAGATGTGTATTTAGTAATCTGAAAAGCTTGATTAACATCTGAACCAGACCATGAAATTAAAAACTCAAGAGCCTTGTCTAAAGTCCAATATGCGAGATAACAACCAACCGAAAAAAGCACGACAGAAGAAGCGATAAACGGAACCGCGTAATGCTTTTCTTTCTTGTTGAGAGCAGGCACAATAAAACGCCATATCTGCCACATAATGACCGGCAACGCCAGGACCAAACCTCCATATGTGGAAATCTTAATTCTTGCCGAGAATCCATCTAGCGGACCGAGCGACCACAAGCTTCCGTCGCAATTAAAATCAGGACGGCGCGCACACAAATTTCTATAAGGTCTAGTGAGAAGATCCTTTAAAGGGTTGTACACAGCCATAAGGCTCATCATTGCAATTGTTACTGCCAGAATTGAACGAACGATTCGCATTCGTAGTTCTCGTAGGTGTTCCATAACTGGCATTGACTGCGTTGGAGATACTTCGTTCACGTTTCAGAATCCTCCGACGTCGAAACATCAGTTACTTGAGGCAACTCTGCTTGTTCTGGTCTCATGGGTGGAGATGGCTCTGTGTCAACTTCGCCGAAACCAGCTTTGAAATCCTGGGCAGTCTTATTCAATTCCTCGAGAGGCTCTTTAAAAGTTTCTTTAAATTCGCGCTCGAAATTTGACGCGGCACGTCGTATTTCCCCATATGTTTTGCCAACTTTGCGAATGACTCCAGGCAGGCGATCAGGGCCAAGTACTACAAGTCCGGCAATAAGCAAGAACATCACTTCGCTGCCAGACAGATTAAACACCTCCTCATCATAGAAGCCAGCCCCTAGTCTTCGAGTGTGCAACAACGACTACCTTCCTTTCGCGATACCCCCATCGCTTTTGCTCATCGTGGCGCTAAAGCACATGCACCGGAAAACACGATAGAGGGGTTTCTGCTTGCTCTAAAGCTCGGCGCAAATGGTCTTGAAACTGATGCATGGATCACGAGTGACAAAGTGATAGTCCTTGATCACGATGGAGTCGTACGTAAATGGGGAAGAAAAACATCCATAGGCGACCTTCGTGCGTCGCAGTTACCGTCACACATTCCTACATTGCTCGAGTTTTACAATCGCTGTGGTACTAATTTTGATCTCAGCATTGACATCAAAGATGTCAATGCGTTTCAGGGAGTGGTAGATGTATCGCGCGAGAGCAAGTTTGACTTGTCTCGACTTTGGCTTTGTCATCATCAATTAGAGGTGACGTTGGCTGCCAGAAAAAATTTCACGGAAATAAGAATGGTCGATTCTTCACGGCTAGCACGAATTAAGGAAGGAGTAGAACGCCGTTGTGCTGTCCTTTCCGAGTCTGGAGTCGACGCCTTAAATATGCATGTCTCAGATTGGACAGGAGGACTCACAACATTGGTACACAAGTTTGATTTACATGCATTCGGATGGGATATCCAGCAGCCACATTTGCTTGAGGATGGTCTGCGAATGGGGCTTGATGGACTGTTTAGCGACCATGTTGACAGGCTTGTAGATGCTTACACCATGTACATAGGTCATCCCCCTCAGTTTGCAGACTTATAGCGCACGAATTCGCTGAAAGGGCCACACAATGGCGAAGGCTCGACCAACTATTAGTTTTTCAGAAATTGTTCCAAAGCTTCTGCTGTCGAAGGATTCAGGTCTGTTATCACCCATGACGAATAACTGACCAGTTGACACTGTCATTTTGGGCATATCAACCACACGACAACGATCGCCCAGAACCGGCGAAGCAAGATCATCTTTATTTAAATATGATTCCTCTATAGCTGTTCCGTTTATGAGAACAACACATTTCGAAATTTGGATTGTGTCACGTTCTACAGCGATTACTCGCTTAATAAGATCGTCGTGAGCAACGGTAGTTCCGTTTGTCGTGACCCGATCAAAAACCACAACATCTCCGCGATGAATATCTCTGAATCGATAACTCAATTTATCGACAAGAACGCGGTTGTCTTGTTCTAGTGTGGTTTGCATCGATGGCCCACTGATATAAAACTGCTGAAGGACGTACACGCGTACTGTTAGTGCTGCACCCAAAGCGACCGCTATGACGACAACCCAGTCACGAAAGAAGTGAGTGGAACTTGGCTTGGGTTTCGCATCTTGGGACTCAATGGTTCTAATTTTCATGGATGTTGTAGGATACTTGAAAAGTTATGAAGGGAGATCTCACATGAAGGTTTGGATCGATCAGGATTTGTGCACGGGCGATGGACTCTGCGAAGAGATTGCACCAGATGTCTTTACCCTCCTGGACGATGGTCTTGCCTACGTGCGAGAAGGCGCCACTGTGTATGCAAAAGCCAAGGGAAACGCTGAAGGCGCAGAAGGTCTAGCTAATTTTGCTGACAAGTTCATTGACGCAGTAGTTGAATCTGCCGAGGAGTGCCCCGGCGAGTGCATCTTTATTGAGCCGTAACGCTCAACAACCTAATGGTCTCCGATATAGCGAGCCACGGTTAAAAATGCGGTGTGGGCAACCATACGGTGATCTGGGCGAACGGCCATTCCTTCGATATGCCACGTCCGATGCAGGACTTCTAGCGTTCGCCTGTCAACCCAACCCTTACCCATCGCTTCACGCACCTGCACTGCTTGTGTGATTGAGGGTGTGTACGCCACAGTAATTCCGCCACGAGCGAGAACTTTTTCAGCAGTAGGAATAACTTTCCACGGTTCAGGAATGTCAAGCATGACTCGGTCGAATTCCCCCTCGGGAACCATGTCGTAACCGTCTCCGAGAATTACGTTATAGCGACCGAGTGCTTCTTCGCCAAGGAATGAGCGAACATTGCTTGTTGCCCGGTTAAGAAAATCTTCACGCAATTCGATGCCAGTAATTGTTGCACCCCAACGAAGCATCGTCATTGATAAAGCACCAGAGCCCACTCCGGTTTCAAAGACACGCACACCTGGGTAGATATCACCAATCATGCACATCGGTGCCAAGTCTTTCGGATAAATAACTTGTGCTCCGCGAGGCATTTCCACAACAAAGTCCTCAAGCGTGGGACGCAGAACAACATATTTTGAACCTTTTGTCGATTCTAAAATCATGCCAGGGATCTGACCAAGCACAGCTGCGTGCGTAACAAAGCCTGCGTGGCTGTGGAATTCACCTTCAGGATGTAGAGCAACTAGATACCGACGCTGTTTCGAGTCAATAAAAAGAGCTTTCTCGCCTACCCGAAATTCGTCGCTCATAAACTTGTTCCTAGGGAGTCTTTAGAGATTAAAACTGTCATTTTCTCATTTTTTCTTAAGATGATTCGGTGTCCAGAATTAATGCGATTCATAAACCAACGAGCCAAAACTACGACAAAAACGGACCGCGATAGCCATACGCGCTTAGATTTTTGATACCTAAATATTCGCTTTAGGAGCAACTTGAGGATATACAACATGAGATCTAGAAGCGACGAAATTCAACACGCGAATTACGGCGGCGCCCACTTCGACGTCCAAGTAAGTAAGCAACGATAAATAGCAGTGTCCCAACGGCTGATCCCACAGCAATCAGGGATTGTTTCTTATCCGAGACACGTCCTTGTATATCTGTTTGCAAAGCCTTGAACTTTTTTTCGAGATCATCTTTTGTGATTCGTTTTGGATCAGTCATAAAAATCCCTTTATAAATCTCGCTGGGAGATACGTGAAAAAATCAAGACCACTAGGCCAGATACAAGAACGAGAGTAATGAAGTAATGGACAAATGACCATGAACCATCAAGAACTTCACCGCCCATGTGTTGAGACAATCGTAAGATACCAATGGCGAAAAAAACACAGGAAATACCAAGACTTACCGAGGCGAGAGTTCCGACTGCGACCCATCGCACTGCACCCTTGATTGGCTCTATGGTCTCTTGGCGCGCGTAACTCTTGGCCGCGTCGTATGCGTCTGCCAGTCTGTCGCTTGACGACATGCGTCGCGCGGGGCCTGTTGAGTCATTCATGGGATCCCACTCTAGGCGGGCTAGATAGAGATATCCACAGGCCCTGTCATGCCGACGCACACCCGATTAGGGCATCAGTTGGTCGACTGAGGGGGTAGAACGGGCCTTATCCATCGCTTGTGAGAGGGAATACCAGATTGATCGATATGCGGACTGATTATCAATTCCAGCTCTGTTCATGAGCAAAGAAAAACGCACTGGCTCCGAATCTACAATCGGCAGATAGCCCACAAGGGATTTTACCCCGGTCAGTGTTCCAGTTTTGGCAATAAGTCTTCCGTTGACGCTTTCCTTGGTGAAAACATCTCGCAGAGTTCCCGTTTTGCCAGCTACCGCCATCGTCGGAATAAATAAATCTGTGTTTGTTTTAAGAATAGCAAGAAATGCCTTACACGATGCTTTGTTATCCATTGCTAGCCCTGAGCCATCGTGAATAGACACAGTTGCCGCGAGACCCCATGATGATAAAAGAGATGTGGTGGCATCTAAGCCTGCTTGAGTTGAACCGATCCCTGTTTTGGCTAATCCAATTTCTTTTAATAACAACTCTGCTGTGTTGTTGTCGCTGCTTGTGAGCATCTCTTTCACTATGTCACTCAGAGGTGCTGATTTTATTGTCGTAATTTTTGCTACACCACTGACTAAAACATCGTGTCGCGGCAAAGTAGAAGCAACTACTCCCCTTGCCGCCAATAGAGATGTCAATTCAGTTGCCGCGGCCCATGCAGGATTATCTGATTTGAAAGGTTGGCCAATCACTGCCCCGTCATTGGCCATCAGTGCGCCGAGAGGGCCTGCCTCTACCATATTAAAACTGGTGGGCCATTTGTCGATAAAACGTTTGCTGTCATAGCGGCTATCAACACCAACCACTGAACCAGCAATACTGCGCACACCGGCAGCGACAATTGCGTCAGCAATCGACTCAAGCGTGGTCGGTGTTGTTGTCGGATATTTTTCGGTAGCAAGATATTCGGAGCGAACGATCAGTGGATCACCGCCACCAACTATGTACAGATCACCCACAGTTCCTGAAGCGTCGAGCGCGCCATAAACATTGGTTTCATAGGTGAAATTTGGACCAAGTACTTCAAGGGCAGCGGCTGCGGTGATTACCTTTACTGCAGAGGCTGGGGTGAACATCTGATCGCTACGAATATCTGACATGGACTGACCAAGCCATTCGACACTGAGGCATCCATTCGTGGGGATCTTGGAAGAGACGTCAGCAAGAGCCCGTCTTACTCTCGAGGTACGAGTCAGAATTGACAAAGTGGTGGGAGCGCGCCGCGCCGAGAGTACCGCAACCTTCGGTTCAAGATGGAGAGTCGTTTCCCCTATTGGTGTTACACGGTCCGCCACCATGGCGACTGCAACCAAGGCAAAAACAAGTACCAACGATCCGCTAACACCAGCAATCGCAACCACCTTCAATGGGTTTGTCGCCCGTCGAGAATTTTTGGGTTGCAGGTCAGCGCGTAGCGACATCAGTGTGTACCGCATATCTATATAGGTGACCCAACGCAGTAACAGCCCTGTTGCCACTGGCATAACACAACCGGCCTGATTCGCGTACCGCGACCACGCCAGCATTTGAGGGATCAGACACTGCTAATTCTGTAGCAACCAAAATTGGTTTTCCGGTAGAAACACTCAACTGATGTGCTGCTTGGGCAAATCGAGCATCTTGTCGTTCGTGGTACTCCACGATCCGCTCTAGACCATGGTCTGGGAAAAATCGTCCTTCGCGCATCAGGCGTGCCTGATTAGCTTGGATACCTATTCCCAAATAAATAATTGCATCAACGCTTGGATGTGTGGCAATCATCTCTAACACTTCTGGAATGGTGTCTCGTACTTCGCCACCTGCACAATCAACAGGATTGTTCCGGCTCCATCTCGGGGGCAACTTCGCATCAATGGCCATCAATAAGTCAGCTGGTAGTTGTAACAATTGCAATAATCCATCATTGGCAATCGCATCACTTGTCACCACACCCCAGCCGCCTGCTGTTGTCAAGATGACAACATTTGGTCCAAGCGGTAACGGCTGAGTTGCAAAGGTCGCAGCTGCTTCAAAAGCTTCTTCGACTGTGGATGCACGTGTCAGGCCATAAGCACGACATGCTCCGTCAAAAATTGCGTCATTAGCTGCGAGTGCTCCCGTATGGCTCGCAGCTGCCTTGGCTCCTTTATCCGTTGCTCCACCCTTTACGAGCACAACTGGTTTTTTGCTGACAACTTGTCCGAGCCGAAACATCAGTCCCTGTCCATCAGTAATACCTTCGACGTAGGCAAGGGCAACTTTTGTTTCGTTATCTGATCCGTACCATTCGATGAGGTCTGCAACACTCAATGCCGCTGCGTTTCCAGCAGATACGGCGCGACTAATACCTACTCCAGATTGACGCGCGTAATTAAGAAAACTAGACACAAAATTACCGCTTTGGCTAGCAACAGCAATGTGACCAGATGGAGGGTTCGGCGCAACAATTTGGGCGCACAAATTAACGGGAGTAGAGACCACGCCTTGGCCGTTTGGACCCGCCAGAAGAATACCGAGGTCATCTGCTAACTGGATCAGTTCATCTTCAAGAATTCGACCCTCGGGGCCTGCTTCTCCATAGCCTGCAGAAGTAAGGAAGGCCGCTTTGACGCCCTTTTTCGCACATGCCCGCAATAAATCAGGATTCGCAATTGCTGGCGTACACACAAATACAAGATCAATTGCATCTTGTGGCAACGATTCAATATCGGCCACAGTCTGTATGCCAAGAACTTGCTCGCCTTGAAGATTGGTACCAAATACGGCACCTTGATAACCGCTTGCCAAAATATTGTGGAGCGAGACAAAACCAAATTTCCCTGGATGCGTCGAGACACCAGTCACCAACACTCCGCGTGGCTCAAACAAGGCAGCAAACTGCTCGTGTGAATAGCGCGCCCTTCCGGATGTCTGTATAACTGATCGTTGTCCCGTTTCGACAAGCGCATCAACTGCGACAATGTCCCCATTTGGGCGAACAATAAGTGGATTCACATCAATCGACACGATGTCCGTTCGCGCAGTTGCAACATCTGACAAGCCGACAAGACACTGCACTATCTGCTCAACATTAACGGCTTGTTCGCCGCGGAATGGACCCAGTAGCGCCTGCATCCGAAGTGAGTCAATCATCTCTCGCGCAACCCGAGCGGTGATTGGAACGGGTCGAAATGTCACATCTGCTATTACCTCTGCCATCACCCCCCCGATACCGAACATGACAGTTGGGCCGAACTGCGGATCAACAAGCATTCCAGCTATGAGCTCCCGCGTACCCGCCACCATTGGAGCTACCAGAACATGCACATCTCCATCTTCTGGTCTGGCTAGTGCTAAAAGTTCGTCGACAGCTTGGGCTAATGATTCATCGTTTTGCAATCGCAGACGCACAAGACCACGCTCGGTTTTATGGGCGATCTTGTCTCCGCCAAGTTTTGCCACTACGGGATAACCAAATACGGCTGCTGCCAAAATAGCTTCGACACCAGACTGAACTCTGCTTTCAGGAGCGAATGGAATTGCGTATTCAGCCAGCAATTTTTTGGAATCAGACTCCGACAATGTGGTGTTTTGAGAACTATTTAGCACGGGTATACGGTAGCCAACTCAGCGTGCTGACGCTTGTTCTTGGTGAATTTCAGGCGATATGTGATGCCAGTCGTGCCGCAACATCTCCTGCAAGTTCAGCAATAACTATATGTCCCGCTGGCATTTCCACAAGCGTTGCGCCTTTAATGGCCGTTGCTAGATGACGAGAGTGAGTGATATCGACCCAGCGATCTTCTATTCCGCCGATGATCAATGCGGGAGCGGTTATTTTGGATAGATCTTGCTCGATGTCTATCCGGATGTCAAGTTCCAGTTGCGCATCTGAACCTGGCTGAATAGTAGTTGCGGCAAGTGAGATGGCCATTTCCAACATCGGCTCCAGTGCAGTGAGGCCATCGGCCGTATATCCATCTGCAAGCGCATAACGCATGAACAACTCTGGATCGATAGCGATCAAGCGACGCCACAAGTCAAAAGTGAGACGCATTCTTGCATCCGTCTTTGCCCAACCGCACAGCGATGTAACAGTGCGAGTTTTGTTTGGATGGGTGGCTGCAAATTTGAGAGCCACAACTGCGCCGAGGGAATACCCAGCCACATCACATTCGGTGATTCCGAGCGTTTCAAGCACGGCCACGGCATCTGCAACGATGTCGTCGATGTCGATTGGCCCATCTGACATTGATGATTCACCTGAACCTGGAAATTCCACTGCAATCCACTGGCGTTCGATCGGCATCACAGTTCTGACTGGATCCCAGCCATTGGCCTCTTGTGTAGTGCCATGAAACACTAATAAGGCTGCGCCTTGTCCGTTGACTTGATAGCCAACTGTTCGATTATTGCGTTGTACGGTTCCCATTTCATGACCATACCGCAGACAGTTAGACCTTTTGTCAGCCAACCAACGCCGCTCGAAAGAACCCAATTATGTGCTCACAGTGGTCCTGGACATTTTTTTCGGTCAGCGCACTTTCGTCAATCAGACCGTCAATAAATGGTGCATCGGAAAAATACGTCAGGATTGCCCCGTACCCCGTGATCAGTAGGTGGCGCGGGTCATGTTGGCGAAAAACTCCTGCATCCATCTGTTTTTGAAAGAACACGACAGCTTCATCAAAGGCAGGCCGCAAGACGGCAGATAAGTCGATTCCAAGATGAATTCCGCCATCTAATGCCTCCCGGCGCATAATTCGTACATAATCAGGGGTTTTAGCGAAGAGCTCAAATCCTGATCGCAAGACCAACTCCACTTTGTCCCAACCAGAAATTGTGCTTGACACAGCCGTTGCAACGCTTTCAAGCCATTCAGATAGCAAATGCTCAAAAACATCTCTGTACAAAGCTTCCTTACTCGCGAAATGATGAAGCAAACTTGGGCGACGAATACCGACTCCAGCAGCAATATCGTTGAGTGATGTTCCGTCGTAACCACGGTCGGCAAAACAGATCAATGCTTCATCACGAATGTGTTCGCGTGTCGTTTTGGGCTCGTCCACTGATGGTCCATTGGTCACACCAAGTAATTTACCGCCTGAATCGCCTACCTACCAGTAGGTAGTGCCGTAGGATGCTTGGATGAGTTCCATCTTCTACTCTTTAATCGTTGCGTTAGTGGCTGGCTGCGTAGTGGCCACAGCAGCGATGACATGCACCACCGTGTATCTCCACCGGGCACTTAGCCATCGCGCTGTCGTCCTAAAAAGGCCAATCGCCCTATTGTTTCGAACCTTTATATGGATATCCACTGGCATCAAACCCAAAGAGTGGGTCGCGGTCCATCGAAAGCACCACGCATATTCAGATGAAATTGGTGATCCCCATTCCCCCGTACTCCTCGGGTGGACCTATGTTCAAAAGAATAATGTTGCTTTGTACAGAGCGGCTATTGCAGAACCGCAACTGATTCCAAAATATGCGCGAGACATTCCAGACGACAAGTGGGACAGAGTATTTTTTGGACATCAAAAGTCTGGACTGCTCCTCGGTATTGGGCTTCTCATGGTGGTCTTAGGTCCCTGGACAGGATTACTTGCGGCATTTATTCATGCCAATGTCTACTTGGCCTCAAATGCCGCCGTGAATGCGATGGGCCATCATTTTGGACGGCGCCCATACCCAAATAAGGCGACAAATTTGCAATGGTTGGCTTTCATCACCATGGGAGAAGGCCTGCACAATAATCATCACGCAGCTCCCACCTCGCCACGTCTTTCTCATCGTTGGCATGAAATCGATTTCGGTTGGTGGGTAATTAGGCTTTTATCAATACTGGGAATGGCTAAAGTCAGGTTCTCAGACATTAGATTGTCCCCCAGTTCCAAATCAGTAGTTTCGTAGCCAAACGAACTAACTTTCGGAGGTGGACTTCACAACTACCTGTGCCCAGTTTTTCAATGGATATTCCTTACTCGGGCCTCAGTGTGTGGTCGTTGAAGATGGAATTATGCGCTCCATCACCCCGACAACGAAATCTGCTGAATTTGATGTTATTTCAGTCGGACTAGTTGATCTTCAGATGAATGGTTTCAACACTGTGGACGTCTCTAGAGCCGACACAGAATCATTTGCGCTACTTGACCAAGAACTCAGCGTCCATGGAACGACCTCGTGGCTTGGGACCATAGTGACTGCTCCTCTTGTGGACATGCTTGACACATTGAATCGTCTAGACGAGATGATCACTGAAGTTATTGCTCCAGGATGCATCGGAATACATGTTGAAGGTCCATTTTTAGGTGGTGCCCCGGGAGCCCACAATGTGAGACACATTGTTGATATTGATATGGAATGGTTACGCCAGTTGCCCGCAAGCGTTCGCCTTGTCACACTTGCAGCAGAACAAATCCGAGCGCCAGAAGCAATTGCATATCTGCGCTCACGCAACGTTGTTGCGTCCCTTGGACACAGCAGGCCTACCCGTCAACAAATAGATACTGCAGTGCACTCTGGCGCAACAATGACTACCCATCTGTTCAATGGAATGAGTGGAGTGCACCACAGAAACGAGGGTTTGGCTTTATCTGGGCTCACCATGCCACAAATACGAACAGGTCTGATTGCTGACATGGTGCATGTGTCCGACCAAATTGTTGCTCTGACTTTCGCAGCAAAAGGTGACTCAGGGGTGGTTTTAGTTTCAGATTCAATTGCATGGAATTCGCCGGGGGCCAGTGCTCGTGGAATCACAATACGCAATGGTGCTCCCCGACTCGCAGATGACACATTGGCTGGCTCATGCACCCCTTTGGCACAATGTGTTGCTAACGCAGTCAAGTTGTGTGGAGTCTCACTTGAGCAAGCACTCAGAGCTGCTACATCTACTCCAGCAACAACCATTGGGCGGATAGATATTGGTCGATTATCGATCGATCAACCTGCGGATCTTGTTGCATTCGATTCAAACCTATCCG
>Ga0209702_10000289_pt1 | contig 102221 bp, 101 predicted proteins | sample FRY01_FD_187210 | JGI IMG/M metagenome (GOLD analysis project Ga0209702, IMG submission 187210) | Freshwater microbial communities from Lake Fryxell liftoff mats and glacier meltwater in Antarctica - FRY-01 (SPAdes) (version 2) | ecosystem: Environmental > Aquatic > Freshwater > Ice > Glacier... | reverse complement strand
GTTGGGAAGAATAACCCCAATGGAAAAATGGAACCAAGACAAACACTTAATTTTAATGAATAAATTAACCGCATAATTTAACTAACGAAATTTAAAAGAATACTCTTGTTTTATAGGGGTCAAAACACAAGGAGAAAAAAATTCAGGAAGAATAAAAGTGATTATTAAATAAAAACCCCTGTCATTTTCATAGCGTGAAATTAAAATACAACAAGGGTTTTTAATAATTTAAAAAGTAGATTTAATTATTAAAAACCTATGCTAGGGATAGATAACCAACAGCTACAAAACCTTAAATTCATTAAACATAAAAAATCAATACAAATTTTAAACAGCTAACTGGATATAAATAATGAACGCGCCATTATATACTCATTGGTAAAAGATGAAATAATTTATGATGACCTCAAAGAAACTCTTGCTGCTTGTATTAAAAAGAGTGAATTGTGTAGAGCACAATTAGCGGAAGAGAGAAATAGAATGGGCACACAGGAAAATGATGAAACTGGTCCTCATCAAGAATTTTTTAAGGTATGGCTAGAGATAAACGAATGCCTTTCAAAACATAAACGTGAAAGGATTAGTTCTCTCTTTACCGCGAGTGAGAATATATTCAAAACTACCTATGCCAATGCTTTGAGAAAAGATAATTCAAAACACCTGTCTTTCAGGCATAAAAGTTTAATTTGGAAACAAAATGAGCTGATTAAAGCAAATTAGAAAGTTAAAAATGTGTTTAAAAAACCCCGGCTTTAAATTAATCCATTCGGGTAATTTTTGCGCCAACAGCCTGAAGTCTTTCTACAATATTTTCATAACCCCGGTCAATCTGCTCAATGTTGTGAATAGTACTTGTTCCCGTAGCAGAGAGTGCTGCAATCAATAAAGAAATACCTGCCCTGATATCTGGCGAAACCATCGTGGTAGCTTTCAGCATCGACTGAAAATCATGCCCGATTACTGTAGCCCTATGTGGATCACAAAGAATTATTTTTGCTCCCATATCAATGAGCTTATCTACAAAGAACAACCTGCTTTCAAACATTTTCTGATGAATCAAAACGCTTCCCCTTGCTTGAGTGCAGACCACTAAAACAATACTTAGCAAATCTGGTGTAAATCCCGGCCATGGAGCATCAGAGACAGAAAGAATAGAACCGTCTATATAACTTTGAATTTCATAATACTCTTGTGCAGGAATATAAATATCATCGCCTTTTTTTTCCAGTTGAATTCCTAATTTTTTAAATGTATCCGGAATCAACCCTAAGTTATCCCAACTCACATTTTTTATAGTAATCTCACTTCGAGTCATTGCAGCCAGACCAATCCAACTGCCTATTTCAACCATATCTGGTAAAACTTTGTGTGTACAGCCTCCCAGGACTTTAACACCTTCAATGACCAAAAGATTAGATCCCACTCCTGATATTTTAGCGCCCATGGTATTAAGCATTTTGCACAATTGTTGCAAATAGGGCTCACAAGCAGCATTATAAATAGTAGTGGTACCTTTTGCCATTACCGCAGCCATGATGATATTTGCAGTTCCGGTGACTGATGCTTGATCCAGCAACATATAGTTTCCGGTTAATCCGTTAGGGGCTTCTACGCCATAAAAACGCTCTTCTTTATTGTACCTGAATTCTGCTCCTAACTTTATAAAACCCTCAAAATGGGTGTCCAGACGTCTGCGGCCTATTTTATCGCCACCGGGACGCGGAATATAGCCTTTTCCAAACCGTGCCAAAAGCGGCCCAACTATCATTATGGAACCGCGAAGGGAACTCCCCTCCTCTTTAAAAAGATCAGATTCTAAATAATCCAGATTAATGGCATCTGCCTGAAAGGAAAAATGCCCTTTCTCTATTTTTTTTACTTTTACACCAAGATTTTTTAAAACGCCTATAAGCTTATTGACGTCAATAATGTCAGGAATATTACTTATTTTGACTTCATCAGAAGTGAGTAATACCGCACATAAGATTTGTAAGGCTTCATTTTTAGCTCCCTGTGGATGAATATCCCCTTTTAACTGGTGCCCGCCTTCAATTTGAAAAGTTCCCATAAAAAAATCTAGGCTTAATAACGTTTGCGAGGTCTGTTGCTGTTGCTTTTAAAATTTTTCTTTCCGGATGTAGAACTGCTTCCGTTTGTAAATTTCTTTTTGGTCTTTAGTAAATCGGTAGCATTAGAAAGATCTTCATCACTTTCTAAAAGATTTATTTTTCCGTCAGATAATTCTAAAAGGTGTTTGAATATAACATCATCTTCAACGCTGTCTTTATTCCAACTCAAAAAAGATTTTTTCATGTGATTTGCAATGGTCAATACCAATGCATCTTTTTTCTCACTCTCTTCCCAACTAACCGCTACATCAATCATGCGCTTTATGTTATTGCCATAAAAGCGATATTTAGGGAAATTCTGTGGATAGCCCAGCGGCTCAGGACGTTCCATCAATTCCTCTTGCGTGGGAATAGGAAATGGGGAATCTACATCCAGTTTAAAATCACTGATTATAAATAGCTGGTCCCAAAGCATGGGTTGAAAATCAGGCACATCACGCAAATGCGGATTTAAATTACCCATAACGGCAATGATACTTTTTGCGATTTTATTGCGCTCTTCACGATCCTCAAAAGTTAGCGCATGTTTTACCATTTTTTGAATATGCCTGCCATACTCGGGAATGATGAGTTTTGGTCTTTCTGTGTTGTACTCTAATTGATCTAACAAAATGTGTATGGTTTAATTATGAAGTAATTTAATATACAATAGCGACGTGCAAAGTAGTAAAAAAATGTTTGCAAATAGTTACCTTATAGTGAAATTATACCTTCAATAGTGGATACTTCTTTATACTTTTCAATTACTGCATCGGGGTTTTTCATTTTTACATGGATAGAAACACTCGTGAAATTTCCCTTAGAAGATTCCCTGGTATTTATCACCGCCCCTAAATTATTAAAAGAGTCTTCGATTTGTGCTATTTTTTCAGCATCTGTGGGCACTATAAATTTGTATAAATATGCTGAAGGCCATAGTGTGTCATTACTCAATTTCTCTTTCAGGGATTTATAAAATGTCTCTGTTTTCTTATCCGTATTCATAAATGAAATTAATTCTGGAGTAAACTTATCTAAAATTCAGGATTTTTTAAAATCTTGGTGCAGTAAATGATTTATCTTGTTGCAAATATAAGGTTTCATAATCAATTTCTTTTTCCGTATTTTGTATTTTTTAATAAAATTATAGTTTGCACCCAAAAAGAATCGTAATAACCGGCGGCCCCGGAACTGGAAAATCTTCCATAATCCATAAATTAGAAAGTTATGGATATACCTGCCTGCAAGAGATTTCCAGAGAAATAATCCTAAAAGCACGCAAAGATGGTATCGAACAACTGTTTTTAGAAAAACCATTACTATTTAGTGAACAACTCCTAAAAGCTAGGGTCATACAATACTTGGAAGTTCAGGAAGTGGGAAACCAATTTATTTTTTACGATCGTGGTGTGCACGATGTGGTTGCATATTTAGATTACTTTCAAACAGAATATCCCGGAGAATTTAAAGATACCTGCGGAAACCACAAATATGATTTAGTTTTTATACTTCCCCCATGGGAAGAAATTTATGTACAGGACAACGAGCGTTATGAAGACTTTCAAGAGGCAAAAAAAATTCATAATTACCTAGAAAGGACTTATAAAGAGTATCAATATGCCCCTGTAGAAGTACCTAGATTTTCAGTGGAAGCCCGTGTAGAGTATATTTTAGAAAAGATCAGCAACATGGTATGAGCACTTCTTTAGACATACTGAAAAAATACTGGGGACACGACAACTTTAGATCCTCACAAAAAGAAATCATAGACAGTGTTTTACAGGGAAAAGATACCGTTGCTCTCTTGCCCACAGGTGGTGGAAAATCTATCTGTTTCCAGATTCCAGCACTACTGCAAGATGGTATTTGTATTGTCATATCGCCGCTTATTGCTTTAATGAATGATCAGGTAAATACCTTAAATGATATGGGCATCAAAGCCCTTTCCCTATCAGGGAATATTCATTACAACGATCTTGATAGATTGCTGGATAATTGTATATATGGTAATTATAAATTTTTATATCTCTCACCAGAGCGTCTGCATCAGGAATTAGTGCAACTGCGCATTGTAAAAATGAATGTTAACCTCATTGCCGTAGATGAAGCACATTGCATTTCCCAATGGGGAAATGATTTTAGACCGGCCTATAAAAACCTGCATATATTAAGAGAACTACACCCTAAAGTACCGGTCATAGCACTTACCGCTACTGCAACACCTGAAGTATTGGCAGATACCATCAATGAGTTACAATTAAATGCCCCTAATGTAATCCAGAAATCGTTTTACCGGGATAACCTTGCATATATAACTTGGAACGAGGAAGACAAACTATTCCGAATGGAGCAAATTCTTCATAAACATGAGTCGGCAATTATCTACACCCGCAATCGTAAAGGAACTGAGGAGATAAGCAGAAATTTGAATGTGAGGGGATTCAAAACCTCGTTTTTCCACGGTGGAATATCTGCGGAAGAAAAGAAAATCAGGTTCAAAAACTGGATACAGGAAAGCACCCCAATTATTGTAGCTACCAATGCCTTTGGAATGGGAATAGACAAAGCAAATGTGCGCACAGTTATTCATCTTGACTTGCCTGAAAGTTTAGAAAGTTACTTTCAAGAAGCAGGCCGTGCGGGAAGGGATGGAGAGTATGCCAGAGCCATTTTGCTCTATAATGCATCTGACGAGGTTCAGGTAAAAAACCAGTTTTTAATTAATCTACCCACCCCAGATTACTGCAAACTCATTTACAGAAAACTTTGCAATTATTTATATATAGCCTATGGCGAAGGGGAATTTACCACCCATCCATTCCACTTTGAAAAATTCTGCAGGCAATATGAACTACACACCATAAAAGCTTATAATGCCTTACAAGCTTTAGACAGACTGGGGGTAGTTAAACTATCTGTTGAATTCAGCCGAAAAACGGAAGTACAATTTTTAATTCCCTCTAATGCATTGCTGGACTATTTTGAAGGAAATAAAAATGCTTCTCTTGTGGGCAAAGCTATTCTAAGAATTTATACCGGCATTTTTGATAAACCCATAGCCATAGATTTAGAATTAATAGCCTCTAAAACAAATTATGAGTCTACAACTATACTGAATGTTTTAAAACAATTTGAAAAAGACAATGTTATTCATTTAGAACTTACTACTACTGACGCTTCCCTAACATTTATAGAACCCAGAGAAGATGACAGAACCATAAACAGGGTTTCTAAAACGCTTAATAGGCAAAATAACAATAAAGAAAGACAAGTTGCTTCTGTATTGCAGTTTATAAACAACGGCAGCATTTGTAAAAGTGTGCAGTTGTTAGAATATTTTGGTGAAAAAACCACACTAAATTGTGGTATTTGCAGTGTATGCTCTAAACAAGAAAGCATCCCATCAAAAAAGGAAAGTATACTGATTGCAGAAAAAATACTATTGCTTATAGAAGAGGAAGGTGCATTGAGCTCCCGCAATATTTCAGAAAAACTTACCTTTACGGAATCTAAAATTATCTTTGTACTAAGATTGTTACTGGATCAACGCAAAATTAATCTGAATACTAAAAATCAATATACCCTTGCTTGATGAATGATTTACGAATTGTGTTTTTAGGAACCCCTGATTTTGCTGTGGCGGTTTTAAAAAAACTGGTAGAAAATAATAAAAATATTGTAGGGGTAATAACCGCTCCTGATAAACCCGCCGGTAGGGGAAGGAGTTTAAAACAATCTGCCGTTAAAGAATATGCATTATCTCAAGACCTGCATGTTTTACAACCCACTAATTTAAAATCAGGGGATTTCCTTTCCGAATTAAAATCTTTAAATGCTAACTTGCAAATAGTAGTCGCTTTCAGAATGCTACCGCAATTGGTTTGGAAAATGCCAGAATATGGAACTTTTAATTTACACGCCTCTTTATTACCCCAATACCGTGGAGCTGCTCCCATAAACTGGGTATTGATAAATGGAGAAACCAAAACGGGTGTAACCACTTTCTTTATCAATGAAGAAATTGATACCGGTAATATCTTGCTTCAGGAAGAAATCATTATTAAAGAAGAAGACAATGCGGGAAGCTTACACGACAAACTTATGCACTTGGGAAGTGACCTCGTATTAAAAACAGTAAGCCAAATTGCTAAAAAAAAGATACAGGCTATCCCACAAAATTTTTCCGGGAAATTAAAGTCCGCAAACAAACTACATACCGAAAACACTAAAATTGACTGGACACTCCCGGGTAAAGACATACATAATATGGTAAGAGGCCTAAGCCCATATCCGTCTGCATGGAGTTATTTGTTTAATGATAATAAAGAAATTGTCATTAAAATCTACGCAACCCATATAGAAGAAGCAAATCATCAGGAAGAAATTGGCACCATTATTTCTACAAAAAGCACACTAAAAGTCGCCGTTCAAAATGGATATATTTTCATAGAAGAATTACAATTGCCCGGCAAGAAAAAGATGGACGTAAAATCCTTGCTAAATGGTTATATTTTTAAAACGGATGCAAAAATGCGCTAAACACTGATTAGCGCTGATTTCCTTAAAAACCCAAAAAAACAAGCAAGTTTATTAACAAACTGTTAAAGTTATTAACAAATATCTTGATTTACCACGTTATTACTTGCACGAACCGATAATCCGATTAAATTTGTAGAGCTAAATATTTACGTTTAACCAACAATTTAATTTTAAAATCAAATTTTATGAACAAATCAGATTTAATCGATGGAATGGCAGCTGATGCCGGAATCACAAAAGCAGCTGCAAAAAAAGCACTAGAATCTTTCTTAGGAAACGTTGAGAAATCCCTTAAAAAAGGAGATAGAGTATCTCTAGTAGGTTTCGGATCTTGGTCAGTATCTAAAAGAGCTGCAAGAGAAGGAAGAAACCCACAAACTGGAAAAACTATCAAAATTGCTGCTAAAAAAGTGGTTAAATTTAAAGCAGGATCAGATTTACAAAAATCTGTAAACTAGTTTTACCAAACATCTTATTTTCAAAGCTTCATCTTATCTACGCGGTTGATGAAGCTTTTTCTTTTTTTATTTATTGAAGAATTCTTTTCTTTTTTTGAAAATTTATCGTAGCTTTAATAAAAGAATTGAGCTATGATTTCCTTAAAACCCACCAAAGGGCACCTTCTAGTAGCAGAGCCATCCATCATTGGGGACACTTCATTTAATCGTTCCGTAGTGCTAATTGCAGACGAAGGCAATAGTGGTTTCATTGGGTTTATTCTAAACAAACCTTTGGATTATACTTTACATGATTTGATACCAGAAATAAGTTCAGAATTGATGGTATATAATGGTGGGCCTGTAGAACAAGACAACTTGTACTTTATTCACCGTGTCCCAAATCTTATACCAGATAGTATAGAAATTGCAGACGGTATTTACTGGGGAGGAGATTTCCTCACTGTCACTTCGCTAATTGAATTAAAAAAAATAGGAAAGAATGATATTCGTTTTTTTCTAGGGTATTCAGGCTGGGAAACTGAGCAATTAGAAAACGAGCTTCAGTTGAATACTTGGATTGTTGTTAAAAACACCTATAAGAATAAAATAATTTCAAAAAATTATTCCTCGTTTTGGAAAGAAAAAATGGTAGAGTTTGGCGGTGATTATATCTTATGGTCCAATGCTCCTGAAAACCCCAATTTTAATTAATAGAAAGACTAAGACAGTCTGATTTTGACATTTAGTTTGGTAGTCAATTCTTTTGCGACTTCTGAAACATATAGTTTCTTTCGGTATTTAGTTATCGATTGGATCCCTATAACCACATTGGTAATAAACAATTCATCGGCTTTTTGAAGTTCAAACGGGGAAATAGAAGCTTCTTCTAGTGTATATTCCGGTAATTGATTTATAATTTCCACTAATTGTTTCCTAATGATTCCCCGAAGGCAACCATCTGTTATAGGTGGTGTTTTGATGGTTTTTCCTGAAACCAAAAATAAGTTTCCGTTTAATGCTTCCACCACCATTTTGTTTTCGTTAAGCAACAAACAATTGGCATACCCATTTTCTTTTGCAAAAATTCCGGCAAGGACATGCAACACTTTATTATTTGATTTTATGGTAGAAAGTAAACCCGAATGTATAAAGTGATCTTTAAAAAGTTCTACTTCATAAGCAGCTGTATTCTGCAAATAAAAATCTGCATCTAATTTTTGGGCCGTGATTATGAAAGAAACACCGTTATCTTCTGGTGTATATAAGCCACCTTCATTGCGATAGACCTGAATCCTTGCTTTTACAGTATTTGTTTGAGGATGGCTCTGATTTGTGGTTTGCAGAATTTGCTCCTGTAGATATTCCATTGTAAAATTCATGGGAATTTCCATACGCAAAATGCGCATCGATGCCATTAATCTAAAATAATGATCTTCCCAAAAGATAATTTTTCCCGAAGAGATACGCAACGTTTCAAAAACTGCATCACCATAGGCAAAGCCACGGTTAGTGGGGGATAAAAAAGCATCAGATGCAGGAACTATATTTCCGTTTAAATTAATCATAAAAAAACCTTGTTTTTATAAAACGAGGCAAAGATACAAGTATTTTAAAGAGGTACCTATGTAGATCCTAAAACCTGTTTCAAATCAGAAACCATGGTATCCCAAAGCATTTTATTTTCATCCAATTCGTCTTCTGGCGAAAAATCTGTTATCATTAAAGACACATCTTTAGTGATTTCATCTACCTGAATGCGCAATTCAAAATAATAGTCTGTTTTTTCATCTACCATCCAACGGAACTTAATGCGCTCTCCACTCTTTTTTCCTAAAAGTTTGGCGCTTTCTTCAGAGCCGTTCCAAATAAAAGTAAAGAACTCACCGCGGGAGTTTACATTTTCTGCATACCACTCAGAAAGACCTGATGGTGTAGATATATATTGATATAAAAGTGCAGGGGACACTTGAATGGGAAACTCCATTTCATATTTTACTTTTTCTTCCATTGTTTCTCAGTTGTTAGTTTGTGCCAATATATAGATTAAATACGTATTAGAAAAGAATAAAAATGATATTTTATGAAAATAAACCTTTGTCCTGGTATAAATTGTTTTTATATTTGCAGCCGCTTAAGCGTGAGTTGTGAGTTGTGAGTTGTGAATGTGGATTTCATTTCATTTAACTATTACACTAATAACTATTAACTATTAACTATAAAATGGCGAGGTATCAGCCTACGGCGGACAGGGCTCACAGTTGGTTAGAGCGTCGGATTCATATCCGCCGCAGGCGGACGGGCGATCTGTCAGAATTGAAAAAGGTTTAAAATAAATAATAAAATTTCCGCCAACTCGGGAATATATGGCGAGGTATCAGCCTACGGCGGACAGGGCTCACAGTTGGTTAGAGCGTCGGATTCATATCCGCCGCAGGCGGACGAGGGATCTGTCAGAATTGAAAAAGGTTTAAAATAAATAATAAAATTCCCGCCAACTCGGGAATATGGCGAGGTATCAGCCTACGGCGGACAGGGCTCTCAGTTGGTTAGAGCGTCGGATTCATATCCGCCGCAGGCGGACGAGGGATCTGTCAGAATTGAAAAAGATTTAAAATAAATAATAAAATTCCCGCCAACTCGGGAATATGGCGAGGTATCAGCCTACGGCGGACAAAGCTCACAGTTGGTTAGAGCGTCGGATTCATATCCGCCGCAGGCGGACGGGCGATCTGTCAGAATTGAAAAAGGTTTAAAATAAATAATAAAATTCCCGCCAACTCGGGAATATATGGCGGGGTATCAGCCTACGGCGGACAGGGCTCTCAGTTGGTTAGAGCGTCGGATTCATATCCGCCGCAGGCGGACGAGGGATCTGTCAGAATTGAAAAAGGTTTAAAATAAATAATAAAATTCCCGCCAACTCGGGAATATATGGCGAGGTATCAGCCTACGGCGGACAGGGCTCACAGTTGGTTAGAGCGTCGGATTCATATCCGCCGCAGGCGGACGAGGGATCTGTCAGAATTGAAAAAGGTTTAAAATAAATAATAAAATTCCCGCCAACTCGGGAATATATGGCGAGGTAGCTCAGTTGGTTAGAGCGTCGGATTCATAACCCGGAGGTCGGGGGATCGTGCCCCCCTCTCGCTACAAGGTAAACAAAGGGAAAGTCAAGATGTCAAAGTCTTGACTTTTTTATTTAGGTACAACATAGGTACAACAATTGCCTTTTTTCAATCCAAAAGATTAAACCATAGTAATTGCCATCATTTACAATAAAAAATAGTATTCTCTATTAAATGGCGCTTAAAATAATCTAAGTTCAATGATGGGACAAAAAAATAACTGAGACAAATTTTTATGAAATTACTTTTTTTTTAAATAGTGAAATAAAGAGAGTCTCTGTTTTTAGGAATGAATAAATTCCAATGAAAGATGATAATAATGCTATGAAATTTTCTAGATTCATGTATTAAATATAGTGAAACCTATTAATAATTACATAAACTATCATGATAAGTTTTGTTCTAATCTGTTTTTCCATTTTTCCCAATAGGGCTTTTTTTCAGATAATAGATTATAGAATTTTTTATTATGATTGAATTGAACCAAATGACACATTTAGTGATTAATTACGTATTCGATACATTTGGTTGGGGCTTTAATAATCTCAGGATTAATTATTATTTTTCCGCTTTGATGACAACTCCCCCAGCGTTTTGACATTGGTTTAATTTCGAGGTTTGGTTTTTCCAAATGAAACTCCTTGAATTGTGAGAACACTTGATTTGCAATAGCTAGAAACTTTTTATCTGCATGTTGATAATACCATTTGGTTAATAGGTTTTTGGTGGTGTTTTGGGGATTATTTCCTTTATATTCAACATAAAAACACCCTCCTTTTAATTTTACTTTGTTTTCTGTTCCTGGTCTTATTTTAAAAGGTAGCCTTTACCTAAATAATAATGTGTCTCACCTGAAACATACTCGCGTTCCGGTGTTTTAGGTAAAAATTGTTCAAAATAATTTTGCCGCCTTATTATCCATCTTGATTTTTTTAGTACCACTTTTTTAATATCGATTAAACTCGATTTTAGAGGTGCCAATACTTTTATTGAATTATCCGGATATACCTCAATGGACAAGGATTTTCGATTCGACTGTTTTAATTCAAAAAACAATTCTTTTGTACCGTAATTTATGGAATGCATTAAAAATTGTTTTTAGCTACTTTAAGACACTTTTCTAATATGCTATCGATTTCATCAAATGTTATTTCCAAGCCTAAATCTTTTCTATGACTGATTAAATAATCTTCAAGATCATTCTCCATTTGTCTTTGGATATCTAAATTTTTCTTCCAGTATCTTATCGTTAAATCTTCCATTATTTTAGAAATGGCCACCGATGTATTTGCAAGATTATTAGCTATTTGTTTTACCTGTTGTTCACCGTGTTTATTATTTAAACCCATACTTAAAGCTCCAAAAAAAACTCTAGCTTCTGGTTTATGTAATAGTGCTTCTGGAATACCTTCTTGATATCCTTGGTGTAGATTTGTTCGCGCTTTAAGAATCGTTTCTAAATATTGTACTTCCTTTTCTTTTTTGTTTTGTTGAATTTCTTGAATTAGTTCCCTTTCTCGTTGTTTTTCGTTTTTCCCCAGAATTGCTACTGCGTTATCTTCATAAACTACGACGGTGTATTTTTTAATTGACGCGATAGCAAGAATTATTTTTTAGTATTTCATTTTTAAAATGATTTTTGATTCTCTCAAGAATATTCTTTTTTTAAGGTAATATTTATTGTTTTTAACAATAAAAATGTAGTCTTTCCTTTTTTAGGACACTTTTAAATTTGGCCTTGCCCTTTTGTAAGGATTTCTATATTTAAAAGACCAACTTTTCAAAAAACAGCACAATGAATAAAGGAGCAAGTACACCACAAGAAGATCCAAATATTATTAAATGGGCACTTAAATTTGCAACATCCGCAGGAATTGCTGGAATACTTTGTTGTGTCGCTCCGGCAGTTTTATTTATGTTCGGACTAATGGGTGGTATTTACGCCATTTCCTTCGCTGATTTTTTTTACGCTGAAGATGGCTCAATTGGTCTTGGTTCATGGATATTAAGAGGCTTAGCTGTTGTTATTGGTTTGTTTGGTGTTTATATGTTTAGAAAGAAACAAAACCAGTGTTCAATCAATCCAAAACGTAAAAAGAACAACCTGATTTTAATGACTATTATAACCATTGTTCTTGGTGTTGGTATATTTCTATCCTTAGAAAAATTGTCGTCTTGGTATTTTAACAAACATATTGTTCCTGCTCAACAAGAAGAATTTAGAAAGATGGATCAAAACAAAAAGTAAAGTCTAATTTACTACTAATTCTTTGCCGTTTCTCATGTTTTTTTAGATAAAATTTTACTACTATCTACTATTTCATAAAATGTGTTTAGAATAGATAATCTGTTAATGGAAATAAAATAAAAATTATTTTCGTATATAAATCACTGTACGATAATAAGAAATGATATTTCGTTAAGGTTTTTTTTTATTTTTAAATCCAAATACTTTGCACCCTATATTCCATATAAATCCGTTTTTTATTTAAAATAGAAACTAAATATATAACTCGTTTATATTTAATCAAAACACCGGTTCAATAATTATCTCTGTTAAAACCGAGTTTGCAATAAAACATTCCGTATGTGCACGGTGGTGCATTTTATTTATTATAGTTTTGTCAGGAATATTATCTCCTTTAAAATTCACTTTTGGTCTCAGATAAAGTTTTGTTACAGCCATTCTTGATTTTTCATTTTTTTCTAATATCGCTACTGCGGTATCTTCATAAATTTCTATTGTATATTTTTTAATTGACGCGATAGCAAGAAAGGTGAGCATATGGCAACTTGCCAAAGAGGCGGCAAAAGCTTCTTCAGGGTTTACAAATTCTTTTTTACCAAGATATTCGGGAGCAGCAGATGCCTTGACAACAGTACCTCCTTCGAATTTCCAGCTATGCGTACGATCATACTTTTTATAAGAGAAATCTTCTGACTCATTTTTCCAAAGTAAATTAACTGTATGTTCTGACATGATTATTTTTTTTAGTGTATTAGATTTATTATTGTGGTTTGTGTTTCTTATTTTTGTGATTATTTTTTTTACGCTTACTATCTTTAGTATCAAAACGAGTTATACTATCCTGACCAACAACATTTTCATAAGACAAGGTCTTGGCAACTAAAGATTTATCATTTTTTTGCGTTTTATCCTTCAAATCATCCAATTTAATACCGTCCTTATTCAACGTCTCATCCTTGATGTAGCATTCAAATTTATAAGTATCTCGTTTGGAAAAATTTTGATAACGAGTCGCAAAAGGGGAATCAGTTTTAAAATTAGTAGACCAAGTATGACAGCATATATAACTTCCGCAAGGACCAATATCACCAAGGCGATTCGCTTCCTCACGCATCCCAATTTGACGCATTTCAATGCGTATGTGAAAGGCTTTGGACAGGTATTTAATTAACTCTCGGTAATCCACACGTCCTTCCGCTGTGTAATAAAATGTGGCTTTATATTTATCGCCTTGGTAATCTACATCGGTTAATTTCATAGATAAGCCAAGCGCTTTAGTTAAAACACGTGCTTTATACAAAGTATCCAATTCCATCTCTTTGGCAAGTTTCCAATTAGTTATATCAACAGGAGTGGCTCGGCGATAGATTTTTTTAATTACTTCATCCGTACGCACATTCTTTTTCTTGAGTTGCATACGAACTAGCTCACCTGTTAAGGAAACATGCCCAACATCATAACCACCCATATTCCCCTCCACAGCAACTAATTCACCATTTTTGAGATCAATGTTTTTAAGATTAAGATAGAAATCCTTACGGGATCCTTTAAATTTTATCTCTATAATATTACAAATCTCATAATCAGGTGGCATAACAATATCAGACAACCAATCATATACATCTGATTGGCTGCTACCATACATAAAGCTCGAGCCATTACTTTTGAAACCCTTAAGAACAGAAGAACCTTCAGTTGAATAATCGTCCATATTAACCTATATTTTTAGTCCCTTTCGGGAGTGTATAAAATTCTAAATTTATCTATTTTAATAAAAAGAGAGAGCAATTAAAAGTCATCTTCATCAATTTCTATAAGCATATTATAAGCTTCCTGTAATTCTAACAGCGTTTTTTTATTCTCACTTTTTTGAGCGATCTCAATTCCTTTTTTATAAATTTCTTTTGCTTTCTCTACCTCATTCAGCGACTCATATAATTTTCCCAATTGATAGTAACTCGCTATATAATTTTCATCATCCTTTATCAATTTCAAAAAGCAATCTCTCGCGGTATCATTTTTCTCAACCCTAACATATTCTAGTGCTAATGCGTATGTAAGAAAAGAGTCGTTGCTATCATGCTTTAAAAATTCTTGTAATTGTTCAATCCTACTTTTCATTATTTTGTTTTTTTGCTGAAATATTTTTCTAAAAGAAAGACGCTAAAATCAATACTTTGAATGAATCGAAAAACGGCATCCAACAACAGCGCTATTTTTTACTATTCATTTTAATTTTTCGTATTGCCAACTTTTTTCCAAGGGCACTTCCCAATTTTGCTCCAACGCTGCTTTGGTATTTACTAGGTTATTGAATACAGTTATCCCTTTTTGTCTTTCAGGAAATATGAGTATATTTTTGAGCTCAGAAATAGGACACGAAATAATTTTCCCTTGCCCGAATTCGTCATTCAGGTGGACATTCCTTCTGTAAGCAACAATCCTTCTATCGAGGAGAGAAGTATTAAATTCTTTTTCCAATTGCTGAATGAATTTTACCGACTTGTCAATTCCGCATCCGCTGGCGGAAGTAGTTTTTTCATCTACACATACTATAATAAAACGATTGTGAAAGATTTCAATACAAGCATTCATCGTTTTTCCGTGCGAAGTCCACTCAGAAATAAAACCTTCTGCTTTATTTTTTAGTTGCGTAATTTCATTTTCAGAAAACTCACGGATGGATTGGTATATCCATACCCGTGAGTTCAATGGCATCTCTTTAAAGGTTATCATTTGTATCGCTTTTTTAATTAACAATACGACTCATAAGCTGCCTTTAGGTTATCAGCAATCAGCTCTGCCGATCTTCCTTCAATATGGTGTCGTTCTATAAAATGAACCAATTTTCCATCTTTGAATAAGCCTATACAAGGAGATGACGGAGGAAATGGCAGAAAATGTTTGCGTGCCTGTTCAGTGGCTTCGGTGTCAAAGCCGGCAAACACAGTTGTAATACGGCTAGGGCGCTTAGTTGCGTGCAATGAAAGTTTTACTCCCGGGCGTGCTGCACCAGCAGCACATCCGCAAACTGAATTAACAACTACTAACACAGTGCCTTTTGAGTTAACGGCAGCATCTACTTCCGTAGCGTTTTGGAGGTCTTCAAAACCAACAGAGGTAAGTTCTTCCTTCATTGGCATTACTAATTGTTCTGGATACATCGTGTGCTTTTTAAAAATTAAAATAAAATTCAAGGTTTTAAAGAGAACCCTAATAAACTCTATATAGTTTTTTATTTGTACTCGTAATTATAAATTATTCGCTTGACCCTATATTAAAAACGGGATAAAAGTTATGTTTTATAAGTCCTTTAATTGGATTGTTGCGTGATAAAAAGGGTCATTTTCATATTTTACCATTTAACATCTGCCACCTTAACTATTGGTTCTTTTGCATTTTGTATAGACACTTGTTGTGCCACCTTACGTGCCATTTCCATATAGGCAATAGCTTGTGGTGTATTCTCATCCAGTACTGCTGGATGACCCGAATCACCAGATTCGCAGATGCTTTGTACCAATGGTATTTCACCCAATAATGGAACATCTAATTCTTCTGCAAGTTTTTTTGCTCCGTCCTTACCAAAAATGTAATATCGCTTTTCAGGCTCGTCTGGCGGACTGAAATAAGACATATTTTCTACAATGCCTAAAACGGGTACATTTATTGACGGCAACTGAAACATTCCAACTCCTTTTTTCGCATCTGCCAACGCCACAAATTGAGGAGTACTTACAATTACAACTCCATTCAAAGGAACGGCACCAACCAACGTTAAATGAATGTCACCAGTTCCGGGAGGTAAATCAATAATCATATAATCTAATTCCCCCCAATGTGCTTCCTGAAATAACTGAACAACCGCTTTTGATGCCATTGGCCCACGCCATACAAGGGCTTGGGAAGTATCTACAAAAAATCCGATAGATAATAATTTGACACCAAAACTTTCTATGGGAATCATTTTACTTACACCGTCAATCTCTTTACTCATAGGCTTTGCATCCATTACATCAAACATAATGGTTTGTGAGGGACCATAAATATCGGCATCCACCAAACCAACCGATGCACCTAACTTCACCAAAGCTAGAGCTAAATTGGAAGCCACTGTTGATTTCCCGACACCGCCTTTGCCCGATGCTACCCCAATAATATTTTTTACGTTTGGCAACATAGGCCCACTATTTTTACGTGCCGTTACATTAGAAGACATTTTTACATTTACAATAGCTTCCTCATCTATATAATGCAAAACTGCATTTACACAAGCCTTATGAATCATTTCTTTCATTGGGCAGGCAGGCGTTGTAAGTACTACGGTAAAATCTACATTTTTACCAGTTACTTCTAAGTCCTTTATCATACCAAGCGTTACCAAGTCTTTTTTTAAATCAGGATCTTCTACATTCTTTAACGCTTCTAAAACTTGTTCTTTCGTTATATTCATTTCGGCATCTTTTTGTATGTTATTTTCTATTGACTTCTCTAATCATTACCATTTTATCATCCCCTACAGAAACTAAATAATTATGATACGTACTCCAAATTAATTTGTTTACAGAATGCGTATGTGCTTCAAAATTTTCTTTTGTGATGCGTTTTAAAATTTGGTACGTTTCTGCATCCCAAATTTTGATGGTTTTATCACGACTGGCAGTGGCAAATAAGGTTGTGTCAGGATTAAATACAATATCGTAAATAGCCCAATTATGTGCAGGAATTGATTTTACTAATTCATAATCTCCTACTTTCCAAATCTTTAAATGCGCGTCTCTTCCTCCTGTTAAAAGGAATTTACCATCGGGGCTATATCGCACAATATTTGCTCCAACAAATTTTTCTGCAAGTTGATGTGCAATAAAATCTTTTTTATATTCCAATGTGTGCAAGTCAAATATGAGAACATTAGAATCACCTAAGGCAACGGCTATTTCGGAAGTCGTATAATTAAAATCAATACTGCGGACTTTCTTTTGTGATAGTTTTTTCATTTTAAGTAATGACAAAGTATCAAGATCACATACTGCAAAGTTACCATCGCCACCGGCTGTATAAAAGCAATTGGTTTTTAATGAATATTTTATATCAAAAACGGGTGCCTGATGATGTTGCAGTATTTTAATTTCTTCTTTTTTCTCTAAATCAATAATATGAATACTACCTGTAGTTGTTCCTGCGAGCAATATATTTTTTTCAGGAATGTGACAAATAGTATAAATAGGGGCTGGTAATGCCGCTGAAAATTTTTCGGCTTGTAGCGTTTCTAAATTCCATAATGCAATAAACCGATCACTGCCACCGGTAAAAACAGTATGTTCAGAGAAACCTTTATCCATTGCGTATACACAACCGCTGTGTCCGGTAAGTGTTGCGATGTGTTTTACATCAATCCTCATTTCTTTTATTGTCTCCATTTATTTTATCGTTTGCCTAAAAAAATCTAAATTTTAGAAGTGCCATTTAACAACACGATGCCGAAAAATTATTTTTGCTTTACAAAATTAATAACCCCACCTTTTAAGATATGTTCAACTTGTCTCTCACTGATATTGTAAGTAAGTGGAATTTTAATATTTTTTCCAATTACAATTGCTGTTACTGAATCTCTGTTTTTGATGGCTGTCCTTAAGCCTTCTATCCGTAAAACATCACCTTGTTCTAATTTGTCCCAGTCGCTTGTGTTTTTGAATTCGAAAGGAATCATACCAAAATTGATCAAGTTCTGCCAACCGATACGTGCATAAGATTTGGCAATAACAAACCTTTGTCCAAGATACCGGGGAGCCAACGCAGCGTGTTCTCTGCTTGAACCTTGGGCGTAATTTCCGCCTGCTATAACGCAAAAGCCCCTGTGGTTTTGAATCGCGCGATCATAGAAACTTTGGTCAATGGCGTAATACGCATATTTACTTAGCTCTGGAATATTTGAACGTAAAGGCAGTACATCGGCACCCGCTTTCAGTATTCCATCTGTTGAAATGTCGTCTCCCATTTTCAATAGGATGGGAATTTCCAGTTCATTAGGAAGCTCTTCAAAATCGGGAAGTGTTTTAATGTTCGGTCCTTTGTTCAATTCAGTAGATTCTCCATTTGGTGCAATCAGCATTTTCTTACTTATCTTGATTTGGGTTGGTTCTTTCCATTTTGGATAAGCAATATTCATTAAAGATTCGAGGTCTCTTGGATCCGTAATTTTTCCCGTAATTGCTGAAGCTGCTGCAGTTTCAGGGCTACATAGGTAAACTTGGTCATCGAGTGTGCCTGAACGTCCTGAGAAATTACGTGGCATCGTTCGGAGGCTAATAGTATTGGTAGCAGGCGCTTGTCCCATACCGATACACCCCATACAACCGGATTGATGAAGGCGTCCACCAGCAGCTATCAAAGGCCCAAGGGCTTTCATTTCTGTTAAATTTTCTAGCACCTGGCGTGAAGAAGGATTGACATCGAAAGAAACATCGGGAGAAATAACTTCTCCTTTTAAAATTTGAGATGCGATCCAAAAATCACGTAGTCCTGGATTTGCAGAAGAGCCAATAACAACTTGGTGTATTTTTAAGCCACTAACTTCTCTTACCGGAACAACATTTCCTGGACTGCCAGGAAGTGCAATTAAAGGTTCTAGTGTAGCTAGGTCTATTTCAATAGTAAGATCATATGTTGCACCCTCATCGGCTTCCAATTTTATCCACTCGTCTTCCCTTCCTTCTTGTTTAAGAAATTCACGGGTAATTTCATCTGAAGGAAACACAGAAGTTGTAGCCCCTGTTTCTGTTCCCATATTAGCGATAACATGACGATCCCATGCGCTCAGAGATTTCAGACCAGGTCCATAATATTCTAAAATATATCCACGTCCTCCAGTCACATCATACCTGCGAAGCATTTCTAAAATTACATCTTTGGCACTTACCCAGTCAGGCAACTTTCCAATGAGTTTGATGCCCATTACTTTTGGCATTTTAACAAAATACGGTTCACCTGCTGAAGCGAGAGCTACATCCAACCCGCCCGTGCCGATGGCAAGCATTCCAATACCACCTCCGGCAGGAGTATGGCTGTCTGAACCCAATAGCGTTTTACCCGGTCTACCAAACCGCTCCATGTGTACTACATGGCTAATTCCGTTTCCTGATCTGCTGAACCAGTATCCAAATCGTGCCGCTGCCGACTGTAGAAATAGATGGTCATCCATATTCTTATAATCCGTTTGAAGCAGATTATGATCTACATATTGTACCGCGATCTTTGGTTTGATTTTATTTAAATTAAAAGCTTCCAATTCCAGCATTACCAATGTACCTGTGGCATCTTGTAATAATACCTGATCAATTTTCAATCCGATTTCACTTCCGGGATTCATCTCACCAGAAATAAGATGAGAACTAATCAATTTTTGACTAACGTTTTGTAGTTTCATTTTTGATAAAATTTATACCTACACTTTTTTATTTGTGTAATTCAGCAGATTATTAAATGTTAATACTGAAAATCATTACTTTCGTGCTAGCCATCGCAACACGTTTTATTCTATGAATGTCCGCATCGCTAGAGGGAATATTTTTGCTCTTTTGTTTCTAAACTATCCTCTTGTTTCAATCCCTTAATACTTTCTTATACCAGTAGTAGATCGTTTACTAGTGCAGTTGCTTTAACGTTTGTATTTTCCGTTTTGTGGTTTTTTTATTCAAATCATTTATTCAACTAATATAGCTTCAGGATATTTGTCTTTCCATACTTTATAAACATCCATACTTCTGACAGTTATTGTTGTTTTGTAATCCAACTTTATTTTAATTTTTGGACGGTTATCGATGATTATTTGTTTTGTTTTCATGATACTCTTATTGTATTGTTCCTATTCTTTTCGCTAAACTTAAATTTTTTTGGGCTGCTTGTATAAAGGAACCATTGAACAAGCTTCGCCATACATAATACTTTTTGCAACGGGGTGTAAAAGTCTGGTAATTTCAACATAAGCCGCTTTAGGCACAGGCAAATCGCCACAACCTTTTATAACGATGCGGACATCTTTATAAGCATTTATATTTAGTTTGTTGAGTATCTCATTATACAAAACTGTTTCAAGTGTTTCTAAATCACCAAACACCACTTTTTTTACAAAAGGGGCTAACTGTGTTGCCAGTAGCATATACGCCCAGGTTGGAACAATAGCATCTTCAGAACAAATAAGTGCAACATATTTATCTGCGTATGTACTCCAATCTTCATTTTTTACAAACTCACGGAAATCTTTTTCTTTCAGTATTAAACCTTGAAACAAGTAATCTTTTATATCGAACAACAAACGTTCACCTTGAGGGTAAAACTCTTCAAGGTTGATGGTGATGATACCACTTTTTGCTACTCTATTAATTATTTCTTTTTCCATCTTACATAAATCCTAATTCGAGTTGCGCCTCTTCGCTCATTAAATCTTTCGACCAAGGTGGATCAAAAGTCATCTCTATTTCTGAATCTTTAACCTGATCAAGCGACTTTACTTTTTCATTGACTTCTTGAGGTAATGATTCGGCTACGGGACAATTAGGAGACGTTAGAGTCATTAATATTTTAACCTCGTAATCTTCATTTACAAACACATCGTAAATCAAACCGAGTTCGTAAATATCAACAGGTATTTCTGGATCGTAAATTGTTTTTAAAACGCGAACAATTTCTTCGCCTAGTTTTTCAGTATCTATAGTTTGTTCAGACATGATTTTGAGAATTTTGTAATGAATTTAGAGCAATCGCATACATTTTAATTTGTTTAATCATACTCACTAAACCATTTGCTCTAGTTGGTGATAAGTGTTCTTTTAAGCCAATATCATCTATAAACTTGGTATCAGCTTGCATAATTTCTTCTGGAGTTTGACCAGAAAATACACGAATTAGAATTGCTACAATTCCTTTCGTTATAATTGCATCGCTGTCGGCTGTAAAAACAACTTTTTCGTCATACAATTCTGAGTGTAACCAAACTCTGCTCTGACAGCCCTCTATTAATCTGTCATCGGTTTTGTGCTGCTTGTCAATCAATGGTAAATGTTTCCCCAAATCAATCAGGTGCTCATACTTACCTTCCCAGTCGTCACCGAATAACTCAAACTCTTCTATTAATTCATTTTCAATTTCTGCTATTCTCATCTTAACATTTTAATTATTGAAATGTTTTGGAAATATTTTCTTCAATATATTCGCGTAAAGCTTCGATTTTTATAGTATTTACAACTTCCGAAGCAAACGCGTGCATCAATAATTTTTTAGCATTTATTATACCTATACCACGTGCACGTAGGTAAAATATTTTTGCTTCATCCAACTTACCTGTAGTTGATCCGTGCGAACATTTTACATCATCGGCATAAATTTCTAATTGCGGTTTTGTATTGATTGTTCCGTCTTCGCTCAATAAAATATTTTTGTTTGATTGAAACGCATTTGTTTTTTGAGCATCTTTTCTAACAAATATTTTTCCATTAAAAGTAGCGGCTGACTTTCCGTCAATAATACCTTTGTAAAGCTCGTTACTATTGCAATTTGGCTTGCGGTGATCTACCACAGTGTGGTTGTCTACCACTTGATTTCCGGCAGTTAAATACAATCCGTTCAAATGCGATTCAATGTGTTCGTCATCTAACACTAAAGTTAAATTATTACGAACAAACGAGCCACTCAACGTAAAGGTATGGGTAGAAAACACGCTTTGTTTTTGTTGAATTACTTGTGTGGTATTCACTAAATAACCCAACTCCTTTTCATCCTGAATTTTATAATGATCTACAATAGCATGCTTATCGACTACAATTTCTGTTAATGCGTTGCTAACTGTTTTTGCGGTAGCATCTACCGTTTCAAACGATTCTATGATTTTTGCCTGCGAATTTTCATCAACAACGATTAAATTTCGTGGATGAATAATGGTGTCTTCCGAGGTTGTTGAAATGTGAATAATGTGTATCGGTTTTTCAATGATTGCATTTTTTGCAACATGAATAAATACACCATCTTTGGTCATAGCGGTATTCAATGCAATGAATGGATCTGCTTTCACATCTGCATATTGTGCATAATGTTTTTCAAAAACAGGTGAATTGCTTTTTTCCGCATCTACTAAACTACATATTGTTAACCCTTCTGGAAGGTTCTGCAAGTTTGATGATCCTTCAACAAAAATACCATTCTCGATAACTGCTACATAGGCATCTTTTATAAATTTCAGGGGCTCAATTTGCGCATCACTACAGTTTTTGTTTGCCGAGAAATCAAATTCCCCTTTCAGCATCAAATCCACACGAGTATATTTATACTCTTCGTGCTTTCGTGTTGGAATTCCTTGTTTGTAATAGCTTTCCATAGCTTTATCACGAAGTTGTGTACTACCAAATAAAAATAATTTGGATTTCTCAAATTCAAAATTCAATTTATCTTTTATCGTTCTAGTCTTAATAACTGTTTCCATTTTGTTTGTTAAATAAATTATGCTTCTACTTCTTCTTTAATAAAATCATATCCTTTTTCTTCCAGCTCTAATGCCAATTCTTTTAATCCTGATTTTACAATTTTTCCGTTGTGTAATATGTGAACAAAATCGGGTATAATATAATCCAACAACCGTTGATAGTGTGTAATGATAATTGTTGCGTTCTCTTCCGATTTTAATTTATTTACTCCGTTGGCAACAATGCGCAATGCATCAATATCAAGTCCACTATCGGTTTCATCAAGTATGGAAAGTTTCGGTTCCAGCATTGCCATCTGAAATATTTCATTTCGTTTTTTCTCACCACCACTAAAGCCTTCATTTATTGAACGATTGATCAATGTTCTATCAATCTCAACTAACTTTTGCTTTTCTTTCATCATCATTAAAAAATCTTTTGCGCTCATAGGATCCAAGCCTTTGTAAGCCCGAATTTCACCAATAGCAGTTTTTAAAAAATTAATATTGCTGACTCCGGGTATTTCAATGGGATATTGAAACGCAAGAAAAACTCCTTCTCTAGCTCTGTCTTCTGCCTCTAGATCTAACAGATTTTTACCGTTATAGATTATTTCACCTTCTGTAACTTCGTATTCAGAACGCCCTGCAAGCACCGCTGCCAATGTGCTTTTTCCCGAACCATTAGGTCCCATAATTGCGTGTACTTCTCCAGCTTTTATTTCTAAATTAATTCCTTTCAGAATTTCTTTTCCGTCAATTGACGCATGTAGATTTTTTATTGATAACATTTTTTGAATTTTGAATTTTGAATTTTGAATTTTGATTGTTTACTTTTATCCTACTGAGCCCTCTAAGGAAACTTCCAATAATTTTTGTGCTTCAACAGCAAACTCCATTGGCAATTGACTTAATACGTCTTTGCAATAGCCGTTTACAATTAAACCAATAGCTTTTTCATTATCAATACCCCTTTGTTTGCAATAAAACAGCTGATCTTCACCAATTTTTGAAGTTGTTGCTTCGTGCTCTACTACGGCGGTGTTGTTTTTTATTTCGATGTATGGAAATGTATGTGCTCCACATTGATCACCCATCAACAAACTATCACATTGCGAAAAATTACGAGCATTTTCTGCGCCTTTTGCAACACGAACCAATCCTCTATAACTGTTATTGCTAAAGCCTGCCGAAATCCCTTTTGAGATGATCGTGCTTTTGGTGTTTTTCCCGATATGGATCATTTTTGTTCCTGTATCGGCTTGCTGATAATTATTTGTAACTGCCACAGAATAGAATTCACCAATCGAATTGTCACCTTTTAAAATGACCGATGGATATTTCCACGTAATTGCAGAACCTGTTTCTACTTGTGTCCATGAGACTTTTGAATTATCTCCTAAACAAATACCACGTTTAGTAACGAAATTGAAAACACCTCCTTTACCATTTTTATCTCCTGGATACCAGTTTTGCACGGTGCTGTATTTTATTTGCGCATCTTTATGTGCAACAAGTTCTACAACGGCTGCGTGCAATTGATTTTCATCACGCGTTGGTGCTGTACAGCCTTCAAGATAACTTACATACGAACCTTCATCGGCAATTATTAAGGTACGTTCAAATTGACCAGTACCTGCTGCTTCTATTCTAAAATACGTTGAAAGCTCCATCGGACAACGAACTCCTTTTGGTATATAACAAAACGAGCCATCAGTAAAAACAGCAGAGTTCAGTGCCGCATAAAAATTATCGGTATATGGAACAACAGAACTCATGTATTTTTGCACTAATTCTGGATGCTCTTGAATTGCTTCACCAAACGAACAAAAAATAATTCCTTTTTCAGCTAACTCTGCTGTAAATGTTGTTTTTACCGAAACGCTGTCTACAATAATATCTAGTGCTACTCTACTTTCTACCCCTGATAGGCGTTCTTGTTCTAAGATGGAAATACCAAGTTTATCAAATGTTTTTAATAATTCAGGATCCACCTCATCTAGACTCTTTAATACTTTTTTTGGCTTTGGAGCTGAGTAATAAATAATATCCTGATAGTTTGGCTTCGGGTAAGAAACATGAGCCCAGTCTGGCTCCTCCATTGTTAACCAATGACGGAATGCCGTTAATCGATAGTCTAACATCCATGCTGGTTCATTTTTTTTAGCAGAAATAAAACGAATGATATCTTCATTCAATCCTTTCGGCGCGTTGTCGGCGTCAATATCGGTAACAAACCCGTATTTGTATTCCGTGCTGATTTTTTGTGCTATAACCTCGTTCATACTATTTAAGTTTTAATATATGTTATTCATTGGTACATCCAAATTCCAAATAGTCCTCTGGATTAAATTATTAAATGTAATGTGTCTTTTTTGACAAATAATTCTTCTTCACTTTCTCGCCAGTTATCATCATCTACACAACAGTCTACTGGGCAAACGGCGGCACATTGGGGTTCATCATGAAAACCAACACACTCTGTGCATTTATCGGCTACGATATAATAAACTTCGTCTGACACAGGTACTTGCGGTTCATTTGCATCGGCAGTTAATCCGCTTTTTGAGGTAAACATTCCTTTTATAGATGTTCCGTCAGAAAAACGCCATTCATCGCCTCCTTCATAGATGGCATTATTAGGACATTCCGGTTCACAAGCGCCACAATTAATGCATTCATCTGTAATTATAATTGCCATTTTTTCTTTTTTACTATTGATGTAAGAGCATCCAGATTGGAACATTTTCTAAAAAACATCTAAACGCTTTTAACTTTCCAACTTTAAACTGTCTTACACGCCAAACGATTCTCCACATCCACAAGTTCTACTTGCGTTCGGATTGACAAATACAAAGCCTTTTCCGTTTAAGCCTCCCACATAATCCAGCTCTGTACCTATTAAATACAAAAAGCTTTTTTTGTCAACGGCAATTTTTATTCCTTTGTCTTCAAAAATCTTGTCGGTTTCTGCAATAATAGTATCAAACACGAGCTTGTAGGTAAGGCCTGAACAACCACCACCATCAACACCTACGCGAATAAATGTTCCTTCAGGGCTATTTTCGTTTGCTATTAAACTTAACGCGTGTTGTTTTGCGTTTTCTGAAACTGTTATCATTATGTATAGTTATTTAGTTATAATAATTCGTTTTATACTCTATTTTTAATTGGCATTTTCTTCCAATAAACTTTGGAAAGTAAATGCAGCTTCCTTTTCACTATTCGATAAATCTGCCAGTGTTATTTTATCTAGTAGCTTGTCAATACTAGCTTGCACCATTGACCAAAGTGAACGAATAGAACAATCAATAGAATTAGTACACAGTTTTAGTACTCCCACATGATTGGCACAAAATTCTTCATCAAACAAACGTCCACCTAAAGCTTTCAAAACATCGTTCACCGTAATATCGGCAGCAGGCCTGGCGAGTACATATCCTCCAACATGTCCTTTGGTACTGTTAATCAATCCCTCTATGCGAAGTATTCGGGTTAATTTAGAAACATTGGGTCGTGACAACCCTTCGGCTTCACTAAGCTGAGGGATGCTCAAGCCAGTCTGATCCTTACACTTTGCAATCCGCACCAATATTCTTAAGCCGTACTCGTCCTGTGCTGTTATTTTCATTGTTTAATAGATTTAATGGTGATTAAAATAAAGCTACGGGACAAATATATGTATTGTTTTTTAATTTATACTAAAAAGTATATATTAATCTATACTAAAGAGTATACAAAGGAGTAGTTTAGTGTTTCTATAAATACTAACTTAAGAAGTATATAGCGTTATAAGTAACGAATTATAAGTTGAAGCGCTGAAAAAGGATACAACTATCTGGCGCTGGCCACAGATGCGTTCTCAAAACAGATATTGGGCTATAAACTTGACAATCATATGAAGACCTCACTTTGCACAGATGCACTCGATATGGCCATTAAAAACAGAAAGTATCCCAATGAAAAACTCATCCACCATTCCGATAGAGGTTTCCAGTACTGCAATCCCAAATACACCGAACTGGCCGAGAGCAACGGTATCACAATGAGCATTCCAGAGCAGTACGACCCTTATGAAAACGCTGTTGCAGAGCGCATAAACAGAACTCTGAAATATGAATATGGTTTAAAACAAACCATCAAGAACAAAACGCTGGCAAAGAAAATAACAAAGCAAGCTGTGTATATCTGTAACAATTTAAGGGTGCACTGTAGCTTGGATTTAAGGAAAACTACCGATGTATATTCAAACCCAAACATCAAATACAGATAGTATCGAAAAAATAAAGTAAATTTACTTAACTAACAATTTAGAAACGACCATAGTCCAAAGTGTTTTTTTGCCTTCTAAACGACTAAAAAAACAATTTGAACAGTATAAACAAACCTTGAAAATGGTCAACCTATATCTTTATAATACAACGATAGACAGTGCTAACATCAAATTTCGTAATGACGCATCAATATGACCAACACTAATACAAAATGAAAATCACAAAAAACAGTTTCCTTATTTCCATCATTATTTTTTCTGTTTTAATTGTAATTGTAGCATTCTCGCTAAAAAATATTATTACTTTAAATAATAATTCTAATTGGGTTATGCATTCATACAAAGTGAAGCTAGCTTTAGCTAACAATATTTCTTTGTTAAAAGATATTGAAACAGGTGAAAGGGGTTTTGTATTGACAGGGAATAAAGATTTTAAAGAATATTCCGATTTAGCAATACCAGAAATTCAAAAAAATATTTTGCATTTGCAGTATTTGATTGATGATAAGAATCAACAATTATACCTGGATTCGCTTAAACTACTTATTAAAAAGAAAATTTCAATAAGTTATGAAGTTATTAATGTAAGGGATGAGCATGGATTATATGAAGCACTAGAAATGGTTAGTTCTCAAAAGGGCAAACTAATAATGGACGACATTCGCGATCTTTCTAAAAATATGGAGGTATTGGCAGAAAAATTATTAATTGATGGAGTTGAAGATAGTCATGATAGTTTCTTATCTGCTCAAATTTTCGTTCTTGTAGGAGGTATTCTCTCCATATTAATTGCAATCTTTTTAATGATTATTAATAACAATTCTTTAAAGTTAAAAACAAGGCTCTTAAAATCGGAAGCAAAGTTTAAACAAGTTTTGGAATCGGCTCCCGATGGAATTGTGGTTATTGACTATGAGAGAAAAATACAGATGGTAAATGCACAAACGGAAAATCTGTTTGGTTACACGAAGGACGAAATGATTGGCAAAGAAGTGCAAATGTTAATGCCCGACCGCTTTCGTGAAGAACACCCAGCAAATGAACGAAAATTTATTGCTGACCAAAAACCCAGAGAAATGGGAGTTGGTAAAGAATTATTCGGAAAACGAAAAGACGGAAGTGAGTTTGCGATAGAAATAAGTTTAGTTCCATTGCAATTAGGTGATGAAAAAGAAAGTGGGATAGTTTTAGCAACAATTCGTGATATTACTGAGCTGAAAAAAACGAAAAGAAAAATTATAGCAAGTCAAGCATATACCAGGAGTTTAATTGAAGCATCACTCGACCCACTTGTTACCATTTCTCCTGAAGGAAAAATTACAGATGTAAATGAAGCATTAGCGAAGGTAACAGGAGAAACAAGGGATAAATTGATTGGAAACGACTTCTCTGACTATTTTACAGAGCCAGAAAAAGCACGAGAAGGATATAAGCAGGTTTTTGATAAAGGGTTTGTTTCCGATTATCCACTTACTATCCACCACACAACTGGAAAGTTGACTGATGTACTATACAACGCAACCGTTTATAAAGACGACAAGGGAAATGTGTTGGGAGTTTTTGCGGCAGCAAGAGATGTGACCAACAAAAAAGCAGAAGAGTTAATCATTGCTAACAAAGAACTTGCTACTAAAAATGAAGAAAAAGAAAAACGTGCAGAAGAGTTAAGTGCTGTCAACAAAGAACTCGTATTTCAAAACGAAGAGAAAGAAAAACGGGCTGATGAGTTAATCATTGCCAATAAAGAACTTGCATTTCAAAACGAAGAAAAAGAAAAACGGGCAAATGAGTTAATCATTGCCAATAAAGAACTTGCATTTCAAAACGAAGAAAAAGAAAAACGGGCTGATGAGTTAATCATTGCCAATAAAGAACTTGCATTTCAAAACGAAGAAAAAGAAAAACGGGCTGATGAGTTAATCATTGCCAATAAAGAACTTGCATTTCAAAACGAAGAAAAAGAAAAACGTGAAATTGCCGCCAATGAACTCAAAGCTTTTAATCTTTCTATACAACGCGCTTCACTCTATGCGCGAAGTTTAATTGAAGCCGCAACGGATCCTTTGGTTACTATATCACCTGAAGGAAAAATCACGGATGTGAATGAAGCTTCGGTAAAAGTAACAGGAGTATCAAGAGACAAATTAATTGGTACTGACTTTTCTGATTATTTTACGGAACCCAAAAAAGCCAACGAAGGATATAAGCAGGTTTTTGAAAAAGGGTTTGTTTCCGATTATCCACTTACTATCCACCACAAAAATGGTAATTTAACCGATGTATTATACAACGCATCCGTTTATAGAGACGAAAAAGGAGATGTGTTGGGAGTGTTTGCGGCGGCAAGAGATGTTACAGCGCAAAAAAAATTGGAAAGGGATATAGCAGATCGTAAAAATGAATTGGAGCGATTAATAGATTTGGAACGATTCAGAAAATTGACAGTTGGCAGAGAGTTGAAAATGATAGAACTGAAAAAAGAAAATGAAGAATTAAGAGGAAAACTCGGGATAGCTAAAGATGAAAATAGTTGATTATGGAAAATGTTTCTGTTGAAGTAGAAAGCAAATTAAAGTCCCTTGAGGAAGCTCAACGGGCTATTCTTAACATTCTGAAAGATGTGGAGGATGAAAAAAAATTGGCTGAAGACACACAAAAAGCGCTGATAAATATTCTGGAAGATTACAGTATAGAAAAGGCCATTGTTGAGAAAATGAATATCAAACTCACGAGTTCAAATAAAGAAATGGAACAATTTGCATTCATCGCTTCACACGATATGCAGGAACCGTTAAGAACCATTTCTAATTATATAGGTTTATTGCAAAACCAATATAAAGGGAAGTTGGATAAAGATGCCGATCGATATCTGACATCTATTAGCGGGGCAACCGTTCGTATGCAATCACTCATCAGGGATCTATTGGAGTATTCAAAAATAGGAAATTATAAAAAAAATGTAGTAATAGATTGCAATTTGCTTTTGAAAGATGTATTAAATGATATGAACGAATCTATTGAAGAAAGCGGTGCAAAAATACATTCAGAACAATTGCCAATTATAAATGGAAATCTTTCAGCAATAAAATCTATTTTTCAAAACCTTATCAGTAATGCTGTCAAATTCAAGAAAAAAGATGTGCATCCGATTATCAATATTTCTGCAGAGTTAAAACATAATGAATGGTTTTTCACAATAAAAGATAAAGGAATCGGAATAGACAAAAAATATTATGATAAAATTTTTGTGATTTTTCAGCGGCTACATACTAATGCGGAATATACCGGCACAGGCATAGGGCTGGCTCACGTAAAAAAGATTATTGAATTGCACGGAGGAAAAATTTGGTTCGAATCAGAACCCGGAAAAGGAACTACTTTTTATTTCACCATACCTAAAACAATACTATTATGAAAAACAAATTAAATTGTATTATGCTAATAGATGACGATGATGATGATAATTATTTTCATCAGATCGTTATTAATAAAATGAATATTACGGAACATATTGAAGTTGCTTTAAATGGCGAGGAAGCTTTAATTTTTCTTAAAAAAGAAAACCAAACCCAGCCTGACATTATATTTTTGGACATCAACATGCCAAAAATGAACGGATGGGAATTTATGGAAGCCTATAAGGAATTAAGAGCAGACCAAAAAGCAAAAGTAGTTGTTATGATGCTTACGACATCAGAAAATCCGGAAGACAAGAAAAGAGCCGCACTGTATCCTGAAATTACCAGCTTTAATAGCAAACCACTTACCGAAGAAATGCTTGCCGCGATTTTAGAGAAACACTTTTGAGATACTAAATATAAATCAAAATAGAGTGCAAGCAACTTTACCAAAGAAGACAAGATCTTACATACAGCACAACGGACTGAAAAAAGAAGGGTGGCCACTAACAGCACCTACCCAAAAGGCGGGGTTTCGATTTCCAAAGCAAGTTTAGTGGTTAATGGAAGTTTAGTTTTTTAAATCAAGTTTTTTGGTAAAAGTCCCGCCCTTCGGTTAGCCGCAAAACGTTAGCTTTAATTCCCCTTTATTCGGGAAAGAAAATAATCACTTTTAGCTAACGTTTAAGTAATAGAAAAAAATAAAAATACGGCTGAAAATAAGAATCACTAACTACTGATTTTCAGAAAATTATAAAAACGTTAGTCAGAATTATGACCCGTCCTGAATAAAGGCTACATAATTCAACTCAATTTTGTATAAAAATGACAAACTAATCATAAATGCAGATGAATAAAATCGAAACGAGATTAAAAGAATTGGGATTTCAACTGCCTGAAATTCCCAAGCCAATTGCTAAATATATCCCGGCTAAACGGACAGGAAACTTGATTTTTACTGCTGGACAAGTACCTGAATAAAACGATAAGAGTTGTAAAGGAAAACTTGGCCAGGATATTTCGCTTGAAGAAAGTAAAATTGCGACAAAGCTATGTGTTGTTAATTGCTTGGCGGCAATTAGGACTATTTGTCCTCTTGATAAAATTGAAAGTATCGTTGCTATTAATGGATTGGTTAATGCTACTGCAGAAAACAATGAACAAGCACATGCCATGAATGGTGTCTCGGATTTTGTTGTGGAGGTTTTTGGAGAAATTGGAAGGCATACTCGTACGGCAGTTGGAGTTGGTGTACCGTACAATTTTGCAGCTTCAGTTTATATGATGCGCACTAAAATCTTCGCCTATTGTCTCCAACATCATCTGCTCTTCTTACGGTTCGAAAAGTGCCACACCTACGCCAAGCGAAATTGTCATTTCTCCATTTCGAACAAAATTCTTGAAACCTTCAATAAGCCAAGCCAATTTTAAGCGTTGTCTTATAAAATTATCACCTCTGCCCAATCGCTTTGCTATTTCCGTAGCTGAGTATCTTTCAGTTAATAAGTTTTCTCTCCTCTATCAATTCTAAATAATTTTTTGCTATACTAAAGAAATCTCCTTCTTTTTTTGAAATTATTTTATTCTTAATACTTTTAGATGATAAATTTTCTTCTTTAAATTCAGCATTTAACAAACTTTTATTCGCTTGAGACAATTTTTTCAAAATGAGTTGATTGATATAATTTGAGTCGGGATGAGATTTTCTAACATTGCTATTTCTTTTTATCCCAATCCCCTCGTTCTAAATACTGACCAACATACAGGAAAGAAGCTTTCTGTCTTTTATAATTCTTATCGCGATAGGATATAAATTCTGAAAGTTGGCTATTGTTCTTAAAACTGCTCTAATTGAAGACATCTTAAAAAAGTTTAAAATTAAAGATACGAAATGTAGGTACAACATAGGTACAACATTTGTTGAATTTATATAATATTAAATGCAATCAAAATACAGTAACTAAATAGTAATTAATAGATTTTGATACTCATTAAGTCATTTTGATTAAAAAAAATTAGAATTCATAACCCGGAGGTCAGGGGATCGTGCCCCCCTCTCGCTACAAAAAAATCCCCTGATTTTCAGGGGGTTTTTTTATTTTTATAAAATGAATGAGTTTGTAACTTATGTTCTCTATTCCTTAAAGCACGATAAAATCTACATCGGTTATTCTTCCTCTATCATTGAAAGGTTTTATTCACACAATGAGTTTTCCAATAAAGAGTATACCCTACGTTTAAGGCCTTGGATTGTTGCATATAACGAATTCTTCAAAACAAAAAAAGAAGCAATCCAAATGGAGAAATGGCTCAAATCTGGAATTGGTAAAAAAATTATTTAAGAGAAAATACTCTTAATTTACAAAGAATAGACGGAGGGATTCATATCCGCCATAGGCGGACAGGCGTGCCCCCCTCTCGCTATAAATCTCTCTTTGAATAAGAAGAAGATTTTTTTTATTAACTAACTTGAAATCAGTATCTTAATTTCTCTAACAGCGAATCCATTTTTACAACCTCCTGCTCCCCGCTTTTCATATTTTTTACTGTAAATGTCTTGCTTTCTATCTCATCACCACCGGCTAAAACTACATAGGGTATTTCACGTTTGTCTGCATAGGTCATTTGTTTACCCATCTTGACCACATCAGGGTAAAGTTCTGCAGCAATCTTATTCTCCCTTAACATCCCTATCGCTTGCATGGCATATAAGGCTTCTGCTTCCCCAAAATTAATAAACAAAACCTTAGTGGTTTCTGAAATCGTTTTTGGGAATAGTGCAAGTTCTTCCAAAACCAAATAGATGCGATCCAGTCCAAAAGAAATCCCAACACCGCTAACGCCTTTTAATCCGAAAATTCCTGTAAGATCGTCATAACGACCACCACCGCCTATACTTCCCAATTGTACTTTTTCAGGAGCGCTTACTTCAAAAATAGCACCGGTATAGTAATTCAAACCTCTGGCCAAAGTAACATCCAGTTGTATCTCAGAAGCTTTTAAACCTAGGCTTTGAATTGCTTGAATTACAAACTGCACTTCTTCAATACCTTTTTTTCCGGTTTCTGAAGTGATCAGAAGTTGAGATAGACTGTTTAATTTATCTGTGTTATTTCCGGTAAAACTAAATAAAGGTTGTAGTTTCTCCAATGCTTGGTTAGATATCCCTTTTTCCAGCATTTCTTTTTTTACACCGGCCTCACCTATTTTATCAAGTTTGTCTAAAGCAACGGTAAAATCAATAAGTTTATCTTCAGCACCTATGACCTCTGCAATTCCGGAAAGGATTTTGCGATTATTTATTTTTATGGTTATATCTGAAAGTTTCAGTTTCGTGAAAACATCATCATAAAGTTGTACAAGTTCAACTTCCTGCCACAGGGAATCGCTTCCCACCACATCGGCATCACATTGCCAGAATTCCCTGAAACGTCCTTTTTGGGGTCTATCTGCGCGCCAAACGGGTTGCATCTGATAGCGTCTAAACGGAAAAGTGATTTCGTTTTGGTGCTGCACCACATAACGTGCAAAAGGTACAGTAAGATCGTACCGAAGAGCTTTTTCGGATATTTGGGATGTAATTTTTGTACTGTTCTTTTCGCTTAAAGCGGAATCATTTACTTTACTTAAAAAATCCCCACTATTCAGTATTTTAAAAATCAAGCGGTCACCTTCTTCCCCATATTTACCCATCAGTGTTTCTGAATTTTCAAACGAAGGGGTTTCGATAGGTTGAAAACCATATAATTGAAAACTATTTTTGATAGTTTCCATAATATAGCTGCGCTTTGCAACTTCTTGTGGTGAAAAATCTCTTGTCCCTTTGGGTACCGATGGTTTCTTTGACATAATAAATTGGAATAGGTACAAATATCACATTATAAATTCAAAGTTTAAAATTTAAAGTTCAAAGTTTAAACTTTAATTTTGAAAGTTGAGCTATCAAAACCGGTAACAATTGGCGATAAAAGCTTGGTCAAAAATATCCTGCACTAAAAAAGAAATTGTTTGTAACTTTACATTTGTAACATTTCAACCACTTTTTAGTCCAATAACCAAAGTTATAATTATGTTTTCACTACTAGGAGAGAATATACGCATTGCACTGGATTCTATAAGAACCCAATTACTGCGAACCATTCTCACGATTTTAATTATTGCCATCGGTGTCTTTGCTTTGGTCATGATCTTGAGCGCAGTAAAATCTCTTGAAAATACCATTGCAGGTGATTTTTCTTCCATGGGGGCAAATACCTTTAATATTCAGCGGTATGATTTTCTAGTGCAAGTGGGAGGCAGTGGGGAACGCCAAAAAATAAATCCTATAATTAGTTACAGAAATATCCGGGAGTTTCAGGATAAATATGAATTTCCGCTTACTTTAACTTCTGTTTCTTTTACCGGTACTGCGGGTGCTGAAGTTTCTTATGATACCAAAAAAACAGATCCGGAGGTACAGGTTTTAGGCGTAAATGAAAACTTTCTGAGTAATTCAGGTCTGGAATTACAAGAAGGAAGGGGATTTAATTACTTTGATATCGAAAACAACAATAACGTTTGTATTCTAGGTGCAGATTTCATGAAGGGTCTTTTTAAGGATGAAAATGCAATTGGTAAAACCATCAGCGTTCGGGGAGTGAAGTTTACAGTAATTGGCGTTCTTGAAGAAAAAGGATCCACTTTCGGAAATAATCAGGATTTACGGGTGTTAATACCCATTCAGGTTGCAAGAGGTATTTTTACCCAACCCAATATTAACTACAATATAAGCATAAAAGTAGAGAATGCAGAATTGCTGGAGAGTGCTCAAGAAGAAGCTATTATAACATTTAGAAATATCAGGGGATTAAGTCCGCTGGAAGAAAATAATTTTGGCATGCAACGCAGTGATGATTTACTCAATCGTGTTGCCAGTATTACAGGCTATCTAGAAGCAGCCGCATGGATAATCAGCATCATTACTATTTTTGGTTCATCCATTGCATTAATGAATATAATGCTCGTCTCTGTAACCGAAAGAACCCGGGAGATAGGCGTCCGGAAATCTTTAGGTGCTAAAAGAAACACGATTGCAACCCAGTTTTTAATCGAGACAATACTAATTGGTCAAATGGGTGGTGCTTTAGGGATTATTTTAGGACTGCTAGGTGGACTGGCTTTTGCAGCTATTGTAGGTTTTGCCTTTACAATACCGTGGTTTGCGATGCTTGCCGCAACTATTATATCCTTTGTGGTTGCAGTGATTGCCGGTTCTTATCCTGCAGCAAAAGCAGCTCGATTAGATCCTATTGAGTCGTTGCGGTATGAGTAGGTTAATGGTGTGATGGTTTCACTTCACATTCGTTCGTGATGACGGTTTCACTTCACATTCGTTCGTGATGACGGTTTCACTTCACATTCGTTCGTGATGACGGTTTCACTTCACATTCGTTCGTGATGACGGTTAATGGTTAATGGTTAATAGGGTGTGGAGGGAAATAGTTTATATTTGAAAGTGCATAGGATTTTTAGGTCAGATATACAACTTAGGCAATATTTGGAAAAAATAAAATTCATACTTACTTTTGACGTTAGTAATGTAAAGTAGAAAAATGATTATTTCATTTGGCTTAAAAGAGACAGAGAAAATATGGAACGGTATTCGACTCAAAAAAATGCCGATTGAAGTTCAAAATACAGGACGTCGAAAATTAAGAATGTCGAATAATTCACAAGATATAATGGATTTGAGAATTCCACCATCCAATCGACTTGAAAAACTTACAGGAAAACTTAACGAATTTTACAGCATACGAATTAATAAGCAATGGAGAATTATATTTCAATGGAAAAACGGAAATGCAAGTGAAGTCGAAATAGTAGATTTTCATTAAAAATCAAAAACAAATATGGAAAAATTAGCGAACATACATCCTGGAGAAGTTTTAAATTTTGAATTTCTTGAACCTTTAGAAATCACAGCTTATAGACTTTCAAAAGACTTGAGAATACCTCAAACAAGAATTTCTGAAATCATTAAAGGCAGACGTAGAATAACTGTAGACACAGCTTTGCGATTGAGTATATATTTTGGAAATTCAGCTAAATTTTGGCTTGGACCTCAAGACGACTTTGACATCGAAGAAGAAAAGAAAATCAAAAAATCTGAACTAAACGAAATCAAACACTACGAAAATAAAAACGTTGCCTAACTAAGATGGCTATAAATTGTTAATTGAAAATCCTTTTAGATTTTTATTAGTATTTGATGTTCGCTCTCCGAAGTTTGCAACTTGGGATCCATACATTTTAAAAACCGAAGAAGTATTACCCCACTACCCTTTTCATACTTTCAAATAATTCCCCATCGGTAATAACTGCCCCTTGTTGAATCAATTGAAAGATATCTGAATTTTTATCTGCAGTATATTTTTTCGAAGCTTTAAAAATGGAGACAGCATCGTTTAAAATATTTTTCTCCAGCCACAACAATCCTTCTTGGGTCAAAAAATTGACATCCTCATTTTCGGTTATGAGTAAAATCAAATGCATTTCTTCATTATCTAAATGAAACAGGTACATTTGGTTTTTACTGCAATTTTCCAAATAATTTACCTTTACCAAAACCCCCTCCCAAATTAAATCACTGAAAATATCGATTTCGTCTTCCGCTATTTGTGGACTGTTCTTCTTTAATGCAGACCACTCCTCTGCCGTAATGGATTGTGTTGCCAAAAATGTGATGAACTCTTGGTGCAGTTCTTCCAGTTGCTCTTTGGTCAGTCTGGCATATTTCATAGGATAGATGTGAGTTGAGAAATGTGAGGTTTTAGATTTAAGACATTAGAGAATAGATATGAGAAAAGCCTTTGGAATTTCTTCAAAAGGCTTTTTCTAAACTACTATGTTTACGTTTTAATTATTTTGGTTCTCCTACTACTGAGAAAGAGAAATTAGAAACTACTGCTCTGTGAAAACGGATAGTTGCTTCATATTGCCCGGTTCTTTTAACAAGACCTCCTGCAATAGTAATAAATTTTCTTTCGATAGTAACGCCTTCTTTTTGAAGTGCATCTGCTAAATCTGCATTGGAAATAGAACCAAAAAGTTTATCCCCTTCTCCTGTTTTAGCAGTAAGTTTAATATCTAAACCATTAAGTTTACTTGCTTCCGCTTTAGCGTCGTCAATTACTTTTTTCTCCTTATAAGCACGTTGCTTTAAAGTTTCTGCAAGTACTTTTTTAGCAGATGATGTAGCTAAAATAGCATGTCCTTGTGGGATCAAAAAGTTTCTTCCGTACCCGTTTTTTACAGATACCAGATCGTCTGCAAATCCTAGATTCTCAACGTCATTTTTTAATATAACTTCCATGTTTTGCTATTTTTTATTTTAGTAAATCTGCTACATATGGCATTAATGCCAGGTGACGTGCTCTTTTAACTGCAACAGCAACTTTACGTTGGTATTTTAAAGAGGTTCCTGTTAGTCTTCTTGGCAACAGTTTTCCTTGCTCGTTTACAAGTTTTAATAAGAAATCTGCATCTTTATAATCGATATACTTGATACCTGATTTTTTAAAACGACAGTATTTCTTGTTTTTACTTGTGTCTATATTAAGCGGTGTAAGATATCTTATCTCCCCGTCTTTTTTTCCTTTAGATTGTTGTTCTAATGTTGACATAATTAAGCAGCGGTTTCTTTGTTTCTATTTCTTCTTTTTTCAGCCCAGGCAATTGCATGTTTGTCTAACTTTACAGTAAGATAACGCATAATACGCTCATCTCTTCTAAAAGTTAGCTCAAAAGGATTGATTGCCTCTCCTGGAGCAGTGAATTCAAATAAGTGATAAAAACCACTTTTTTTGTGTTGAATTGGGTAAGCTAATTTTTTTAGCCCCCAATTTTCTTTGGATATCATCTTAGCATTGTTAGAAACAAGAAAATCTTCAAATTTCTTAACTGTTTCCTTTATCTGATCTTCAGATAAAACGGGATTTAAGATGAAAACAGTTTCATAATGATTCATAAAAAATTGTGTTTAAATTAAGTATACTAATTTTCCTTTATAATAAAGGCGGGTGCAAAAGTAGCACAATATTTACAATTATCAAAGTGTTTTACAAGCTGTTTTTATTCTTACAAATTTCATATTTTAACATATTTATATTCGTTAAAAGTTAAAAAAAGTTGCACTTTATCGATATTTTGTCTAATATTGTCTTACTCAAACTAATAACTATATCGTGGAGAAAGTAATTTTAAACTGTGCAATTGTGGATGATTCCAGCTTGCAAAGATTGTCCATAGTACGACTGGTGCAAAATCACCCTTCCTTAAATCTTGTTGCAGAATACAATAATGCCATTGAAGCTAAAATGGGATTATTGAACAATTCCATTGATCTTATTTTTCTAGATATAGAAATGCCCATCCTCTCCGGGTTTGATTTGCTAGATGATTTATCCCAAAAACCGCAAATTATTTTCGTTACCGGAAAAACAAAATACGCCTTTAAAGCATTTGACTATGATGCGGTAGATTATTTGCGTAAACCTATTACTAAAGAACGTTTTTTAAGTTCTGTTCATAAAGCAATCTCAAACTACAAACTCAAAAATGACGAAGGTTTTGATGATGAAGACTTTATCTTTGTAAAAAGCAATCTCAAAAAACGAAAAGTTTTCCTTAATGAGTTAAAATACATTGAAGCATTAGGGGATTATGTAAAATTGGTTACAGATCATGAGTCCCTTGTTGTTCTATCCACCATGAAATCTTTTGCATCCCTTCTTCCGCAAGATCGCTTTATGCGTGTGCATAAATCCTATATTGTGAACTTAGACAAAGTGGAGCGCTACAATAGTAAAACCGTGGAAATTGAAAAAGAACTTTTACCTTTAAGCAGAAACCGCAAGACACAACTGGTAGAAGCTTTGAGTTCTTCTTTTGATACTTAATAATTATCCACATCTAGCAGCAATCTTACACTTCTAAATTCTTTAATAGAAAGAAATTTTCTTTCTATTTTACGAACTATTTCTTTTGTTTTTTGAAGCGATTGTTCTTTAGGGATTTTAACTAAAATATTGGTGATATATTCATTCCTGATTCTGCCCACAGGAGGCTGTTCAGGGCCTAGAATATTTTCTGCAAACATGGTCTTTAACGCTTCCCCGAACCAGTTCGCAGCAATTTGCATAGTATTAAATTTTCTATCTTTTATGGTGATTTTTAAAATTCTAAAATAAGGAGGATAACTAAAGTTATATCTTTCCTCCATTTGTTTGGAATACATAGCCTCATAATCATAAGATATAACCTGTTGTAAAATGGGATGTTCAGGATTATAGGTCTGTATAATTACTTTACCTTGTTTTTCGGTTCTACCGGCGCGACCTGCTACTTGCAATAAAAGTTGAAAACTGCGTTCGTGAGCCCTGAAATCAGGAAAATTGAGTAAACTTTCTGCATTCATAACCCCCACCAAGCTGACATTTCTAAAATCAAGCCCTTTGGCAAGCATTTGTGTGCCCACTAAAATATCAATCTCGCCCAACTCTAAAGCATCTATTAACTTTGCATAAGCGTTTTTACCTTTGGTGGTATCCTGATCCATTCTGGCAATACGCTTCTTCGGAAAAAGGCTTTTTAATTCAGTTTCAATTTGTTCAGTACCCAGTCCTTTTGCATCCAGTTCTACACTTCCACAAGCCATGCACTCATCTTGCATGGCCATATGGTACCCACAATAATGACAGCGCAATTGATTTTTATGCTGATGATAAGTCAATGTTACATCACAGTTGGGACACTGTGGGGAATGACCGCAAGTTTTACATTCCACCGTTGGGGAATAACCTCTTCGGTTTTGAAATAGAATGATCTGCTCGCCGGCATCTAACGCCACTTGTATAGCCTCTAATAAAGTTTCCGAAAAGTGCCCTTTCATTTTCTTTTTGTGGTACTTTTCCTTGAGATTGACTAGTTCTATTAGTGGCATTTGTACATTGCCAAACCTTTCAGTTAAAGTCACTAAACCATATTTATCGTCTTTTGCATTGTAATAACTTTCTAAAGAAGGTGTTGCAGAACCTAAAAGCGTGTTTGCTTTGTGCATATTCGCCAAAACAATAGCAGTATCCCTAGCGTGATACCGTGGCGCAGGGCTGTATTGTTTGAAAGAAGGTTCATGCTCTTCGTCGATAATTACAAAACCCAAATTGGCAAAAGGTAAAAACAAAGAAGATCGCGCTCCGATAATTATCTGTGCTTTTGGCTTATTATGCAACACATTTTGCCACACTTCCAATCGTTCATTCAGGGAATACTTAGAGTGATATACAGACACTTTTTCGCCAAAATAATTTTGCAAACGCGATACTAACTGGGTCGTTAAAGCTATTTCAGGAAGCATATATAAAACCTGTTTGCCCAGGTTCAGGTATTCTTCTATAAGTTTGACATAAATTTCTGTCTTTCCACTGGAAGTTACCCCATGCAACAAGGTAACCGAATGATTTTCAAAACTATTTTTCACCTCTTCAAAAGCATCTTTTTGAGGAACACTTAGACCTTTAATAGCCTTAGGCGCTTCCCCATCATAATTGATTCTGTCTTTTTGAATGCTAAATTCTTCAATAATTGCTTTGTCCAGTAAGGATTTTAAAATTGCTGTAGAAGCCCCGCTTAGTTTTAACAATTCTTCCGCCTGTACCGGTTTTCTTGTTTGTGAGGAAATGGAAAATAAAGTTAAGATAACTTCACGTTGTTTTGGTGCCCTGTTTAAATCTTCCAAAAGTGTTTTTAATGCAACTTCAGAAGTATAATCGGAATGAAGTTTTACAAAGCGAATTAACTTTGGTTTATACTGCTCAACAACTTCTTCCTGCACTCTAAGAATATTTCTATCTACCAGTCTTCTGATAAGAGGCAAAACGGTTTTTCTGTCAACAATGGCTTGTATTTCGTGAATTCTTAGCATATTTTGCATTTGCAAGGCTTCATATACTAAAAGTTCTTCTTCGCGTAAGCCGGAAATATCTATTTCTTTATCTGTATTTAATGTCACTATGGTTTCGCTCTCCAGGAGAAATGCCCTGGAAACTGCCGCACGCACCACTTCGCCTAGAGTACACATATAATAAGAAGCTATCCATTGCCAGTGGTTTAACTGAATTTGGGTAATAATAGGTTGTTCGTCAAGAATTTGATCAATATCCTTGGTTTCATAGGCATTTGGTGCCTGGTTATGCACCTGAAAAACAATGGAAGTATACACTTTAGATTTCCCAAAAGGAACGGCAACACGCATCCCCGGTTTTAAAAATGCCGCTTCATGCTTGTTTACAGAGTAGGTAAACAAATGCTGAATAGGAATTGGCAATATAACATCAATATAATAACTCATTGGATTGCATAGAAATTTTCTATGTCTTAAAGCTTGATTTTAGTTTGTGAATAGTGGCATTTAATTCAAACCCCAACAATAGCAAATTAGAATTTATCCATATATACAACATCATTATCAATAATGCACCAATGGAACCATACAACTCATTATAATTAGAAAAATTATTGATATAAATCGTAAAAAAATAAGTGGTTGTCATGAATAAAAAAGTAGTTAGAACCGCGCCTACAGAGAAGAATCTGGATTTTTTACTTTCTTTGGTTCCATAATAATACAAAGTAGCGATAATGATATAGATAAGAATTAAAAATAATAAATACCTCAATATAGCAATCCACACAAAACCATCAAGATTCATACCTTCCTGATTGAGTTCATAAATAATGTATTGACCCACTAACAAAATGGTCACTGAAATAAAAAGCATTAAAGCAAGAAACATAGAAACTGACAATGCAACTAAGTATTGACGAACTAAAGACCTCTTTTTTTGTACATGGAAGGAAAACTCAAACCCAGTAAATATAGCATTCACGCCATTTGCCATAAGGAAAATCGCCAAAATCAAAGTAAATGACAATAAACTTCCCCTTGGGTTAGCAGCAATATCTAACATTATAGGATAGAAAAACTCAGCGGTTTGGGCTGGTAAAAGTTCTTGAATAAGGCGTAAAAATTCTTGTTGAAAATTTTTAATCCTAACATATGGAATTAGATTCAGAACAAATAAAATAAAGGGAAATATAGCCATAAAAAAGCTGAAAGCTATACCACTTGCCCGGGAAGAAAAAGTGCCCTTCGCAATTCCTGAGCCATAGGTTTCCAATAAATCATACAGGGAAAGACCCTCAAGACCGGGGAGAATAATGCTTTTTGCAAAACGAATTAAGGCTCCCAGCACAGGAATTTTTAAAAGTTTTTCTTCAACAGAATCAGACATGCATTTTTTTACTTTTCTGAAGGTTATTGTTAGCTGTCAATGGCTTTCAGGCTTAAATCCATATTATACACAGAATGGGTTATTGCTCCTGTAGACACAAAATCCACACCACATTCTGCATATTTTCGAGCAGTTTCTAGGGTTATTCCACCGGAAGATTCTGTCTTGCATTTTCCATTTATCAATGCGACCGCTTTTTTTGTATCCTCATAATTAAAATTGTCAATCAAAATGCGATGCACACCATCGCTTTTAAGTATTTCTTTTATTTCTTTCAGGTTTCTTGCTTCCACTATTATTTGCAAATGCATTCTATGATCTTCTAAATAAGCTTTCGTGGCATCAATGGCTTTTGTAATCCCGCCCGCAAAGTCGATATGGTTATCTTTTAACATAATCATATCATAAAGCGCAAATCTATGATTCTCACCACCTCCAATCTTTACTGCCCATTTTTCAAGGGCCCGAATTCCAGGTGTGGTTTTACGGGTGTCCAACACTTTAGTATTAGTGCCTTCGAGGACTTTAACAAATTCATTTGTTTTTGTGGCGATAGCACTCATGCGCTGCATTGCGTTTAAGACTAATCGTTCTGCTTTTAAAATAGATTGGGATAATCCCGAAACATAAAAACACACATCTCCATATTTAACTTTTTCGCCATCCGGAATCAAGACTTCTATCTCCAGCGTGGAATCCACAAAATCAAAAATCTGTTTTGCAAACTCTACACCTGCAATAATCCCTTTGTCTTTAACTAAAAGCTTTGCCTCACCCACAGCATCATAAGGAATACAAGCCAGTGAACTATGATCTCCATCGCCCACATCTTCCCTTATCGCATTTGCAATAATTATGCTCAGCTCTTTCTCAAACAAGTATTTTGAAATCATGGCTTTAAAATTTATAGCTAAAATAAACAATTAATCTTGAAAAGGTTTACGATTTAGTAATAACGAAATACAAAATAAATCAACTCCTAACCATTTTTCATAGTACGCCATCTTTTAAACAAATAGCTAAGCATTTATCGAAATTGTACTACGTGGAAATTATTACTTATTTTTGGAAAATGAAGATTAAACTCCTCGCCATCGGTAAAACCGACAATAAAAATATGCAATCGTTAATAGACGAGTACAGTAAACGCCTCATGTTTTATATCCCCTTAGAAATTCAGATAATCCCGGATATAAAAAACACAAAAACACTTTCTGAATTGCAACAGAAACTAAAAGAAGGCGAAGCTATTTTAAAATATATCGAAACCAGCGATCTGGTTTTTCTACTCGATGAAAATGGGACTTCGTATTCTTCCATTGGTTTTGCAGAATTTATTCAGAAAAAAATGAATAGTGGCATCAAAAACCTAATATTTATTATTGGTGGACCTTATGGTTTTAGCGATGAAATGTACAGCAGGGCCAACGGAAAATTAGCACTTTCAGCCATGACATTTTCTCATCAAATGGTGCGGGTCTTTTTCATCGAACAACTATACAGGGCATTCACCATTCTTAAAAATGAACCGTACCACCATCAATAAAATTTAGATGCTTTATAAATTCTAATATATCTTAAATATGAAAATTGTCTTTGCCACAAACAACCAAAATAAAATTAATGAAGTACAGGCGCAACTCCCCGGCAGTATTACTTTATTAAGTTTAGAGTCCATTGGTTGTACTGAAGATATTCCCGAAACTGCAGACACTATAGAAGCAAATGCCCTGCAAAAAGCACGTTACATCAAAGAAAAATATGGCTATGATTGTTTTGCTGATGACACCGGTCTGGAAGTAGAAGCGTTAGATGGTGCTCCCGGGGTTTACAGTGCACGATATGCCGGTGACCAAAAAAGTCCGGAAGATAATATAGATAAATTACTATCGGAATTAAAAGATAAAACCAATAAAAATGCCCGTTTTAAAACCGTAATAGCGTTAATCTTTAATGGAAAAGAAACTCTTTTTACAGGAATTTGCAACGGTAAAATTAGCGAAACAAGAAAAGGAAACAAAGGTTTTGGTTATGATCCGGTTTTTATTCCGGAAGGATTTTCAGAGAGCTTTGCTGAGATGGATTTGGATCAAAAAAACAAAATTGGGCATCGCGGTAAGGCGGTGCGCAAGTTGTTAGAATTTTTTCAATAGCAAGACCATTTATTAACCTGCTGATTTTTAAAAGATTCCGACAGAATAATTATTAAATAATTCACATTTCAAATCAATTAATAAACATACCTTTGCACCTTATTAAAAATATATGACAAAGTTTACAGATTTAGGTCTCAATGAGGCAATTTTACGGGCAGTGGCCGATATGGGATTTGAAACCCCATCAGAAATTCAAGCAAAAGCAATTCCAATTTTACTGGAATCCAACACAGATATGGTATCTCTTGCACAAACAGGAACAGGAAAAACAGCCGCTTTTGGTTTTCCCCTTATTCAAAAAATTGACGCAAACAGTAGAACAACACAAGGATTAATCCTTTCTCCTACCAGAGAGCTTTGTATGCAGATCACCAATGAATTAAAAAGCTATAGCAAATATGTGCCGGGACTTAATATTGTTGCCATTTATGGAGGTGCAAGTATTAACGACCAGGCAAAAGATATAAAAAGAGGTGCGCAGATAATCGTTGCAACCCCGGGTAGAATGAAAGATATGATCAGCCGCAGGATGATCGATATTTCAAAAATTGAATATTGTATTCTCGACGAGGCTGATGAAATGCTGAACATGGGTTTCTATGAAGATATCACAGAAATACTTTCGCATTCCCCAAAGGAAAAAAGCACGTGGTTATTTTCGGCTACTATGCCAAAAGAAGTTTCTACCATAGCTAAAAAATTCATGAATACCCCGGTAGAAATCACTGTGGGAACAAGAAATACAGGTACCAAGAACGTTAGCCATGAATATTATATGGTTAATGCAAGGGATCGTTATCAAGCTCTACGAAGACTTGCAGATGCAAATCCGGATATATTTTCGGTTGTTTTTTGCAGGACTAAAAGAGATACTCAAAAAGTTGCAGAAAATCTTATTGATGATGGGTATAACGCTGCTGCTTTGCATGGTGATTTAAGCCAGAGCCAACGCGATATGGTGATGAAATCTTTCAGAAACCGTCAAATCCAAATGCTGGTAGCAACAGATGTAGCCGCAAGGGGTATCGACGTTGACGACATTACACACGTTATCAATTACCAATTGCCTGACGAAATAGAAATCTATACCCACAGAAGTGGCCGTACAGGGCGTGCAGGTAAAAATGGGGTTTCCATAACGATCGTTTCTAAAAGTGAAGTGCGAAAAATACGTACTATCGAAAAAATAATTCAACAGAAATTTGAAGCAAAAGAAATCCCAAGTGGGATGGAAATTTGTAAAGTGCAACTTTTCCATTTGGCAAACAATATTAAGAATACAGAAATCAACCATGATATTGACGCTTATTTACCAAGTATAAATGAGGTATTAGAAGGGCTTTCCAAAGAAGATCTTATCAAAAAGGTATTTTCTGTGGAATTTACCAGGTTTTATGACCACTACAAGAAAAATAAAGACTTAAATGTAATTGAGGCAGGACGAGACAGAGGGGACGACAGGGAAGCTGCTAATGAAGATACCGTTAGATATTTTATAAATATTGGCTCTAAAGACGGTTTTGACTGGATGAGTTTAAAAGATTTCTTGCGTGACTTAATTAATTTAGGCAAAGATGATGTGTATCGTGTAGATGTAAAAGACAGTTTCTCTTTCTTTAATACAGATACCGCTAATCAAGAACTTGTATTAGGGATTTTTGAAGATTTCAAATTGGAAGGACGGCATGTAAATGTGGAAGTTTCTAAAGACGGCGGTGGCGGAAGTGGCGGTGGAAAAAATCGCGGCAATAGAAGAAGACGTGACGATGATAGTGGTGGTAGAAGAGGAGAGCGAAGTGAGCGCCCGCAAAGAAGTGAAAGATCGAGTGGCAGTAGTAGGTTTGAGAAAAAAGACAACAAAAGCAGGGACTTTAAACCAAGGGAAAATTCTAAATTTTCAGGGGGTGGAAAACGCAGAAGCAGCGATGGTGGCGACAAAAAACCGTCAGGTACTGGCGGAAGACGTCGACGCATGTAATTTTAGTTGTTAATTTTTATACAATATTTACTTTTTCATTCCTTATTAACGGCTATATTTCTATATTTAAGCATTAGTTGCCGCTATGAAAAAAATATTAATATCGTTTTGTGCATTTTTTTTTATTCTTACTGTTTTTGCACAGGAAGAAAACCAAACCATCAAGGGGAAAGTCTTAAACGATGCCAATGATGTGGTTATTGAAAATGTGCACGTTGTTAATTTAAATCAAGTAGTTGGAACAATCACCTCTGAAAAAGGTGATTTTTCCATTCCGGCAAGGGTAAATGATACCCTTTATTTTTCTTATCTTGGTTACAAGTCCATTAGAGTGCGTGTCACAAACGATTGGTTTACTTATGGGGATATTAAAATTAAAATGACCGAGCTAGGTATTGCTCTTGAGGAAATAGTTTTAAAACCCTTACAATTAACCGGATATCTTCAGGTGGATGCCAAAATCATACCTATTTATGATGATTACAGATATAGTATTTCAGGTCTCAATACCGGTTATGAAGGTGGTAAATCCCAACCTAATGCCATCACCAGGGTATTAAGTTCCGTTTTTAATCCAGCAGATTTTTTGTATAATGTATTTGGCAAGCGACCACAACAAATGCGTAAGCTGCGTCAAATGAAAGCAGACGACAACATAAGAAATCTCTTAATTAGTAAATTTGACAGGGAAACACTTATGGCTGTACTCCAGTTGGAACGCCTGGATATTGATGAAATACTCAACAACTGTAACTACTCAGAAACTTTTTTAAGAACCGCAAACGACCTTCAAATTCTCGATGCGATAAGTGAGTGCTATGAAGAATACAGGGTTTTGAACAGAGGGAGAAAATAAGTTTATTGCAGCTTAGTTTCTGCATACTTTTTCAAAATCGCATCTATACTTTTTATACTTTTTGTCATCCAGTCTAGGCGTTTTTCATCTTGTTCTTCCTGATTTAATTGCCAATTAATAGTAGATCGTTTTACTTTGGATACCACATCCTGTAAAATAATTGCTGCGGAAACAGAAATGTTTAAACTTTCGGTAAAACCATACATTGGGATTTTTAAAAAACCATCTGCCTGGTCCATTACTTTGTCAGAAAGACCGGTAGATTCTTTTCCGAAGATAAATGCTGCTTTTTCTGTTATATCAAAATCCTCCAGCATTTGGGAATTTTCGTGTGGGGTAGTTGCAATAATGCGATAGCCTTTTTCTTTAAGTGAAAGTAAACAAGTATCTATTTTATCATAACGATGTAAATCAACCCACTTTTGAGCGCCTAAGGCAATCTCTTTATCGATGCGCTTGCCTTTTATTTCTTCCACCACATGCAAATCCTGAATTCCAAAAATATCACAAGTGCGCATCACGGCACTTGTATTGTGCAATTGAAAAACATCTTCTGTCACAACCGTAAAATGACGGGTCCTTTTAGAGGCAACTTCTTTGAGCAATGCATTGCGGCGGTCTGTTAAAAAAGATTCTAAATATTCTAAAAGTTGGTAATCTATCATAGAAGTTCTATTTTCGGCATAAATATACGGTTTTGAATAACGGGCATTAAAGGAAATATACTTCTAAGATGAAAAAAATTGTCATACTAACAGGAGCCGGTATTAGTGCCGAAAGCGGCATCAATACCTTTAGAGACGCAGGCGGGCTTTGGGAAGGACACGATGTTATGGAAGTGGCATCACCCATTGGTTGGAACAAAAATCCTGATTTGGTTTTAGACTTCTACAATAAAAGAAGAATGCAATTGCAGGATGTAAAACCCAATGCTGCCCATATTGCGCTTGGAGAGCTGGAAAGTGATTATGACGTGCACATCATCACCCAAAATGTGGATGACCTTCATGAACGTGCAGGTAGTTCAAAAGTGCTGCATTTGCACGGTGAACTTCTTAAGGTGAGAAGCACTCTAGATGAAAATTATGTTTTAGATTGGAAAAAAGACTTAAACATGGGAGATTGCTGTCCTAATAACGGCCAATTAAGACCACACATCGTCTGGTTTGGCGAGCTAGTTCCGGCTATGGATGAAGCAATAGCTATCACTGAAACCGCAGATATAGTTGTAGTTATAGGGACTTCATTACAAGTATATCCTGCCGCTGGATTAATTAATTATGCTCCGTCCTATTCACCTATTTTTTATATCGACCCAAAACCGGCAAGTGTTTACGGAATTTCAAATAAAGTCGAAATTATTCCTGCTACAGCAACTCTGGGTGTGCCCGTTTTTATTGAAAAATTAAAACAACTGTAAGTCAGTTTGGATTTTTTTAAACAACAGTTAAGTCAATTAAAAGCGTATAGAAAAGATCGTGAAGAACTTGCCTTTTATGTTCTTGAATATCCTGAATGTTTTGAGTATTTATTTGAAAGTTGTTTCCAGGTAGATGAAGACATCTCCTACAAGTCAGCATGGATTTTGGAAATGGTTTGTTTAATGAACTTAAAAATACTAATTCCACATTTAGATTCATTTCTTGAAAACCTTCCAAAAGTTTATAAAAACCAAGCGGTTAGACCACTGGCGAAAATATGTGAAGAACTTGCACTGAGATATTACACAAACAAAGAGCCGTCCTTTAAATTTGTGCTTTCAAAAAAAAAACGGGAGCAACTCACAAAAATTTGTTTTGACCGGCTCATCACAGACCAAAAAGTGGCTTGTAAAGCATATGCCATGTTTATATCTATTAGGAAATGAATTTAGATGGATACATCCCGAATTAAAAATTTTACTTTTAAAAGACTTTCCCACACAACAACCTGCGTTTAAAGCACGTGCAAAACATATTCTTAAAAAACTAGACACAACTTATTTATCCATTTAAGAATACCTAGCACCAAATAACTTATATTACTTATCTTTGCATCTTTATTTAAAACAACTATGGCAACCAACGCATTACAAGCAATATCACCCATTGACGGAAGATACCAATCTAAAACCGCAGCATTAATTCCTTATTTTTCAGAAGAGGCATTAATCAAATATCGTGTCTTGGTGGAAATTGAATATTTTATTGCGTTGTGTGAGCTTCCTTTACCGCAATTGAAAGATTTTGAACCCTTACAATTCCCCGCTTTACGTGAGATTTACACCAACTTTTCTACGGAAGATGCTCAAAAAATAAAAGACATTGAAAAAGTGACCAACCACGATGTCAAAGCTGTGGAATATTTTATTAAAGAAAAGTTGGATGCTTTACAGCTCCAGAAACACAAGGAGTTTATTCACTTTGGTTTGACATCACAGGATATAAACAATACTGCAATTCCTTTATCGATAAAAGAAGCTACAGAAAAAGTATATATACCTATAGTAGAAGAATTAATTACTGCTTTAGAGCAACGTTCCAAAGAATGGGCTCAAATACCTATGCTTGCGAAAACACACGGCCAACCCGCCTCTCCCACCCGTCTTGGTAAAGAAATTAGGGTATTTGTTGTGCGGTTAGAAGAGCAACTTCATATTTTAAAAAACACGAAGAATGCAGCTAAATTTGGTGGTGCCACTGGTAATTTCAATGCACATGTTGTAGCATATCCTGATGTGGACTGGAAAAAATTTGGCAGCCATTTTGTGGAAAAACAATTAGGATTAAACCACTCCTTCCCTACCACGCAAATAGAGCACTATGACCATTTAGCAGCTCTTTTTGATGGGTTAAAAAGGATCAATACTATAATCATAGATTTAAATAGGGATTTCTGGACCTATATTTCCATGGATTATTTCAAACAAAAAATAAAAGCCGGTGAAGTGGGTTCTTCTGCAATGCCACATAAAGTAAACCCTATTGACTTTGAAAATTCAGAAGGAAATTTAGGGCTTGCCAATGCCATTTTTGAACACCTTTCAGCTAAATTACCTATAAGTCGACTGCAACGGGATTTAACAGACAGTACGGTTTTAAGAAATGTAGGTGTTCCTTATGGGCACACGTTGATCGCATTACAGTCTACTATAAAAGGATTGGGAAAACTGGTTTTAAACGAAACCAAGATTGCCGAAGATCTGGAAAACAATTGGGCAGTTGTAGCTGAAGCGATCCAGACCATTTTACGCAGAGAAGGATATCCCAATCCCTATGAAGCATTAAAAGGTTTAACCCGAACTAACGAAAAAATCAATCAGCAATCCATTGCAAACTTTATCAACACACTGGATGTTTCAGAAGCGATTAAAAAAGAACTTTTAGCTATTAAACCAACTAATTATACCGGTATTTAATGAAAATTTTAAAACTATTTCTTGCGTTTTTGGCAGTTTCCTTTTTTGGAATTTATGCACAAACTGAAAAAGACTCGATTGTAGAGGTCATAAGTAACAATGATATCAAACTCTCTGCACTTCCATATTATAGTTATGGTAAGGGATTGGGTTTAACCTCAGCAGATAGTATTTTTCAGTTGAACATACGTTTCAGAATGCAGAATAGAGCTACTTTTAATTTTAATGAGGGTGAGGAGTCTGAATTTTCTGCACAAGTAAGGCGATTGCGATTGCGTTTTGATGGTTATGTTGGAGATCCAAAGTTTTTATATGTCATCCAACTTTCATTTGCCGCAGGAGATGTTGGTGTTTTAGAAGAAGGTCAAAATATCAATGTTATCAGGGATGCCATCATGTTTTACAGGCCAAATAAAACCTGGAATATAGGTTTTGGCCAAACCAAACTCCCCGGAAATCGACAACGGGTAAATTCATCTGGCGCGCTTCAGTTAACAGACAGAACAATAAATAATGCCCGTTTTAATATTGACAGGGACTTTGGTCTTCAGGTGTATTACTTAAAAAACAAACCGGATACTTTTGGCTATGAGATAAAAACAGCCATATCGACAGGAGAGGGTAGAAATTGGACCCAAACTAGCGATAATAATTTAGCATACACTGGAAGGGCAGAAGTATATCCTTTTGGGGATTTTACAAAGGGAGGTGCCTACTTTGAAGGGGATTTAATGCGCGAAATCACTCCTAAGTTAATGCTTTCAGGAACCTATCATTTCAATCATGGAGCGTTAAGAACTCAGGGACAACAAGGAAAACTGCTTTTTGAATCCCGTGATTTAACATCCATTTTACTTGATGCTATTATTAAATACAACGGTTGGGCTTTTCAAACGGCATATTTACAAAGAGACACTCCAGATGCTATCACGATCAACCCTGATGACAACTCCCAACAACGCTTTGTGGTTGCCGGTAGTGGTTTTGATACCCAATTGAGTTATTTGTTTTTAAATGACATGGAAGTAATAGGCAGGTTTTCCAATAGTAAACCCAAAAACCAATTGGTAAATTTACTTCCTGAAAACACACAATACAGCCTTGGCATTACTAAATATATCTGGGAGCATGCTTTTAAACTTCAAGCAGAAGTTACGCACGAGCAATTGTCCTTTCAGTCTAATACCACTAACAATAACTGGTATGTAAGGTTTCAGGTGGAAATTGGTATATAAAAAGATAGTTTCTTACCATTAATGATTTCCTCTTAAAATTTAGTATATTCACTATCAGATTGTTATACTAAATGAAGCGATTTTTCCATTTTTGTTTATTTTCCTTACTAGTTTTTAATTCGGTTACATCCCAGGAATTAAGCATTGAAGGAAAAGAATATACCTCGTCTAAAGGTGAGCCAATTTATATGCCTTTGGGAAAAATATCTTTTGCTGACAAAATTGTATCTTTTAATATAGGGAAACCACATGCTCAGGAAGAATTTTCTAATCCCTTGGAAGCACTTGGGGAACCCAATTATACCCATTATAAAGTTCCACGCTATGTTTCCTTGGGCTGCGGTGGACAATTAACTTTAGAATTTTCTGACAATGGATTTATGGATATGGAAGGTCCTGATTTATATGTTTGGGAAGTTGGTTTATCAGAAGAAGATTTTCTATTTGAAATTTCCAAAGATGGAAAGGAATGGCGAAGTTTAGGAAGAATCGATGGCGGAAAATCCTATATAGACATTGCACCGGTTATAAAAGCAGATAGGGAGATTTTCTATTTCGTAAGATTAACAGACCTAGAACATATTTGTAACGGGGATACTCCTGGAGCAGATATTGATGCGGTGGGAACTATAAGTGGGGTTATTAAAATTGAATTGAATGCCGATGTTCTTTTTGATAGTGCACGATTTAATCTCAAATCTGAAGCTAATATCGTCTTGGAAAATCTTGCAAATAAAATCCTGCAAGTAGGAATAGCCGAAATTTTAATAGAAGGACATACCGATAGTGACGGAAGTGCAGCGTATAATCAGGAACTCTCGCAACAAAGAGCAAATTCTGTTTTAAATAAATTAAAAGAAATTTTAATAAAGGGCGAATACCTCTATAAAACAAAACCTTACGGAAAAACAAAACCAATTGCCACAAATAAAACCGAAGAAGGAAAACAAATGAACCGAAGAGTGGAAATTATCGTTTTACCGCATAAGGACTTTTACAAGAAAAAAAGTGGAAAGTAGGAAGTTTGTAGCATATACTTTCTAGATACTACTGTAAATTAAATTCAAGTATCCAGTGCTTATCAGCACCAATAAATCCAAATTAAAGAAGCTCTATCCCATCTTCCCTAATGGTGATTTTTTTATCCCTGTAAAGAGTGCCTATCGCTTTTTTGAATAGTTTTTTGCTCAGTCCCAACTGGTTTTTTATTTCTTGGGGGTCTGTTTTATCGTGTAAAGCTAAAAATCCGCCGGCTGCCTGTAGTTCTTCCAAAACAAATTGGGCATTGGGCTCTATACTTCTGTAGCCTTCTTCTTGTAAAACCACATCTATTTTACCGTCTTCTCTTACTTTTTTAATAAAAGCTTCTAGTCTGTCGCCGGTGCGGATATCTTCAAAAATATTTTCGATGTAAATAAGGCCTTCATGTTTTCCATTGATGATAACATTAGCTCCTTTTTCAGTTAAGTGTGTTACTAGAATATCTACTTTATTAAACTTTTCTACGGTGATGTTTTCGTTGGTCAGGTATTTTTTTGTTTTACTGGAACCTACCAATCGATTTGTTTTTTCGTCTAAATAAGCATAAACGATATACCAGTTTCCTGATTGCATTGGCCTAGCCTGTTCTTTAAACGGAACAAAAAGTTGTTTTTCCAATCCCCAGTCCATAAACGCTCCTTGTTCATTTACATCCATACAACGCAGATAGCCAAAATTATTGAGCGTCACATAAGGCTTTAAAGTAGTTGCAGTAATGCGTTCTTCATGATCTAGATAAACAAATACATTAAGAGTTTCCCAGATTTTAAATTCCTGGGGAACATATTTGTTTGGCAAAAGCACTTCATTGCTTTCGCTATCTGCTAAATATAAGCCCTGAACGCTTTCCCTTATAATTTCTAAGTTGTTGTATTTTCCTATTTCTATCATAAATCAATTTTAATGTAAAAGGCGAATTAATGAATTCAGAATTATTTTAAAAATTTAAAATAGGCATTTAAAACTGCATCATTATCCTTTCGGGGGGTTTGTATCTCAATTAATTTTGGAGACTCACTTTCAGAATAAAAAGTCTCTAAAGCTTTGTTCAAATCCTCCAGTGTTGCAACAAATGTATATTCCATTTGAAACATTGCACATATATGCTTTGCAGTCAATTGATGTGTGGTTTCAAAAAAGGTGTCAAAATTTTGGGTATCCTTTTCCCCCGGAAGTATTCTGAAAATACCTCCTCCGTTATTGTTAACTAATACTATTCGAAAGTTTTTAGGAATATAATTATTCCAAAGACCATTGGCATCATAGAAAAAACTTAAATCGCCGGTGATAAATGTGGTTCTTTTCCTTGATGCAAAAGCTGCTCCCACTGCGGTAGAAGTACTGCCATCAATACCACTTGTTCCTCGATTACAATAAACCTCTACATTTTGTTTTATCGTAAAAAGTTGTGCATATCTAATTGCAGCACTATTGCTTAATTGAAGCATGGAATTTTCAGGTAGAGTATTTAAAATAATATCAAAAGCCTTTAAATCACTAATATCGCTTTTTAAAAGAAAAGCATTGTGTTGATTTTTACTATGCTCTTTTACCTGAAGCCAAAAATTTTGATAGGAGGTGTGAAAACTTACCGTATGAGGTAAAAAGGTAGATAGAAATTCCTGGGCAGTCACTTTGAAATGCTTTTCCAAATAAAAATAGGTGTCTAAAGCTCTTTTTTCGTGCACATGCCAGTGGCGCTTCGCCGGATACTCCCTCAAAAAAGATTTAATTTTTTTAGACACAACCATGCCACCAAAGGTTAATAGTATTTCCGGTTGCAATTCCTTAAACTCTTCTGGTGCTAAGGATGCGATTAGTTGATCAATAGAATTTATAAAATAGGGGTGGTGAATATTGGAAGTTGTTTCGGTTAACACCAAAACACTGGCATCTTTAGACAACAAATCTATCCATTTTTGCGCAATAGAATCCGGATCCAACACTCCTACCAGTATTAATTTTTTCTTCGAATTATTCCATAGACCAATATATTTAGACAGATCTTCCTCTAATTTTGTATTTACTTTTCTAGCAGGCACATGCTGCGGTCTAACTTGCACATCTGTAACCATTTCATATAAAGGCTCTTCAAATGGCACATTTATGTGCACAGGCCCTTTTAATTCTATGGCGGTGTTTAAGGCAATATTTACTTGTGTTTCATTGTAGGTTTGTTCATCAGTATCTGTCTTAAGATTTGCTGAAAAGAGAATATGATTTGCAAAAACATTTTCTTGGCGAATGGTTTGCCCATCCCCTATATCGATAAAATGGGCGGGTCTGTCTGCTGAAATTACCACCAGTGGTATATCACTATAAAAAGCTTCTGCTATGGCCGGATAGAAGTTTAAAACAGCAGAGCCGGAAGTACAAACCACTGCCACCGGATGTTTGATTTGTTGTGCAATGCCTAGTGCAAAGAAGGCTGCGCTTCGTTCATCTACAATACTAAATACTTCAAAATTTTCATTTTCCGAAAACCCAATGGTTAATGGTGCATTTCTGGATCCGGGACAAATAACAATGTGTTTAATTTCTTTGGCCAGGCAAAGTTGGGTGATGGTTTGTGCTAAAGGGATTTTTGAAAATTTCATCGATACTGCAAAGGTATCACACAAAATCTTTAATAACTATTTACAAGCTCAAAATTAAGATAAAATTTGCATCATCGTCTCTGCTTTGTATTGTGTTTCTAGCCATTCAGCCTTTGGGTCAGAATCTTTCGTAATCCCTCCTCCCACATAAATGGTGGCGATATCATCCACAATTTTCATGCACCTTAAGTTGACATAAAGATCAGTACACGATTTATTATTTGATTTTGTTGAATTTTGAGGTCTATTTAAAACAGTATTAGGCAAATTAATTTCCCCTAAAAAGCCAGCATAAAATTCTCTGTCATATTTTTCATTTTCTTTTATGAAATGTTTTGCTTCTTCTTTAGGGAAACCACAAACGGCAGGAGTGGGATGTAATTTTTTAATCAGACATAACACATCGCATAAACGTGTATTTATGGTTCCACATATATCTGACCTTAAATGCACTAGATTTCCAGCAACGCTAGTTGTGGGTTTGGAAATCATTAAAATAGGAACAATTTTTTCTAACGATTTTTCAAGATATTCTGTAACTATAGCTTGCTCTTCTTTTTCCTTCTCATTCCAAACTGTTTTGTGGTTTTCCTGATACTTTTGCGTCCCCGCTAGCGCCATGGTTCTAAAAGTTTTGTTTTCAAGGGAAAAAAGTGTTTCTGGTGTTGCGCCCATCCATAATCCTATTTTTGGATGGTACCAGCAGTAAACAAATGCAGAAGGATACCTTGCCAATAATTTCTTTAAAAGCTCAGTTATAGAGTCTGAAGTATCTATATTGGAAATTTTTACTTCCTCCTTTCTCGACAAAACAACTTTGCGAAGACCATTGCTGTGCATAGAAGAAATTCCTTTTTTTACAAGTTCTATGTGTTCTTTCTTAGGTTTGCTATTTACCGGTGAAAGCTTAGCAATTTTGTTTGGTTCGTTTTCAAATGGAATATTTTCTAATGTTGCACTTAAAAATACACTTTTTTCTAAAGGAAAAATCACAGAGTTAAGCTCATCGTCAAACGGTGAAAATATAAAGCCGCTTTCTGAAAAATTTGAAGATATATACACTTGCTTATCTTTCTGCTTAACTAAATTTAAATCATCATTACCGGGTTTTCTGTAGATTGCAAATGGTAATTCATTGTCATATTGTTGAAGTGCCTCATTAAACAAGTCGTCTAAATTCATATTGTTAGTTTTAGGCGGGGATGAAATTGATTGTTAGCTTTTTTTTAGGTGGTTTTCTTATATAATTTTTAATGTTCTTTTTTATATGGTTATGGTTGTTAATTTTACTAAAGATATTAATTCTTCTTCAGGATTTAAGATTTTAATCTGCCAAAGTTGTGTAGTTCTTCCAAGATGGATAATAGAGGCCTCTGCGGTGACAAATCCCTCACGAATGGATTTTATATGATTAGCTGAAATTTCTATACCTCTTACAGTTGCACTCCTATCTCCCAAAAATACAAATGCACAAGCACTGCCCACACTCTCAGCCAGAGCGACCGAAGCACCACCATGCAAAACACCATCAGGTTGATGCACCCTAGAATTTACAGGCATTCTTGCAGTCAATGTCGTTTCTGTAAAATCTATAAATTCTATGTTCAATGTTTCCATCAAAGTGTTTTTTGATATAGCATTACATTGTTTTAGAATTTGGTCTTTATTTAATTTCATTGGTTTATTTTACCTTTGTAAAAATACAAAAACTAAATGCAATGTCCTATAAAGAAAAAGAAGTTTCTTATGTCTCCCACAACACATATAGTACTTTAAATACCCTTACAAAAAAAACAAAAAACGTTTGGTTTGTTTGCCACGGAATGGGATATTTAAGCAGGTATTTTATAAAATATTTTGACGACCTAAACCCTGATGAAAATTATATCATTGCCCCACAAGCACCCTCAAAATATTATCAGTGGAAGGATTTCAAACATGTGGGAGCTTCCTGGTTAACAAAAGAAAATACTGCCTTTGAAACAAAAAATGTGTTGAGTTATTTAGAAAGTGTACTAAAACAAGAACAACTGGAAAATTCATCTAATTTAATAGTTTTAGGCTTTTCCCAAGGTGTTTCTGTAGCCATGCGTTGGGTTGCGCATTATAAAATCAATTGTAAAGCATTAATTATGCACTCGGGTGGAATTCCAAAAGAATTGAGAAAAGAAGATTTTGAATTTCTAGACCTAAAAGTAAAGGCCTATCTAATATATGGTACAGAAGATGAATTTATTACCGAAGAAAGAGCAAAAACGGAGAGAGATACAGCAAATGCGTTATTTGAAGATAAATTAGTCATAAACTCTTTTGAAGGGGTGCATGAAGTTAATATTCAATTACTTAAAGTCATTTCAAAGGATTTTTAAATTCTCTACTATTACTAAAATTCCTACAATTTTGTTAATTTGTAAGAAATATTTATGCACTTAATCGAAAATATTTGCATATTAACTGCTTAAGGTTGTACATTCGTGTAACAAATTAAAATTAAGAGATAACCCCAAATTACTCTACTTATGAAAACCTTAACCTTACTTTTTGTATGCATTCTAACAAGTGCTGCCACATTTGCCCAAATTTCTGAAACAGAAAAACAAGCTTTAGTAGATTTATATACTAACACAAATGGTACTTCCTGGAATACTTCATGGAATCTGGAAGCGCCTGTGACCACTTGGCATGGGGTAACTATTTCAAATAACAAAGTAGTGGCAATTGATTTAGGGTTTAATAACCTAAAAGGCAATATTCCATCTTCTATTGGAAATTTGACTAATCTGGAATCCTTAAAATTATTTTTTAATCAAATCGAGGGGACAATACCTTCTGAAATTGGTAATTTAACCAAATTAAAAGTGCTGGATCTTAACAGTAATAATCTGGTAGGTCAAATACCTTCTTCCATAGGAAATCTTTCTCAACTGAATGAGCTTTTAGTAAGCAGTAATAATCTTGACGGAGAGCTTCCGGAAGAAATTAGTACTTTAACAAATCTAACTTCTCTGGTAGTATTTGATAATCAACTTTCTGGAAATATCCCTCTTACCTATTTGCAACTAACTAATATGTCTGAATTAGTAATCGCAGAAAATGATTTCTCTAATAATAATCTTCATATCCCTACTGAAATGTTAACCTCTGTGGGAACACCATTACTTTTTAAAGACATCAATTTATATGAAAATACTGAAGTCTCCACTATTGTATTAGATGACGATAATTAAATAGTTGTTTTGAAATAAATCAATTAGCCACATTATTTTTAATGTGGTTTTTTTTACCTGAATTTACATAACAATTATAAATTCATCCTAAGTTTTTCAACAATAGAAACTTCTATTAAATGATATTTTACTAAACAATATTTAATCTTGAGCATAAAAAAAAGCCGCCTTTTCAGACAGCTTTTAATTCATTCAAATTTATAAAAGGTTACTTTACCTCTTCAAAATCTAACCTTCGATTTTACTCAGGTCAGGCTACTTGACTTCTTCGAAGTCTACGTCTTCTACATCGCTAGTTTCCTTACCAGAATCCTGTGATGCATTGTCAGAAGCATTACCTCCCTGAGGCTCTGCCTGTGCTTTGTACATCTCTTCAGAAGCAACCTTCCAAGCTTCATTTATTTTATCTAAAGCGGGTTGAATAACTGCAACTTCTTTAGTTTCAAAAGCTTTTTTCAATTCTTCCAAAGCGTCTTCGATTGGTTTCTTTTTATCATCTGATAATTTATCGCCAAACTCTGTTAGCTGACTTTCTGTTTGGAAAATCATTGCATCTGCTTCGTTCAATTTGTCTGCCTTTTCTTTTGCAAGTTTATCAGCGTCTGCATTTGCTTCTGCATCTGCTTTCATCTTTTTGATTTCTTCTTCTGTTAATCCTGAAGAAGCTTCAATACGGATGTCTTGCGTTTTGTTTGTTGCTTTATCTGTAGCACTTACTTTAATGATACCATTGGCATCAATATCAAAAGTTACTTCAATTTGCGGTGTTCCCCTTCTTGACGGTGGAATGCCATCTAGGTGAAAACGACCTATTGTTTTATTGTCTGTTGCCATTGGGCGTTCTCCTTGCAATACGTGAATTTCAACACTTGGTTGATTATCTGCAGCAGTAGAAAATACCTGTGACTTCTTTGTAGGGATGGTTGTGTTTGCCTCAATAAGTTTAGTCATCACACTTCCCATAGTTTCGATACCAAGAGAAAGTGGTGTGATATCCAGAAGCAATACATCTTTTACATCACCGCTCAATACACCTCCTTGAATCGCTGCACCTACAGCAACTACTTCATCCGGATTTACACCTTTACTTGGTGCTTTTCCAAAAAATTTCTCTACAGCTTCCTGAACAGCAGGAATACGTGTAGAGCCACCTACTAATATAATTTCGTCGATATCGCTTTTAGATAATCCTGCAGCTTTTAGTGCTTTTTCACAAGGCGCTATCGTTCTTTTTACCAAATCATCTATCAGTTGCTCAAATTTTGCTCTGCTTAAAGAACGCACCAAGTGTTTTGGTCCGCTTGCAGTAGCAGTAACATAAGGCAAGTTGATTTCAGTTTGTGCTGAAGACGATAATTCAATTTTAGCTTTTTCAGCAGCTTCCTTTAGACGTTGTAACGCCATAGGGTCTTTGCGAAGATCCATATCTTCTTCTGCTTTAAATTCTTCTGCCAGCCAGTTGATGATTTTTTGATCAACATCATCCCCACCTAAGTGAGTATCCCCATCTGTGGAAAGCACCTCAAAAACTCCATCACCCAACTCTAAGATAGAAACATCATGCGTTCCACCACCAAAGTCAAATACCACGATTTTTTGATCTTTTCCTTTTTTATCCAATCCGTATGCTAATGCAGCAGCGGTTGGCTCGTTGATGATGCGTCTTACTTTTAAGCCTGCAATTTCACCTGCTTCTTTTGTAGCCTGACGTTGTGCATCATTAAAATATGCCGGAACTGTAATTACTGCTTCCGTAACTGTTTGTCCCAAATAATCTTCAGCCGTTTTCTTCATTTTTTGAAGGATCATTGCTGAAAGTTCTTGAGGTGTATACATTCTGCCATCGATATCCACACGTGCAGTATCGTTGTCGCCTTTTACTACTTTGTAAGCAGCATTTTCGGCTTCTTTAGCAGACTCAGAATATTTATTTCCCATAAAACGCTTTATAGAAGCGATGGTCTTAGTGGGGTTAGTAACCGCCTGACGTTTTGCAGGGTCACCCACTTTAATTTCGCCACCTTCTACAAATGCAATTACAGAGGGTGTTGTTCTTTTTCCTTCCGCATTAGGAATTACCGTTGGCTCGCTACCTTCCATTACGGCTACGCACGAATTGGTTGTTCCTAAGTCGATTCCAATTATTTTACTCATAACTATTTATTTGATTTTATCGATTGTTAAAAATTTTTGTCAACTACAAATAGTCAAGGATTGTGCCAGCGGAAAGTTTATGACAGGATGGCAGAAATGAAAGTTAGAAGGTAGAAGTTTGAAGTTAGAAGTATGTACTTGTGTGGGTTGAAGTACCATTTAAAAATTGGAATTTGGTGCTTGAAATTTGGGATTTTTATTTCTCTTTTCTTTACTCTATTTTCTCTTTTCTATATTCTAATTGTCAACAACTCGTCCCACTTCGTCGTATACCTTGGCCCGCGTTCTTCCTGTATGAGCTGCCATTCTTTCTTTCGGCTGCCGCATTGGGCGGAATAGACGGTGGCTTTTCCATATTTATGGTTGAGCTTGTCAAAGGCCTTCAGGAGTTCGTTAGTGTTCTTTTTAGGCGGATAAAAAAGATTGCCTTGCACATAACTTTCCGGCGAGATTCCGCTAAGGCAGACACCCACTTTCTTATACCGAAACCCAGGTTTGTAGATGCGGTACAGACCATCTTTAGCTGCAGCAATGAGTTGAAAAGTATCGTTAGTTGCCACCGGAAGTGTCATCGTAATACTTTTTGCATACTGCTTATCGACATTACTGAAACTATTAGTATGAATAAAAACCTGCACATAATTGGCACAAGATTGCTGTGCCCGAAGCACCTCAGCAACTTCTGAAATATAATAGGCGCAAGCCTCTTCTATTAAACTCAGGTCTTCCAGTTTTTTGCCAAAGGATTTTGCCGTACCTATCCCCTTTTTAGGCTTGGGTATTTCTACAATGTTTAAGCACGATTTGCCATTGAGTTCATACCAGATACGCAAGCCAACTACTGTCATATGCTTTAGCACCCAAGCCTGGGAGAGTTTGCTAAAATCATAAGCGTTATGTACCTGTATGGCTTGCAATCTTTTGGCGTGCTGTCTGCCAATGCCCCAAACGTCTTTTATTTTTGTCCACTTTAAGGCTTTCACCCGTTTTTCCTCGGTATCGATTACATACACGTGTTGCAATTGTTTTGGAAATTTTTTAGCAATCTTGTTTGCCACTTTTGCCAATACTTTTGTAGGGGCAATCCCCACTCCCACCGGAAGCCCAGTGTAGCGAAATATGGTTTCCTTTATTTTCATGCCATAGGCATTCATATCCATGGCAATAATACCTGTCAATTCTAAAAAAGATTCATCGATACTGTAAATTTCCACGTGTGGGGAAAAGTTGTGCAAAATATTCATTACCCGCTGGGACATCTCGCCATAAAAAGCATAGTTAGAAGAAAACATATGGACGTTGTTAGCTGCCAACTCGTCTTTGATTTTGAAAACAGGTTCAAACATTTTAATATCGGTCAATGCTTTTGCTTGCTTATTGGCAGCAATAATACAACCGTCATTATTACTGAGCACAACCACAGGCTTTCCCCACAAATCAGGGCGAAAAACCTGCTCGCAGGAGGCATAAAAACTGTTGCAGTCTACCAGTGCTATCATTTTGTTTTATGAATAATATAGGTTATCACTCCCCAAAGGGTGTATTCTACTTCTAACTTTTTTAAATTTATTTCTATAACTAAAAAATCACCGTCTTTGATCACCACCGCTAGATTGCCATTTTTAGGAGGCAGCGATCGATCTATGATTAATACATCTTTATTATAAATTTGGAAATATTCCATTTCATTGCCTTCTATACGAATAAAAAAAGTAGCATCCTGATTTGTGACAAGCTCTTTGTGCAAATCGATGCTAAGTTCAGCATAATGGGTTGCTGCGCTTGGAAATCCTGTTTGTTTAGAGACTTCTGCACGGTGTTGTTCTTTAGCTTTTATAAGCTTGCCTGAGGACTGTATTTGCATACTTCAAAGATAGGTAATTTGGATATATTCCAATATATAAAATAAATTTTAACACAGAAAAGAAACCATTTTATCTAATGCTTTGAGTATCAAACAGCAAAAATAGAAATCCTAAAATGCGTTCAAATTTTCTCTAAGAAGATTTTAAGATGCTATATTTGCGTTATATTATAGGATATGGAAAGTATTAGTGTTTTTGATATGCTCAAAATAGGTGTTGGACCTTCCAGTTCACACACACTTGGTCCTTGGCGGGCTGCACAACGATGGATTGAGGAACTCAAAACCACCGGGCAATTTGATAAAGTTACCGAAGTATGTATTGATTTATATGGTTCCCTCTCTTTAACAGGGAGAGGACATGCTACAGATTTAGCGAGCGTTTTAGGCCTTTGTGGCTACGATCCGGTAACCATTCCCATAGAATCTATTGCCACAGAAATTGATTTTATAAAAAAGAATCATAAGCTGGTATTGAATGGCGAAAAAGCAATTGTATTTAAACTGGAAGAAAATGTGATTTTCCATAAAAAGTTTTTAGATTTTCACCCAAATGGTATAACATTTAGGGCGGTTGTGGAAAACGGCACTAAAATAAGTTCTACTTTCTATTCTATCGGCGGCGGTTTTGTAGTGAAAAAAGAGCGAAAAAACGCCAAACTTAAAAGAGAGCAGTTTAACACGTTTCCATTTCCCATAGAAAAAGCAACCGAATTACTTGCGTATTGTAAAACCGAAGGAAAGAAGATTTCTGAAATTGTTCTGGAAAACGAACGATCGCTTCGCAGTGATGCCGAAATTGATGCCGGACTTAAGGCCATCTGGAAAGTAATGCTGGAGTCGATGTATGTGGGTTGCCACACCGAAGGCATACTTCCCGGAGGATTGAATGTAACCCGACGTGCCTTTAAAACCCAACAAAGTCTCATTGGCGATGCGACTTACAATACCCCGGAAGAATGGATAGAAGCTATTAGAAATACCGAAGTAAAGTTTCGTCAAATCCTGAAATGGGTAAGCTGTTTTGCACTGGCCGTTAACGAAGTCAATGCCTCTTTAGGAAGAGTGGTAACTGCCCCCACTAATGGTAGTGCCGGTGTTATTCCTGCAGTGATGATGTACTATATGGTGATTGAAAATCACGATGCTGATTTTAAAGATGTAAAACAGTTTATGCTGGTTGCAGGCGAAATAGGCAGTTTGTTTAAAAAAGGAGCTACTATTTCTGCAGCTATGGGTGGTTGTCAGGCAGAGATAGGGGTTTCATCTGCAATGGCAGCAGGAGCCTTAACCGAATTAATGGGAGGCACACCGGAACAAGTGCAAATGGCCAGTGAAATTGCCATGGAACATCATTTAGGACTTACGTGCGATCCCATAGGAGGTCTTGTGCAAATACCTTGTATTGAACGCAATGCCATGGGAGCTATAAAAGCCATAAATGCTGCTGAAATGGCTCTGGATGGTGATGCTTCCAAAGCAAAAGTACCATTAGATAAAGTGATTGAAACGATGTGGGAAACCGCTAAAGATATGAGTTCCAGATATAAAGAAACCAGTGAAGGCGGCTTAGCAGTAAGGGTAAATATGAGCGATTGTTAATTCTTCTTATCTTTCTCTATTAAGCACTTTTTTTACTTCCTGTCCCGTGTTAACCTTTATTACACTTTTTCCTGTATTGTCTTTGGCTTTCTTATTGGCTTTCTTTGCAATCAATAATTTTACAACAGGCAGATTACTATCCCCTACACGCACTGCTTTGTGAAGCGGTGTTTCTCCTTTTTGATTTTTGTTGTCAATTGTAAAGCCTTTATCAATTAAGAATTGAAGCATTTCTAATCGTTCTTCACTATAAGCCTGTACTATTTGATGCACGGCGGTTTCTCCTATATAAGGCTCTAATGGATCTATGCCATTTTCAATAAATAGTTTAAAAGCTTCCAGAAAATCTGTTTTGATGGTTAAGTTAAGTTGTTGTAATGTTAAATCTGCACCTGATTTAATAAGCTCTTCAAGCACGCCTATCTCCCTGTAGTAAATTGCATTGTTTATACCGGCATCAGGAGAAGCTCCCTTTTTTAACAATGCTCTTACCACATCTACTTGGCCTCTTCTTGAAGCGATTGTCAGGAATCTATTGTCCGGCTTGTTTAATTTGTCAACGAGAGCTAAGGCTTCTGTTTCATTATCATCTTCCAATGCGTTTTCTAATGCATATTGCATTGTTGCTAGATCTGCCGTATTTAGTTTTACGTTTGTTGGGGTTATTATTTCTTCGTTGGGTATTACTTTTTCTTCTGTTACTACTGCAATTTCTTCCAGACTATCTCTACTTTCCATTACAGGGATTGAACTCTTCCCTTTATCAGAAACCGCTATTTCTTTTTTTCCTGATTTTTCGTTTTTAATGTGAATGAGAAGCTCTTGATCAATCTGCAAGCGATTGTTTTTAAGATTATTCCATTTTTTTATTTCATTAACCCTTACTTGAAAATTTTGTGCAATTTTTCCAAGGATATCGCCATTTTTAACTTTATAGGTAATTATATTTCGGTTATTTTCAGAAGAGGAGCCTTGTTTTTCAGGTTCATTTTTATTTTGCTCATCAGCAACTTCGGGTGTTGGTTCTATTAAAATTTCTTCTTTTTTTGAAGTTTTCGGTTTTGCGTTTACAATTGCATCAGAAACAGTGGAACTTTCATCTAAAATAACCAACTTTTGGTTTACAAAAATAAGATCGTTTTTTAGATTGTTCCACGCTCTTATATCACTTACTTTAACCCCATAAATATTTGCGATTTTTGATAAATAGTCCCCTCTTTTCACAACGTAAATTATTTCTTCTTCAGGTGGTTCAGGAAGCGGGGTTTCATCATAAACAATTTGCCCATCTTCTATTTTGAGCACTTTTCTTCCTGTTATAGCACTAACAAGTTCTTCATCTTTTAATCGTATGGCAAATTCCAAATCATTGTTTACAGGAATCGCACCTTCCCGCAATAGTGCCTTTATGACATTTGGTTGCCTGTAAGCAACTGCTTTAAATATCATATTGTTCTTAGGCTTGGCGTTGCGTTCTAAAAGTATAATTGCAATATCTGGATTAAAATAATTTGCTTCAAACACCATATCTAAATCTGCCGTTGTGGGAAGTATGCCCTGATCTAATAATACATTGATTACCTCTTCAGGTTGTGTACTTACAATTGCAGCTCTTAAAAACCCCTTCTGCTCTTACATTGGCACCTTTAGCGTAAAGTTCCTTAATTAGTTTTGTATCCCCAACAGAAGCTGCCGCAATGATTTGAGAATCCATAACATAATCCATTGTTGTATTCTGCTTGTGAATCTCGTTATCGAGGCGTATGGGTTCTAAAGTATAATTGATAATATAACTATCGTTATCAATGCTTTTTAATTCTACTTTTTTAGATATTTTTTTTCGTAATGCCTGCTGGAAATAAGTTCTATTTTCGGGTTCCCCTGAAACTACTAATGCAGTTCTTCCCATATCTTTTACAAGTTTCCTGGACTCATCCCAAACATTGACAAAGCCTTGTTTAAAATGTTCATGCGGGACTATAAAATCAATAAATTTATTTACTTCAATTTCTTCATCAGTAATTAAAGTTTCCAGTCTAACCCCGCCGTAATCAATAACTGAGGTAGATTTTATTACAGTTTGATTATCTGTAAAGCCCCCAAAGAAAATATCCCCGGTAAAAGGACTATCATTATCCATCTCTTTGCCTGATTCTACTTTTAGTATACTAACCAATCGTTGCCTGAAGGGAATAGAAAATTTTTGAAAATAAGAATCTTTTTCAGGTCGTTTAATTTGTTCTTTAACACTTGCTATCGCTCTATCAATAAATATTTCTAGTAATTCCCTTTTAGATTCTATATCTTCTACATCCGGAAAATATTGAGCTGTGAGTAGTCCTGAAATACGTTCTAATTTTACATCAATGGGTTGTGCGTTTGAAGCTATGGTAGGTAACCACTTTTGTAAATTGGTAACTTCTAAATCCCCTCCATTTCTAAAAATATCTGTGTTTTTTACATTAAGAAATTCATTGGTATATGAAATTCCTTCATTTTTTGCAATAATGAACTTTTCGATTTCAATCTTAAACTCTTCTTTGGTGTATGGGGAATAAATAAATTCATCTCTGTCTACAGTAAGCCGTAAAGAAAATACGCCGCCCATAGTAACTTCTGTTGCATAATGAGTTCCGAATAAATGAACAAATCCTGCTGTAGAAATATCTTTGCCCAAACGCTTTACACGGTCTATAAACAGGGTGTCCATATCACTTCTTCTGACCGATGGAATTTTATATGTCTGAAGAGGAATTTTATATATAGCAAAAACAAAAACGGGCTTATTATTTCCATCTAAAATGCGTTTGTTGAAAAACGTGCTGTTTTCGCTCAAATAAAAATTAGATACTGTATCTGTTGCAAGTACTTTATATTCGAAATCATAAGCAGATTCCACATAATGAATTTCCCCTTTTGTTTCCATTCCCTCTTTAGAAAGTTTTGAAACCGAGCGATTATTTGCTTGAATGGCAATTATTGTTTGTCTTTGGTTTTTTGTCAGGGTTGGTGCTAACCAATTTCCGGGGTTTAATCGCCGAAGGTCAAACCCGTCTCCTAGAATAATTGAATTATTTATGGTTTTTTCTACTTGTTTTAAATTTTGGGAGGTAGATGCAAAACTAATTAGAAGTGTTATGAGTACAAAAAATATTCCCTTGATAATTGAATTCATCTTTAAAAGTGAATGGTATTTACTATTATTAAAAAAGTGCTTGGGGCCTTTTAAAATTTTGGAGATGCTAACAAATTCAAATTTATGAAAATTTACGTTAATTGCATATTAAATTTTAAGAACAATTTTCTTTATACCTGCTATCGGTTATATGCGTTATCTTCCATTGATTGTTATGCTTGTATAATTGAAAAATATTTATACCACAATGGCTTACTTTCCTATTTACATAAAATGAATATGGAGTTATAATAGTAGCTAAAACCCATTTACAGTTATTTTGTAATCATATAACTTTTCTTCAAAAATAACTTCCTTAGGAATAGCTGCAATCGATTTTAAAAAATCCTGAAAATTTATAATCTTTAGGGAAGTCTCACCAGAGGCATCTACGATTACCGAATGTAAAACCGCATTTTCAACGACTAAAGATTGTATAAGTAGTGTATCCTGTTTATGAAAACCTTCGAAAAATGTTATAATTACTTCTTTGATAGAATCTTCAGTGTTTTTTGATTGGGCATGTATGAGGGTATCTACCAAAAAACATAAAATTAAAATCATTTTATTCATTGTACAAATCTCTTTTGAAAGTGGTTTGCTAATTTAGTACTTTTACCAAAGTAAATAACAATCTATGTCTGTAGCAAAAAAAGAATACAAACGCATTACCACTAAAACTTTAGTGGATATGAAATCCCGGGGGGAAAAAATATCCATGCTTACCGCCTATGACTTTACCATGGCTCAAATTGTGGATGGTGCTGGAATCGATGTAATTTTAGTGGGGGACTCTGCATCTAATGTGATGGCAGGTCATGAAACCACATTGCCTATCACTTTAGACCAAATGATTTACCACGCAGCCTCTGTAGTTAGAGCTATAACCAGAAGCCTTGTAGTTGTGGATTTACCTTTCGGAAGCTATCAGAGCGACCCTAAAGAAGCACTTCGTTCTGCAATACGCATTATGAAAGAAAGCGGTGGTCACGCTGTAAAAATGGAAGGCGGTCAGGAAATCAAAGAGTCTATCAAGCGCATATTAAATGCAGGGATTCCTGTCATGGGACATTTAGGATTAACCCCACAGTCGATATATAAATTTGGCACTTACACGGTTAGGGCTAAAGAAGAATCTGAAGCTCAACAGCTCAAAGAAGATGCTTTGCTTTTAGAAAAATTGGGATGTTTTGCGATTGTTCTGGAAAAAGTGCCTGCAATATTGGCAAAAGAAGTAGCCGAAAGTGTAACTATTCCTATTATAGGAATTGGTGCAGGTGGCGGGGTTGATGGCCAAGTATTGGTTATCCACGATATGTTGGGTATGAATACAGAATTCAGCCCTCGTTTTTTGAGACGTTACATGGATTTACATTCTGAAATGACCAAAGCATTGCAAGAATATTCTAAGGATATCAAATCCGGTGAATTTCCTAATGAGGAGGAACAATATTAATCTCTTCAAAAATACAATGTTAAACTACCTACTATTTATTTTATATTAAAATTTGACTAAAACAATTTCCACTAAGGACAATCTCCAAATCTTATTTGAAGATAACCACTTGCTCATTGTAAATAAAAGAGCCGGTGATATTGTGCAAGGGGACAAAACCGGTGATGTTCCACTAAGTGAAGTCGCAAAAGATTATATAGCTGAAAAATATAATAAACCGGGAGCCGTTTATCTAGGGGTGGTACATCGCATCGACAGACCTACTACCGGTATAGTGGTTTTTTCTAAAACTTCTAAAGCCCTAAGTCGCTTAAATAAACTTTTTGCAGAACGGGAAACCCAAAAAACCTATTGGGCAGTTATTAAAAATCAACCTCCAAACGATAAAGACACCTTAATTCACTATTTAAAAAGAAATCCCAAGCAAAATAAATCGTATGCATATCCAAAAGAAATCCCAGAAAGTAAAAAAGCCATTTTAGAATATACCGTCCTCAAAAAGCTGGATAACTATTATCTTTTAGAAATTGATTTACAAACGGGAAGGCATCATCAGATAAGGGCACAGTTAAGCGCCATTGGGTGCCCCATCAAAGGGGATTTAAAGTATGGTTTTGACCGAAGTAACCCAGATGGAAGTATACATCTTCACTCGAGGAAATTATTTTTGATCCATCCGGTTACAAAGGAATTATTGACAATTATTGCAGAAGTACCTGATGAGGTAATTTGGAATGCGTGTACTTAAATTTTTACCAATTCATTTTTTAAAGCATAGATAACTAACCCCACTCTATTTTTAATGTGTAATTTATTGAAGAGCTCCTGACGATATCCATCTATGGTTTTAGGGCTAAGATGCATTATATCTGCTATTTCTTTATAGGTCATTTCAGAACAGGCGAGTTCTAAAAATTTCAGTTCATTTTCTTTTAAGGTTATCCTTTCCTTAGCTTTTGGTTCGTGTAAAGCATTTAATAAAGTTGCCGCCACTTTATCAGAATGATAATACCCTTTAGACATAACTTCTTCTAACGCTACATTTAATTTTTCAGGATGAATATCTTTTAGTAGATACCCTTTAGCCCCAAACCGCAACATCTTCAAAATAACTTTCTCATCATCATCCATCGATAAAGCAAGTACTTTTATGTGAGGATGACTCTCTGTAAGATACTTCACAGTTTCAAAACCATCCATTACGGGCATATTAATATCCAAAAGGATAACATCAGGAATTATCTTCTCTTGGTTTAATTTTTGTTGCAAATCCAAACCGTTTTTCGCGTGAAAAAGGACTTTAAAATTAGCGAAAGAGTTAATCAAATTCTCTAAGGAACCCGCAAACAACAGATGGTCATCTACAATTACAACATTATATGTATGCTCTCTACCACTCATATTTATAAGGATATTTTAAATATAATTTTGTGCCCTCTCCTATTTTAGAAGTAATTAAAAAGTCTGCTTTAATAAGTTCAGCGCGGCTTTTCATCGTTTGCATACCATTACTTGTTACCACTTTTTCGGTATCAAAACCAATACCATCATCCCTTATTTCAACATCTAAAGTTTCTGAATTAAAACTTAAATTTACGAATAAATTCTCAGCTCCGGCGTGTCTTATTACATTTGATAAAAATTCTTGTAATGTTCTGAAGATAATTATCTCATCAGATTTGATGATATCTGTAATTTCACCACCCATTGTATAATTTACTTTAAGAAAGTTAAGTCGTTTAAATCTTTCCAACTCCAATTCTAGGGAAGCTACCAATCCATTTTTTAAAACAACATCGGTATTCAGGGTTTTAGATAAAGTCCTTACCTCATTTACTGTAGTTGCAACGAGCTTTTTAGATTCTATAAGTTCATTTTGAAATTCCACTGGAATTTTATCACTAAGAATATTTAATTGCATATTCACAACAGAGAGTAGCTGACCCACATTATCGTGTAATTCCCAGGCAATATTTTTGAGAGTTTGTTCCTGAATTTCTACCCGTGCGGTTGACAATTCTTTGTCAAATCGTTGTTTGGCCTGAATTTTTTCAAAGAGTAACTTGTTTTTACGCCTTATAAAGGCTATTGAAAAGATTAAGACAAAAATCAATAAAAGTAATATTACCGATATCAGGTAGATTATTAAAAGTATTTCCTCTTTTTCGAGCATATTAAAAAACCAAAAGTGTAAGTAGAATATAGAAAAATATTTGCATACAACATTACGTTAATTCTTAAATTTACAAATAGTGAATTTTCTGTACTAAAATAATTAGAGAGAAAAAGTATAGGGGTAACACATATGTAAAATAATAGCGCACCCACAGAAACATATATGGGTAACAAATATTTTACATTCATTATTTGATCACTTCTCAATAATTCAAAATAATAGAATATCACATTAATTATCAATAATAAAACTCCTGAAAATAAAATTACTTGCGAATACCCCTTAAAAAATACACCACTCATTAAAAGGTGTCCAATGCTGTATATCATATAAACAAAAATTAATGCTGTGAGCACTTTTCGCTTGTTGATTGATTTTAAATAAGAAATAAAGTACAGACAATAAAAACTTATACTTACTAAAGTAAAAGCATTATATAACCAATAATTAGATATAAAAGAAGTGTCACGAACAAATGAAAAATATGCATAATCCGTATAATAAGCTAATGGGGAATAAAGCCCTATAGTTTCCACGAAACAGGTAAGCCAGAGATACCAAACAAAATATTTGTCCCAATTTGTATAATTGCTGCTATTTTTTAAAAAAAAAATACCTGCTATAGCAGCAATGTATTCAAGAATTAATATTGGTATCGTTGCCCATAAAACATCTGAAAATTCCAAGTGTATTAATAGTTAAAAGGTGGTATTCCTGCCATGCCATGGTTAAAAGGTTGAATGGTATATATATTATTTGAACCAACAGCAATACCATCTGTAGGTGCTAAAAAAATGGTTGCTTTATTGTTAGCATCCGTATTATAAGCAGCAAAATACAAACGAATACCGGGATTTGCAATACCCTGCTTTACAGATTCTTCTTTTACATAGTTTAAATATTCTTGAAGTTCTTCTACGCTGTAAATAACTTCCCGGGCATCTTGGTAGTTGAGGGTTCTGTCAATTTCCGGTTGACGTGTTGCTACCCAATTATCTTGAAGAGCTCTAGCTGCTACTACGGTAATACATTTTGCTGGTGTTGCCATTTTTTTTTGTTTTGTTGGTTAGTTAATAACCAAAAGTATAAAAATAAATAATCTTTTTTAAGGGAAAATGAAAAAACAGGAAAAACCCTGAATTTAAAGGGGGATTTTCTAGTAAAAATAATAGCAGGAAATTGAAAATTTAATTTTGATATTGACTAAAAAAATTTAAAGAAAATGAAACCTAAATCGGTCCCCAGTTTTTTTTTGTGCTAACCGGTTGATAGATTTTTCAGTAAGTTGTAGTATTCTCGCATAGCCACCGGTAGTTTGTGCATCTCGCATTAAAACCATTATTTTTCCGGAGGGGGTAATTTGAACCGTGCCGGGTTGAACCGGAGCTGTTATTATTTCTTTAGCACTCATTTTTGTGGAAGCCTCTAGTAAATAAGCCATTCGGTTATTTTGTGATGTTACTGTAAAGATAAAATCTTTTAATTTATGCCGATTTGCTTTGGACAACTTTTCAAATTCAGGACCCTTTAATACTTCCAATATTTCTGCAGTAAAATGGTCCTTTTTAACCCTTACGGAAGCATTTGCTTTAATATTGCTTTTGCCTGATGCATTTATTTCTAAAACAGCTCCTTTTTGAAGATGACTTACTTTAGTAATTCCTTTATAAAAGCTGCAACTGCCAAGTACTTTTTCCAATTTAAATCCCCCTGCAACTGCAAGATATCCTCTAAAACCATAAGCAGGCAAACCAAAACTCAGCTTACTGTCCATTGGCACTTCAACAGGCATGTTTAAAAATATTTCCTGATTATTTAGAGTTGGTGTAAAACCTGCTCCAGTTATGACAATTTGTGTTTCTTCCCGGAATATCAAAACAGGTCCCGTAAGTGTAATTTCTAATACTGCACAGTCCTTAGGATTGCCTAAAAGTTGGTTAGCCAGTTTAGCAGAATACCCATCCATAAAGCCACTTAAAGGCACTCCATATTTGCGATACCCATAACGACCCATATCCTGAACAGTGGTATATAAACCTGTAGATAGTACTTCAATCATGACATACTTCTTTTTTAAGAATATAATTTCCTTCTTTAATTTGAATGGAAATTTTTTTAAATTGGGTTTTAGTAATAGAAACAAACCTCACATAATCACCGGCCTGAAGGAGTGTAGGTTTTGGTTCGTTTACATCAAAAAAGTAAAAGGGTGTTCTTCCCAGAATATTCCAACCTCCCGGTGAGTCCATTGTGTAAATTCCTGTTTGAGGACCGCCTATGCCCACAGAGCCCTTTTCTATTAAATGCCTTGGTTCTTTCTTACGAGGAAACCACAACGCTTCCGGCAAGCCTCCCAAATATGGAAAACCAGGTAGGAAGCCTATAAAATAAACCCGGTAGAGAGGTTCTGTATGCAATTGTATCCATTTTTTAACAGATAAGCCCGAAACTTTAGCCATTTCTGCTAAATCTAGTCCAAAATCTTTATCATAACACACAGGAATATCATAAACAAACTTCTCCTGCATTGGAACAGTATCTACTTCGGCAAGAAAAGCTGAATCAATCTGTTTAATTAAAGTACCAATATCCAAATTAGGTTTTACATAAACTGCAATTTCAAGAAATGAAGGAACTGTTTCCACTATAATTTCGGAAAACAAAGTATAGAGCATGGAATCTACTCTTACAATTTCGTCATTTAAGGAAGGATCTATTGCTCCTTTCCACCTTAGCAAAAAAGCATTTTCCCCAAACTTTTCTATTTTTGGAATGGATTTCATGACGTAAAAATAGCGTTTGTTTTCATTTGCTTTCTTACATATTTTAAAATTTCCAAAGTGTTTGTATGGTCACCATGCACACAAAATGTAGATGCTATTATCTTTTTTTCCAATCCGGTAACAGTAATTACTTTTTCTTGCATTACCATTGTATACAATTGACCCCATGCTTCTTCTGCAGAACCGATAATAGCATTCATTTTAGATCTGTTGACTAATGTCAAATCCTCCTCATATCTTCGATCTAAAAAAGCTTCATAAACTAAAGGCAGAAAATTTTTTGCTTTTAAAGCCAATATGGAATTGTAAGGAACATAAAGTTTTACATTTAGATTTGTTGCTAAAATACCTTTTAAAACCGCATCAGCGGTCAATGCATCTACCGAAGCTAAATTATATAATGCACCATGTAATTTAATGTGGTGCAAATTTATTTCTTCCGCAGTACATAGTTTCTGAAATCTTATTATTTGCTGAAAAACAGTTTCCGATAGCTCCTCTTCGGAAAGAGCCATTATTTTTCTGCCAAAATTTTCTTTATCGGGAAATGAGGGATGTGCCCCCACTTTCACATTATGCTTTTTTGCCAAACGAATTACTTCGGTCATTGTCTCTTCATTGCCAAAGTGACCGCCACACGCTATACTGCACGAAGAAATGTGAGGCATGAGCTTTTGCTCATTTCCGATACCTTCACCTAAATCAGCATTTATATCGATTATTTTTTTCACACGAATTGAAATACTTTAAGTAAACTAAAAATCCCCAAAACAATCGTGGTAATTAAAATCACTATCCCTAAGATATTTTGTAATGTGCTATTTTTATAGGTTCCTAAAACTGAGCTTCTATTCACCACCCAAAGTAAAAACCCGGCTATAACAGGAAGCAATAACCCGTTTGCCACTTGTGCAAATTTTATAATTTCTATGGGTCGTAAACCCAAAGAAGAAAAAACTACACCCATTAACAATACAAACATCCATACCCCTCTAAACTTAAAGGACTTCAGCCCTCCTTTCCACCCAAAACAACCTCGTGCCACATAAGCTGCTGCCAGAGGTGCTGTAATTGCAGAGGTTATTCCCGCGGCAAACAAACCAATGCCAAGAAAGTATTTGGAAAAACTTCCGTAAAGGGGTTCCAGTCCTTTAGCCAAACCGGAAACATCGCTTATTACCTTTTGATTAATGGATGCTGCACAAATAATTATCGCCATAGAAACCACGCCACCTAATAAAATGGAAACTAACGCATCTTTTCTTGCAGCTTTTAAATCTTTGGCTCCTCTCCATTTTTCTTGTACTAAAGAAGCGTGTAAAAATAAATTATAGGGCACAATGGTGGTTCCCACTAAACCAAGAACCATCAATAAACCTTCCTCCGGAAGTCGGGGTATAAAAATACCTCGCAGTACAGCTATCATATCCGGTTTAGTAATAATTGCGGTTATGAGAAAGGAAATACTCATTACTATAACCAGACCTATTAAACTGCGTTCTATATATTTATAGTTTCCAATGAAAAGTAAAAAAAAAGCAATCCCCCCAATCAAAAGACTCAAATAATTAATCTGTAAACCTAAAAAAGAAATGGTGTTTTCTTCAAAAAAAGTCTGTAATCCCAAAACACCTCCACTAATATTGCCAGCTTCATAAGCTGCATTACCGACTAAAATTGCAGAAAGTATAAGAAGGATCGCGATTGTTTTTAAAAATGGCGAAGTGATTTCTGCCTTGACAGTCTCTGCAAGCCCTTGTCCATAAATCAAGCCTAGTCTGACTGCCATTTCTTGTAAAACCACGGTTGCAAGTATGGACAATGCCATTGCCCAAAGTAATGTAAAACCAAATTGTACACCGGCAAGTGTACACACCGTGACCGTGCCGGGCCCGATAAAAGCCGCAGCAACAAATGAACCTGGACCTATATTTTTAAAAAAATTACTCAACGCTATGAAGTGTATTCAAAGCATATATAGCAAAACTTCCCAACCAGTGGCCGCCTTCATAACTGTCTTCTATCAGATTCGGGTAAGAATAGGCAACATGCTCATTTGCATTATTTTTAAGATGTGCATATTCAGGATACTTTTTAGCGAGAGCATACAAACTCCAAGCCCTGCTAAAATTAAGTCCGTCGAGATGTACCAGTTTACCATCAGTCCTGTCACTAACCTCGCCCACTTTTAGTGTGTATGTATCCTCTTTAAGTTCCGGAAGAAAAGATGCCATCCAAGGTAAAAATTCTTCTTTAGAAAGAATACGCAGCATCAGGGCTACTTCTTCCAAACAAGGCGATAAAAAATCATAGCCGCTTGGCTCCCAAGAAATGGGGCAATTAGTATCCTCTAAATAAAATTCTTTTGCTCTTTTCTCAATAAGTTCCTTTAATTCTTCATCCTCCATAGTAACTGCATAATCATGTGCAAATGTGAGTCCGAATGCTGTATTGGTATGTTCTCCTACACGAATGGGATATACCAGTTTTGGTAAAAATTCTTTATACCGCATCACAATTATATCTGCCAGTGGCTGTAAGTTTTCAGCAAGGGAATCTGCCATAGGATCCTCCCAGAGATGCAACTCTTCTGAAAGTTTAAGTAACCAGGCCCAACCATAAGTGCGTTCAAACGAGCTGTTGACCTGCTTTTCAAAATAGGTCACTTCCCGGGCAATTTTTGCTTCGGTAAGGTTGTTTGTCAAGATTGTTTTAATCTCTTCTGCTTTATCCAAATCAGGAAATTGCCTTAACAAGGTGACCATGGACCAATACCCATGAACTGCACTATGCCAGTCAAAACAGCCATAAAATACAGGATGCAATACCGCTGGTTCTTTTAAGTCTTCTGCACTTTCAAGTACTTGGCCAAGTTTGTAAGGATAGTTTGTTTCTACACAATGCAATGGCAATTCTACCAGTTTATTAGCTTCCTCCAGTGTAAAAGCCGGATCAGTAAAAGTTACGCGATTGGTTTTTTCAGGGGAAGCTTCTGAGGGCTTGGTATTGGATGTATCCTTACATCCAAAAAGTATTGCAAGTGTTAAAAATAAAAATATCTTTTGTGTCATTTTTAATATCTTTTCGATTGGTATATGGTATTTTAGTAGTGAACTAATTTAGAGATTTTAAACCAAATCCATGCTTACTACCACAAATATTTCCGGCTTGATTGAAAAGCAAAGAAAGTTTTTCGCCACAGGAAAAACCAAAGAGGTTCATTTTAGAAAAGAAGCTTTAGAAAAACTGCTAAAAGTAATCCAAGAAAATGAAGAAGCAGTCTGCGAGGCACTGTATTCTGATTTTAAAAAATCAAAATTTGAGAGCCTGGCTACCGAAGTGGTTTTAGTGGTTAAAGAATTGCAATTGGCTATTAAAAAAATAGAACGATGGTCCAAGCCAAAATCTGTCAGGGCTTCTCTTCTGAACTTTCCGTCAAGCGATTACATGTATACAGAGCCTTATGGAACCGTTTTATTAATCGCACCTTGGAATTATCCATACCAACTTGTTATTGCTCCGCTCATTGGTGCCATAGCAGCCGGAAACACTGTGGTTATCAAACCCAGCGAATTGACGCCGGCAACTTCCGCTTTATTGGATCGTATTCTATCAAAAACCTTTTCTTCGGAATATATCTGTGTAGTTCAAGGCGATAAGGAAACTTCTCAGGAATTACTGAAACAAAAATGGGACTATATTTTCTTTACCGGAAGTGTAAAAGTGGGGAAAATTATAGCTGAAGCTGCAGCAAAACACCTTACACCAGTAACTTTAGAATTAGGCGGAAAGAACCCGTGCATTATTGATGAAACCGCTAAAGTTTCCTTATCTGCGAGACGCATCGTGTGGGGGAAATTTGTCAATGCCGGACAAACCTGTATTGCACCAGATTATCTTTTGGTTCATAAAAGTATCGAATCAGATTTTATCAAAGCCCTGCAAGAAGAAATTACTCAAGCCTATAGCGAAAACCCCAAAGAATCCCAAGACTTTCCCAGAATAATCAATACCTCTAATTTTGAGCGTTTGTCTGCTTTTTTAAAGGATGGAAATGTAATTGTGGGAGGTGACACAGATGTTCAGGATTTATATATTGCACCCTCACTAATCCAAAATCCTTCCTTAGAAAGCGATGTAATGCAAAATGAGATTTTCGGGCCTATTTTACCCATTCTAACGTATTCCACAGAACAAGATATAGAAAAAGTTATTATGGGTTATGACAAGCCTCTTGCCTTATATGTGTTTTCTGAAAATAAGTCATTTACCGAAAAAATACTCAAAAAATATTCTTTTGGAGGTGGTGCTACCAATGACGTTATGATACAATTTGTAAATCACAGATTGCCTTTTGGCGGCGTGGGGAGCAGTGGCTTGGGTGCTTACCATGGAAAACATTCTTTTGACACCTTTTCCCATACAAAAGCAATTACCCGTAAAGGTACCTGGTTGGATATTCCGTTTAGGTATGCGCCTTATGAAGGGAAAGTGAACTTATTTAAAAAGATATCCAAATGGATTTAAATATTTGGTTTCTTTTTAAGTTTCAGGCTGTATAAATCGTGACGTCTGTCTTTTAAGTTTCTTACACTGCCATAATTGTGCAACTCCTTTAATAAATCTAAGTCTACATCGACCAGTAAGGTGCTTTCAGTATTAGGGGTGGCTTCTGCTTTTATCCCGTTTACCGGAAAAGCAAAATCTGAAGGTGTAAAAACAGCGCTTTGCGCATATTGAATATCCATATTGTTCACCTTGGGAAGATTACCCACATTTCCTGCTATTGCAACATAACATTCATTTTCTATTGCTCTGGCTTTTGCGCAATTTCTAACTCTTTCATAGCCATTCTGCGTATCTGTCATAAAAGGCACAAATAGAATTTTCATATCCTGATCTGCAAGGATTCTGGGTAGTTCGGGGAATTCGACATCATAACAAATAAGGACGCCTATTTTTCCACAATCGGTATCGATGGTTTGCAGTTTGTTTCCGCCTTTAATACCCCAGGCAGATTCTTCAGCAGGTGTAATGTGTAATTTTTCATAACGCTCATAACTTCCGTCCCTGCGGCAAACAAAGCCTACATTGTATAAATGGTCATCTATTTTTTGCGGCATGCTTCCGGTAATGATATTGATGTTATAGGAAATTGCATATTCACAAAATTTTTCTAATAATGGTTCCGTAAAATCAGAAAGCGCGCGAATGGCTTCGGCTTCATTTAAATGGTTAAAATCTGCCATTAGAGGTGCGTTGAAAAACTCCGGAAACAGTATAAAATCACTTTGGTAATCGGAAACAGCATCCACAAAAAACTCGATTTGATTTACAAGTGCATCAAAATTTTTAAACAAACGCATTTGCCATTGCACCAATCCCAGTCGAACTACTACTTTTTCTGAATGCAAAGTTTTGCTAGGCTTTGTATAATAAATATTATTCCACTCCATAAGAGTACCAAACTCTTTGGATTCGTGGTCGCCACCTAAATAGCCTTTGATTACTTTTCTTACGTGAAAATCATTAGCTAACTGAAAGGAAAGTACAGGGTCATAGACTTCTTTTAATTTTACTTTTTCAATGTATTGTTTAGGGGTTAGCTCTTCAGCATGTTTACTGTAATTGGGGATTCTACCACCAAAAACTATGGAACGTAAATTCAACTGCTCACAGAGTTCTTTTCTCGCTTCATACAAACGTCTTCCCAATCGCATGCCACGAAACTCCGGATGTATAAATACATCGATACCATATAGCACATCGCCGTTATCGTCGTGGGTGCTGAACGTAAAATTGCCTGTAATTTCTTTGTAGGAATGGTCGTCTTCAAACTTTTTTGCATTAACAATTATGCTTAATGCACATCCGGCAATTTTCCCGTCGATTACAATACACAATTGTCCTTGGAAAAATTTCTTGAGAAGTAATTTTATTTCTTTTTCACTCCAATATTCTTCCGGCATCTGGTGATAAGACTCAATCATGGATTTTTTTAATTCTAAATAGTCTTCCACAACGAGGTTTCGCAGTTCAATTTTTCTGGATTGGTCTAAAATTTCCATAGGTGTGCTTTTAATTTTTGCCAAATCTACTCTTTAATAGAGGAAATTGCTTGAGAAAGGGTAATCTTTATCATTTAATTAAGCATTTTATCCAAACCATCCATCTCTATCCAGACTTCGGTATTGTATAGCTTCTGAAATATGGTTGCCGTTAATTGCCTCACTTCCTTCTAAATCAGCGATTGTTCTGGAGACTTTTAAGATTCGGTCATAGGCTCTCGCAGAAAGGTTCAATCGTTCCATTGCAGATTTTAAAAGGGCTAGGGAAGCTTCGTCCAGTTTACAAAATTCTCTTATTTGTTTTACGCCCATTTGTGCATTGTAATGAACACCATCTATTGTTTCAAAACGTTTGGTTTGTAGTTCCCGTGCTTTAGTGACGCGCTCCCTGATAACAACGCTTCCCTCTCCTTTTCGCTCTTCACTTAATTTTTCAAAAGGTACCGGATTCACTTCAATGTGAATATCAATCCTATCCAGCAGTGGTCCTGAAATTTTGCTCAAATAGCGTTGCATTTCTGCAGGGGAAGAAGTTACTGGCGCATCCGGATCATTAAAATAGCCACCCGGACTGGGGTTCATACTTGCTACGAGCATAAAACTACTGGGATACGTGACTGTAAACTTTGCTCTGGAAATAGTGATTTCCCTATCCTCGAGTGGTTGGCGCATCACTTCCAGGACGCCACGTTTAAATTCAGGAAGTTCGTCGAGAAACAAAACGCCGTTATGTGAAAGGGATATCTCGCCGGGTTGCGGGTATGCCCCACCTCCCACAAGGGCGACATCACTGATAGTGTGATGCGGGCTTCTAAAAGGCCTTTGGGTCATTATACCGGAATGTTCTTTGGTTCTTCCTGCAACACTGTGTATTTTGGTTGTTTCAAGAGCTTCCGTCAATGTCATTGGTGGTAAAATGGAAGGTAACCGTTTTGCGAGCATTGTTTTCCCGGAACCCGGTGGGCCTATTAATATTATATTGTGTCCGCCTGAAGCTGCAATCTCCATACAGCGTTTTATGGATTCCTGCCCCTTTACATCTGCAAAATCATATTCCGGCAGACTTAAGTGTTCATAAAATTCAGCTTTTATATCTACTATGGTCCGGTGGAGCGAAGTGTTTTTATCAAAAAAATCTATCACCTCATCAATGGCATCCACACCATACACTTCTAGCCCTTCAACCATTGCAGCTTCTTTAGCATTTTGCTTCGGAAGAATAAACCCTTTAAACCCATCTTCTTTCGCTTTAAATGCAATGGGCAACGCACCTCTAATGGGTTGTACCTTTCCGTCCAGTGAAAGTTCACCCATGATTATATACTCTTCTGGATTATTAATCAGGTTGATTTGTTCTGTTGCTCCCAATATTCCCAAAGCCAATGGCAAATCATAAGCAGCGCCTTCTTTTCTAAGATCTGCCGGTGCCATATTGAGTGTAATTTTCTTGCCGGGGATTTTATAACCATTATTCTGAAGTGCCGCTGCAATGCGATAGTTACTTTCCCTAATGGCATTATCCGGGAGTCCCACAAGGTGGTACCCCACTCCTGTACTTCCCACATTTACCTCGATGGTTATTGTTGTTGCTTCCACACCAAAGAATGCACTGCCGTATATTTTTGTAAGCATAAGCTGAATATTTATATTACAATAAAAAAACCTTCACTAAAAAGTGAAGGTTTAATGTACAAATAATATTTTATTCTGTATTATTTCTTGATGAATTTATAAACAGAACTTGCATTATCGATAGTAACTCTAACAAAATAAGTACCCGCAGAAAGATTATTTATATCTATCTGAGCGTTATTTGAATTAACTTTTTGGATTCCCATAGATTGTCCTAAAAGGGTAATAATCTCAACTTCTGAGATTTGTGACTTGGACTGAACGTTTAATACATTAGTCGCAGGATTAGGATAGATTGCTGCTTCAACTTTTGTATTGTCTGGTGAACCTAAAGTTACATTTTCAATACCTGTGATGATTAAGGAAACTACTTGCTCATCATTTTCTAAACTACCCTTATGGGTAACAGAAATGGTATATTCTCCATCTGGAATTTCAATTTCAATTTTTTCAACATTATCTCTAAAATTATCTCCGGTTGTCGCGGGAGCTGTAAAGTTTGTATGGTCTAAAATCCAAGGGAAAAAAGTAGTGTTATCTGCATCAGTAACACGAATATCCAAATCATTTACTAGCATAGGGGTATCTTCATCTTCTATTTGACCTGCTAGTGGTGTTCCTGGTCTATCTGTCCAAGTTATGGAAGCAACAAGCTTTTCTCCGGGAATGGCAGTACCTGTAATAGTAAACCCATTTCCATTCATTAATGTTAATTCCTGAACGTTAGAAGTAGTTCCATTATTGGTTAAAACTTCTGCAGCTCTTTCTGCGTTGATTAATCCCCAACCAAATCTATAATCAGGCCCTGGAGCTCCACCTGCTTCATCAGCTGTATGAATAACAAGACCTTTTAATGTAGAAGAAAGCATAAACTCGCCGCTATTAAGATTACTGTAGTGTTGTTGTAAAAGAGCTAAAGTACCCGCCACACTAGGTGATGCCATAGAAGTTCCTGAAAAGTTTGCATAGGTATTATCTCCATTACTCGTAGAAGAAAAAGTATTAACTCCTTTTGCAGAAATATCCGGTTTTATTCTGCCGTCATCAGTTGGGCCCCAACTACTAAAAGAAGACATAAAAACACTGCCAGGACCTGTATAATTTAAAACCTGAGCTGTTGCGGCAACAACAAGATTATTTTTTGAAGTTGCATAAGACGTTAAAATATCGAAACCGCCATCACCTTGGTTTGGGTGGTTAGTATTTCTGGCGTTACCGGCAGCAAATACTGCCAGATGATAAGGAGAGTTAGAATGTATAACATCCCACAGACGAGCTTGAAAATCATATTTTCCTAAATACCAAACAGGTTGTGTATCAGCCGGAATTCCATAGGAATGGTTTGACAATAATAGACCATAATCAGCAATTGCATTCAGGGTTTCTTGAGGTGCACTATTAAAATCACTGGAAATAATTTCTGCCATCGGTGCCATACCTTTTCCATTTCCGGATTGAAAAGCCCCGCCTCCAATTATTGTTCCAGAAACATGGGTTGAATGACTACTCAAAGTAGATGCACCATCAATATGAGTTACTCTACTTTCAAAAAGTTCATGAGTGACTCTTACTAAACCGCCATCCCATACACCAATAAGCATATTTTCGCCATTTAAATCTAATCCGGCTACCCCTCCTGTATGGATTCTATTTGCCCTAGTGGTAATTCCAGCTCCTACATTACTTGTTTCATAATATAGTGGGTAAGGACCTTCGGTATAGCCAACTAATAAACCTTGACCTCCATTTTCGGTTTCATAGGATTCGGCCCATCCATAAATAGGTGCAAGAGCGAGTGCTGCTTGTTGATCTCTCTCAAATTGCAAACCCGCTTCTTCAGCTAATTGGCTCAATTTTTCTAGATCATATTTTGCTAATATTCTGTCTCTTTGCTCTGGTGTTTGAGAGATTGCTGATAGCGATACAACAAACATCAAGAGCGAAAAGAAGGGAAGTAAACTGATTTTCATAATGTAATGATTTAAATTTAGATACAATTTTTTTTTGCTAATGTACTAAAATTTGATGATTAAGTAAAATATCGTTAACAATTATACCAAAATCTTTAAAATTTATTTAAAGCATTCATTAAAAAATTTTGGCATATATATTTACCATGAATATTTTAAAATTTACGTGTTTCTACGTATAGGACTACTTAGAAAAAAAATCTAATTTTGATTCAGAATTAGTAATTAATCTAAATGTTAAATTATTATGGGGATGATAATTTAAACATTAAGAGTGTTTATTAATTTACGTTAGTAAATGTGAATTGGTTAAAAATATTTTACTAAATTTAAAAAAGCGTAATGAACTTGTTCATTGCGCTTTTTATTTACAATTTAATACAAACTTATCCTTAACATTTATATCTAAAATTTGAGGTATCATTTAGGCTTTTTGTTTCAATTACTTTTTCTGTAATTGATATAATTTTTTATTTTTTTAAAACTGTAAATTCTATGGACGAGGTATTATACACCTTATGTAGCTGCTTTTTAAAGTCTGCCTCTTTTGCTTTAAAAATATTAGGCACATACGTTTGGGGATTTATATCAATCAACGGAAACCAAGTGCTCTGTACCTGAATTTGCAGTTTATGTCCTTTTTTTATGGTGTGATGTATATCTTGAAGTTTTATATTAACTTCTGTTAAATCACCGGGGACAAAAGGTTCCGGGTTTTCAAAGCTTTTACGGTATCGACCTCTTAAAACTTCACTGCGCACCATCATATGATAATTACTCATTTTTAAATAATCCTGAGTTTCCGGATAGTTAGGATAATCGTTTGGAAATACATCCACCACTTTTACTATCCAGTCTGCATCTGTGCCGGTGGTTGAGACAACAAGTTTAGCTAAAATATCCCCTGCAAGTGTTACCTCTTCTTCCATTATTTCTGTTTCAAAAACAAGAACATCCGGTCGTCTGGCTGAAAATCGCTGGTCGTCAGTCATATATTTTCTGGGTGTAAAAACCACTTTTATATCTTCAGAATAAGGAACTGGCTTTTTGGGGTCACTTATAAATTCTTCGGAAGTCAGATTATCTTGTTTCTTCAAACTTAATTGTTCATTGTCCTGCAAGTAAAAAGTTTTTTTCAGGACATTATCCGGAGGCCAGGAAGTGTAAGATTTCCATTGTTTTCTTCCGGTATCATAGATATAAGCTTCCGGTAAGCCGGTGTTTTTATCTCCATTTCCTTTCAAAAAGTGATTGAAAAATTTGGTCTCTACATTTTTTTGAAAATTGTAGGATATGGAATCCCCAAAATAAATATTTCCAATAGCCTGACGTCCCCTTTCCCTTGCCCAATCCCCGTGACTCCAAGGACCAAAAACAAGTGTGTTATAATTATCACTTCTTTTTTCTATGTTCTTATAGGTTTCAAAGGGGCCATACAAATCTTCTGCATCAAACAAACCACCTACCGTCATTACTGCAGGTTTTATATTTTCGAGATGCTGGATAATCCCTCTGGATTGCCAAAAGGTATCATAATCAGGATGGTTTTTTAGCTGTTGCCAAAAAATATTGTCTTCACCATAAAAAGCATCTAATTTGCTTAACGGTGTATGGTCTAAAAAGAACTGGTATTGATCCAGTGTTCCCAACTCCGGAAACGTATACCAAGCAGTGTCTGACGGAGTCGATTTTTCATACCCAAAAACAGAAGTTGCTCTCCAGAAACTTAAAAAATAAGCACCATTGTGATGAAAGTCATCGAAATAAAAATCCCCTATAGGTGCCTGCGGACTTACCGCTTTTAAAGCCGGATGGGAATCTAGAAGCGAATAAGTAGCATAAAATCCAGGATAAGAGATACCCCACGTCCCTACTCTTCCATTATTGTTTTTTACATTCTCTACTAACCATTCTATGGTATCATAAGTATCGCTAGCCTCATCTACTTGTCCTGATGATTTATTTGGAATATACGCCCGCATATTGTCATAAACACCTTCACTCATCCATCTTCCCCTTACATCCTGATATACTACGATATTCCCTTCCTGCATCATAAACTCATTGGGACCAATTAGACTTTTATAATCGTTAGCTCCATAAGGTCTGGAACTGTAAGGTGTGCGTTGAAGAAGTATGGGAAATGTTTTTGAAGTGTCTTTTGGGGAGTATATGGTGGTGTGTAGTTTTATACCATCCCTCATTTCTATGTATACTTCTTTTTTAGTATAATTATCTAAAGCATACTTATTTTCAAACTCCTCATTTTGTCCATATATAGATGAAAAACCTGCACATACTAAGAACACAAAACTTTTAATCCATTTATTCATTATTCAATTTGTGTTTTATTTTTAAAAGCATCTATGCCCTGCCTCAACCAAGCTTCATATTCTGTTGCATCGGGCATATATCCTACAGGGTCATTTAGATTATTTTCTTCCAAATCCATCAATATATAGTATGGTTGAGCATTCATTTGGTAGTTTTTGATTTGAAAATCACTCCATTTATTCCCTACTGTTTTTATTTTTTTACCTGTTGTTGGGCTTACATATTGTTCACTTTCAGGGAGTGCTTTACGTTCATCGACATACAGAGAGATGAGCACAATATCGTTTTTTAAAATATTTAAGATTTGAGGTTCTCCCCAGACACGTTCTTCCATTTTTCTGCAATTTACACACGCATGTCCTGTAAAATCAATTAGTACAGGTTTGTTTTCTTTTTTGGCAAAAGCCAATCCCTTCTCATAATCAATAAAGGAAAGTATATCGTGTGGACCTAATTTAGCGCCATCGGGGAAACCATTTTCAAATTCGATGCTGGATGTTCCACCTTTCGAATTCCCTACTCCATAAGGAGACTCGCTATATTGCATTGGCGGCGGGAAACCGCTTATTATTTTTAAAGGTGCTCCCCAAAGCCCGGGAATAAGATATATGGTAAATGTTAAAACTACTATACCAAAAAGCAATCTTCCCACCGAAATCGCATCGGTATCGGAATCATGTGGTAATTTGATTTTTCTGAAAAGATATAAGGTAAGTGTTCCAAAAATTGCTATCCAAATCGCCAGAAAGACTTCACGTTCCAACAGGTGTAATTGTAAAACCAAATCTGCATTAGACAAGAATTTAAATGCAAGTGCAAGTTCCAGGAACCCTAAAACAACTTTAACGCTGTTGAGCCAACCCCCACTTTTAGGTAAGGAATTCAACCAACCTGGAAACATCGCAAACAACATAAAAGGGATTGCCAGTGCGAGGGAGAATCCCAGCATTCCTATTATTGGTGCAATCCCACCTGAGGAAGCAGCTTCCACTAAAAGCGTTCCAACTATAGGACCGGTACAGGAAAAAGAAACAATCGCCAATGCCATTGCCATAAAAAAGATACCTATAAACCCTCCTCTGTTAGATTCTTTATCTACTTTGTTTGCCCACGATTGTGGTAAGGTGATTTCAAAGGCACCAAAAAATGAGATGGCAAAAACCACGAGTAATACAAAAAACGCAACATTAAACCAAACATTTGTAGAAAGTGCATTCAAAGCATCAGCACCAAAAAGAAAAGTGACCAACCAGCCTAAAAATACATAAATAACAACAATACTAATGCCATAGAAAATAGCATTTTTGATTCCCTTTGCTCGGGTTTTGCTCTGTTTTGTAAAAAAACTTACCGTTAAAGGTATCATTGGAAAAACACACGGCGTTAAAAGTGCTGTAAAACCGAAAAGAAATGCTACAATAAATATAGTCCATAAACTGCGTTCCTCGGTCTTTTTTTGGTCTTTTTCAATGTTGGTATTATCAATCTCTGTGGTTTCTATAGATTGTGTTATACTTGGAGTTGCTACTTCAAGAAATTCGCCGGAAGGTGTTGTGCCATCCAGATACATCCTGAATTCATTACCATCTGCAATACATTTTTCATCATCACACGACATATAACTAACCTCTACATCTATAAACTTTAGGGAGGGGTCAGTGACTTTAATTTTTTGTACAAATTCCGCCTGAATGTCAAAATAGATTATATCCATTTTAAAAACCTCATCAAAATGAGGTTGTGCATAAGGCTCAGAAGTTTCCCCTATAAGTTCATATCCTTTTTCATCATAATAAAATTCAGTGGGCAAAGGACCATCCCCTTCCCCGGCTTCTATTTGCGAATATAAATGCCAGCCCGAATCAATATTTGCAGTATATACTAAGTCATAGACATTTTCCCCTAAAGGATTTACTTTAACGTTCCATTTTACAGGTTCTATTATTTGAGAAAAAGATAAACTAATCGTAAAAAAAGTGAGGAGCAGTACTAAAAATTTCTTCATAATAGGCAATTGATTTTTACTAATTGGGTTGTTTTTTGGGTAATTTTAAAACGGTTATCTGCCCGAAATCCTATCACCCAAACTATTTGTTTGTCGCTACAAAGCAGCCAGATTTTTTCTTTAGAAAACAAAGATAACTTTTCATCTTTAAAAAATTTACTCAATTTCTTTTTTCCTTGCATACCAAAAGGATAAAAAGCGTCACCATCTTCCCATTTTCGTATGGTAAGTGGAAATTGCAATTTCTCTGCATCTACAAAAATAGTGTTTGCATCGGTTTGCGAGATTTCTTTGACCCTCTCAAAAGTTAAGTGTACAGGTTTTTTAATAGAAGTTGTTTCTTCGGAAATAAAAAATAGATTACTTTCTTCATTATCTGAAGAAGATCTTGATTTTAAATACAGATATTCCCGGTCTTTTAATAGTATATGGGTTTCTGAAACCAGTTGCTTCCCAGATTGTGCTTCCAGTAAATGATAAACATCCTCCCATTCTTTAAAGTGAAAAGAGTGCAGCAATTCATACAATATTGCTTTGGTATTGGGCAATGATTTTAGTTTTTCGATATTAATGCGATAGCCACCTGAAATTTCTTCAATAGCTAGTTTATAAACCAAAACCATATAATCCTCTATGAGAGCCTGAGAAGCTTTCAAATGGTCAAGTGTATTTTTAAAGCTTTGTAAAACCTGCGCATTCTCTTCCTTTAATTTAGGTATCACTTCAAGTCGAAGCTTGTTTCTAAGATATTTGGCACTTGCATTACTACTATCTTCCCGCCAGGCTATCTTGTTATCTTTTGCATATTGTAAAATTTCATCTCTCGAAAATGCTAATAACGGGCGCACTATTTTGCCATTCATTTCCGGGATACCGGTAAGACCTTTCAAACCTGTACCGCGGGTGGTATTAATCAAAAAAGTTTCCAGATCATCATCCAGATGATGTGCGGTTGTTATAAACTCTATATCTAAAATACCTGAAAGTTCTAAAAACCAACTGTAACGCAATTGCCTTGCTGCCATCTGCGTGCTCAAACGGTTCTTTTTTGCAAACTTATGAGTGTCAAAAGTTTCAATAAATACAGGTACTTCCAGAGTTTTTGCAAGAGAAACCACAAATTTTTCATCCCCATCACTTTCTTCTGCTCTCAGAGAAAAATTGCAATGTGCAAGTGTTATCTGAAAACCAGACTGATGCAATAAGTGAGCAAGCACCACGCTATCCAAGCCACCACTGCAAGCTACCAAGATTTTCTTTTCTTTCAGAAAGGGGAAATTTTGATTCAGGTGTTCGTGAAATTGTCGCAGCATTAGTTTTAGAAATTATTCTGAAATATCTTCCGAAGTTAAGAAATCCCATTGTTTTTTATCAGACTGAAGTCTTTTTCCCACTACTTCCCTAAATAAAGAAGCGTCTATGCCATGACCTTTTGGTTTTTTTGCTTCCATATCTTCAAAGGTCAAAATATGCCCTTTTGGTAATGATTTATTGACGGATAATGATTTTTCAAATATATTTTTTAACTCCAAAAACCTATGGTTATCGTTTTTATCCACCGGGTTTTGAAGGGATTTGGAAATAGATTTTACAGCGACTACCAATTGTTTTGTTTCTTCTATTGTCAAGGAAGAAGTCGCATCAGGACCGGATTCCTTTCTATCCAGAATAACATGAAATTCTAAGATTTCTGCTCCCAAAGCTGTCGCAGCTATACACGTTTCTATTTTAGCCGAATGGTCTGAATAACCCACGGTCACCTCATACCTTTCTTTTAAAGCACAGATTACATTCAGTCCAAAATCTTCAGGACTTGTGGGATAGCTTGTTGTGCATTGTAAAATCGAGAAACGAGCATTGTTTTCCTTTAGAAAAGCAACTGTTGCATCCAATTCTGAAAACGAACTCATGCCGCTGGAAAGGATAATAGGCTTATTGGTTTGAATAACTTTTTGAAGTAGTAAAAAATTATTTACTTCCCCTGAACCTATTTTATATTGTTTCACCCCCACTTCTTCCAAAATATCTACCGCAGCATTACTGAACGGGGAAGACATAAACTCGAGCCCTACCTGATCACAATGTTGTTTAAGTTCCTTCCATTGTGCCAAGGTAAACTCCATGCGTTTCCAGTAATCAAAACGGGTTTTATCGTTGGTTTGCATTTTAATGCGAAAGGGTTCGTGAATACTGCTTTCAGCATCTGCAATATGGGTTTGAAATTTAATGGCATCCACTCCAGTTGTTGCGACAGCATCAATATACATATGTGCTTTTTCTATATTTCCACCATGTGCTTGTGCTATTTCTGCAATAAGAAATGGGTGTTTTTTAAAATCTGCCATTATTGTGGTTTAGATTGATAGCTCAAATATAAGGAAAATGGGCGTCATAAAGTAGACGGTTACATTTACAATATGCAAGTTATTCTGCCAAAAGTTCATCAAGAATGGATCTAGTTTTGGAACTGTTCCAGTCTGCCACTCCTTTTTTATCAATCACGATTACACCTGACTTAGAAAGTATATAGGTCGTGGGTAAGGTATTGGAATTTAACTGTGCCGGGGCTGCTTCCAATGCCTGATACACCGGCAGTGAATAGTTATGTTTCTGAAGAAAACGGTATAGGGTTTCTTCCTTTTCGTTGGAAACAAAATAAAAATCCACTTTATCCCCATAGTCCTCATAGAGTTTTTGCAGGGAAGGCATCTCAGCAATACACGGCGGGCACCAGGTTGCCCAGAGATTTATTAAAATGACTTTGTCTTTTGAGCTTTCCAGCGTGGTCTTGTTTTTTCCCAATTCGTTTAATGTCCAGCTATAGTTAATCAACCGGTCCCGTTTTTCTTCAGAAACCACAGAGGGACTGAAAGAAATTAACCGCTGCACAAATATCTGAATAGGCATCCTTGTTTGGGGTATAAGGAGTAATAAAATCACTACTATAAAAATGCTATTGGAAAGATGTTTTTTCTTAAATTTCATAGATTAAAATACCTCCTGCAAAAATAAGGCTTATTGTGGTTCAGTTTTTGAAAATCGTTTAAATATAACAAAACTTTAATCCAAAAAGTATCCATATTTAATTAGATGCCTATGAAAACAAAAAATATATATTTTGCATTTTTTCTACTTATATTTATGAATACCTCTTTTTCTCAAAATAACAATGAACCCGTTAAGGATAGTTTGACTTGGTACATTTATATCGGTGGAAAAACAAGTAGTCAATATATAGAAGCAAAAACCATAGCAGCTAAACAATGCGGATTAAAAACCAACTATTTTTACGGTGATTGTGTGGGTACCTTTGATTATAAAAAAGCAGAATTTGATAGGAAAAATGAACTTGTTTACGCTTATTTAGTTAAAAATTATGGAGTGGACTGGGCTACAGACTTTCAAGAACAATTACAAATAGCATTAGAAAAACTAACAAGCATAGAAAATGAATAACCAAGAAATCCTTCATAAATTCTACACCGCTTTTGCTGCTGGCGATGCAGATGCTATGGCCTCCTGCTATCATGAAAATATTATTTTTCAAGATCCCGTCTTTGGTAGATTGTGTGGGGAAGATGCAAAAAATATGTGGCGCATGTTACTGGAAAGAATTAAAGGAAACTTAAAAATCACCTTTACTAACATTCAGTCAGATGAAAATACAGGAAGTGCAAACTGGGTTGCGGTATATCCTTTCAGCCTCACCGGAAGGACGGTGACAAATAAAATTAAAGCCAGTTTTACCTTTATAGACGGGAAAATAGCTACCCACACAGATACGTTTGATCTTTGGGGCTGGTGCAGACAAGCTTTTGGCTGGAAAGGGGTTTTGCTGGGCTGGACGCCTATGATGCAATCTAGGTTAAAACAACAATCACAGCAGTTGTTAACCCACTATACAAACAAACAAAAAGAGGCCAAATAAGCCTCTTTTATATTTTTATTATAATATTATTCCAGTTATGCTCTTTGCATTTCGTGTTTTCCTTCTTTAATTTCCTCAATCACTTTTGCATTAAATGCCGGAAGATCTTTGGGACTTCTACTGGTGACCAAGCCTTGATCTACAACTACCTCACTATCTTCCCATTTTGCACCTGCATTTTGAAGGTCTTTTTTAATAGAACCGTAAGAGGTCATTTTTCTTCCTTCCACCACATCGGCTTCAATAAGTACCCATGGTGCGTGGCAAATTGCTGCAACCGGTTTTTTTTGTTTGAAAAAATCCTTTACAAATTGCACTGCATGTTCATCTGTCCTAAGTTTATCGGGGTTTATAACACCACCCGGAATTACCAAAGCATTGTAATCATTTGCAGAAACTTCCTTCAATGTGTAATTTACATCTACCTCACCAGACCAGTTTCCATCAGACCATCCTTTGATTTTTCCTTTTTCTAGACTCACTATGTCTACCTGAAAACCTTCTTTTTCCATGGCTTCCTTTGGAGAATTTAATTCGCTTTTTTCGTATCCGTTTGTTGCTAATATTGCTACTCGCTTGTTCATAATTTTTAGTTTTTAAGATTAGTGGTGCTAATGTAAAAACTATATTTCCCAACCTCTATTAATACAATTATAAAACTGTCTTAAAAACAGTTAATATTATTCTTCATCACGCGTGATTTTCAGATTAGATCGCAATCTTTCCAGAATTCTTTTTTCTTCTTCCGGATTAATGTGCCTCGAGCTGAGTTTCTCGATTTCCTGATGAATTGCCGCCTCTGAAAACCGGTTGGGAGTAACTTCTTCATTTTTGTGCACTGCATATTGCACAGTAAATTCAGCTCCAAAAAACAATATCAAACAAATATAATTCACCCACAGTAAAATAATCACTACTGAGGCTGCAGCACCATAAACAGAAGCCGGTTCACTTCGACCAAAGTAAAAACTAATCAAAAACTCACCAATTAAGAATAAGGTTGTAGTCAAGGCTGCTCCCAGAAAAGTTACCCTCCAGCGAATTTTCACATCGGGCAAAAGTTTGAACAGGGATGCAAAGAGAATGGTTAAAATCAAAAATGACAAGCCAAAATTCATCACATCAACAAATACAGCCGTGAGGCTCTCAGAAATGTTTTCTATGTGTTCTTTTAGAATTCTCAACAATGCAGAAATCATCAGCGAAATTAAAAGTAAAAATCCAATGACCAATACCATCCCAAAAGAAATGAGGCGATCAAGCAGCATCCTTACAAAATTTGATTTTTTTGTCGCCACACCCCAAATCATATTCATTGTCTTTTTTAATTGAAAGAAAACTCCGGTAGCCGCAAATAGTACCATACCAACACTAAAAATAATCGCCAATGTAGAGTCTTCTGAGGCCGAAACATTGACAATCATGTTCTCGATTGCTTTTGCAGAGTCCCCACCAATAAAGTCACCTATCTGTGATGTAATTCTACCTTGCACCGCATCACGTTCAAAAAATGAACTCGCAATAGTCATCACGATAATTAATAAGGAGGGTAATGAAAAAAGTGTATAGTAAGCAATGGTTGCTCCTTTGGGAAATGGATCATTTTTATTCCAGCTTACAAATGCATTTTTAAGTAGTTTAAAAAAGGTTTTAAAAAAATGTATCATCGGTTTTTGTCTTAAAATTTTAAAATTAATACATTTCTTCTCCTTTATTTATAAAAAAAACTTAAAGCTTAAAAAGAAAGGAGACCACCCTTGGGCAACTTCCTTTTCAAATATTAATATTGTTTAATTTTTAAAATTCTAAACTAAATCCCAGTCGCAAATTGCGACCACGGGTTGAGTAGCGAAAAAGCTCTTCATAAGTTTCATCTAAAATGTTGTTTAAACCGGCAAACAACTTGATGTTTTCTGTCAATCGCTGGCTAACATAAAAATCCAGTATGCCATATTCATCAAGCGTGACCGATTCCTGTTCAAAGGTTTCCATACTGAAAAATCGATCCTCACGACTGCTGTTGTACTGATAACTAAGCGAAAATGTGGTTCTTTCTGTTAGCATATACCCCACAGAAGCATTCACTTTATGCTTTGGGATACGCAACGCAAATCGTTCATCGGGTTGTGTAAAGGTATAGTTAGCCATCACATTCCATTGACTGTTAAAGCGTTTTGCAAGCTCCACTTCCACCCCATCTGCCGTAAATTCATCAGCGATGTTTTGGTATTGTGCAATAAAATTAATTGGATCCACTGTTACAAAATCGACGAAATTTTTTTCATTTCGGGTAAAATAAACCGCACTTGCCCTGAAATTTGTATTGGTAGTAAATTCAACTCCGGCTTCAATGGTGGCGTTTTCTTCAGGAACTAAATCTTCGTTACCAAAAGAAGGATCATAAATCTGAAACAAAGACGGTGTGATATATGCCGTGCTGTAAGAGGCTAAAATTTTCAAATTGTTTTCGCTTAAAGCGAAATTATACGAAGGGTTAATGTTGTACACCAGCTTGTTGTCATACACTGAATGGGTATTCAATCGAGCGCCGGCATTGACATTCAACCCAAATTCGGAAACATACACCACATTTACATATGGATCAAAAATGGTTAACTGCGCATCCTCTTGATTGATTACCTGTGCAAACTGGCTTTCGCCGAAAGGGATACTAAATGCATTCATATTTGAAGTGGATAAATTAAAACCGGCAATTGCTGTAAACCGCTCCCCAAACCGATGTTGCAGATAATTATCCAGAGCATAAAAACGAGCATCATACTTCACCGGAAAATTATCTGAAAGTTCGCGTTCTATCCACGCATAGGAATCGTTGAACACATACTTTCCGTTTTTGTATTTCCACTCAAAGTTACCTCCGGTGCGCAATTGACGAGATTCTGATAAGTGATTTGCATCCGTAAAATCAAAGTTATCATAGCCGGCTTTGAATTTACCATAACTAAAAAACTGACTCATTTTGATGTCTTCCGTCAGGCGAACACCTAGATTGACATACGTATCAAAACTGTCAAACACATCGCTTTCAAAAGGTTCTTCGCCTTCAGGCGCTGCAATGGCTGAGAGTCCGTCGACATAGCGGTTGTTAAAAGTTGCAAAGTAGAAAAATTTACCTAGCGTTCCGTTTGCGTTTACTGAATTGGTGAATTCCTCTGCACGGTAATTGTCTACTCCTTGTGTCTGGTTAGTCCCAACGGTAGAAGTAAAAGTCGCTGCAATGGGTTTGTCACTTGATTTTTTGGTGGTGATGTTAATGACTGCCGTTGCGGCACCACTTCCGTAAAGTACGCTGGAAGACCCTTTTACAATCTCAATCTGCTCGATGTTTTGTGCCGGAACCAGTCGCAGATCATAATCATTGGCAATTTGTGAGCCGTCTGTTACTTGCACACCATCGAGCATAATAACGACCTGACGGTTTCTTCCGCCACGCACATAATAGCCTAAATTTTGACCATCAAAACTGCGGCTGCCATTGATTTCAATTCCTGAAACCTCGTTGATGACTTGAGCCACAGATTTACCTGCACTGCGCTCCAGGGTCTCAGAAGTGATTTTTGTAACCACTTTACCGCTGTTTTTGCGAGGCAGTTGCACTTTTGTGTCGATAAAAACGGAATCTAATTGTTCTGCTTTTTGAAGTTCCTGGGCAGATACCAGTGTTGTGGCACATAGTAGTGCCGATACCATAAATTTGTTCATTGGGTTAATTAATTAACCAGGAAAAAAGAATGAAGTTTCCCTCACCCAAACTTTTATCCCGAAAGTTTGACATTGGTTTTTGAATAAGGCAGGTCTCCTGGCTCGCGTCTTGTTGTCGGTCTTCCCATCCGCTCCGATAGCTATCGGGACAAAACAGTGACATTGAAGTGAACAACAAGCTTTATAGCTTACAGTTGCGGGAACAGCTCAAGATTGATCCTCCCCCAGCCCCTCCAAAGGAGGGGAGAAAATTTCCCCCTCTTTTGGAGGGGGTTTAGGGGGGGGATTACTTGATTCCCTTTTAATTGCGCATCCCAGTGTGAGAGTTGCAAACCAAAATTCTGTGCGAAAGTAAACATTTTTGAAGTTGGGGGAAAGAAAAGTTTTGATTAAGTTAGAAATTAAAAGGTAGAAGTATGAAGTCAAAAGGCTGAAGTGTAAATGGTGAAAACTAATCAAGGAAGTATTTCACCCCCTCGGGGTTTGGATCAAAAAATAAAATGTTCAAACCATAAAAATGCCCTCCTCATGGGATTTTAAGTCCGAAGGACTGGAATGATTATAATAAATTTGGTCAATGATAAATTTGAACCCTGAAAGGGTAATCTAAGCGTTAACAAGGAAATATGAAAAAAATCTCTATTTCTGCTGTAAAAATTATACCTCTTCAAATCAAAAGGTTCAGTTCAAATAATGTTACTTTTGTTTTTTTAATAGATTTTAGATATTAGACATGAGATTTAAGACTGTATTATTTTTATTAATTTTCGCGGGAATTGCTTCCTGCAAAAACGAAAAAACATCCGTTCCTGAAAGTACTTCAACTGCTATAGAAACCCTTCAAATTAGCTACGCAAAAGGGTTTTCCATCGTTGATTATGGGGATTATAAAGTCATCGAAGTGAACAATCCCTGGCCGGATGCCGGGAAAACGTTTCGCTATGCTTTGGTGAAGGATAAGGCTAATTTTAAGTCAGATGAAACTTTTGATGCTGTCGTGCAGGTGCCAATTCAAAACCTGATTGTGACTTCCACAACCCACATTCCCTCGCTGGATATGCTGGGCGAAAGCGATAAACTCATCGCCTTTCCCAACCTCAGCTATATTTCTTCGGAAAATATCCGTAAACGCATCAACGAAGGCAAAATCACCGAAATAGGCAACAACGAATCTATTAATACCGAAAACGTCATCGACCTACAGCCCGATGTGATGATAGGCTTTGCCGTTACCGGAAACAACAAAACTTATGAAACCCTGCAGCGCGCCGGTATTCCCATCGTTTTTAACGGCGACTGGACAGAAAATCACCCGTTGGGAAAAGCCGAATGGATTAAGTTTTTCGGGGCTTTCTTTGATAAAAATGAGGAAGCAGCAATACTTTTCAGCGAAATCGAAACCGAATACAATACCATAAAAGAACTCGCCCAAACCGCAAAAAATACCCCCACCGTCCTGAGCGGAGCACTATGGAAAGACATCTGGTACCTGCCTGAAGGCAAAAGTTGGGGTGCTCAGTTTATTGCCGATGCCAATGGCGTTTATCTTTGGGCAGACAGTGAAGGCACAGGAAGCATCGCTCTAAATGTGGAAACCGTACTCGACAAAGCACAGCAGGCTGATTTCTGGATTGGTCCGGGGCAGTTTGGCACTTACAAACAAATGGAAGAAGCCCATAAAGTTTATACAGAATTGGACGCGTTTAAAAACAAAAACATTTATAGTTTTTCGATTCTGAAAGGAGAAACCGGTGGTGTCATTTACTACGAACTCGCCCCCAACCGCCCCGATTTGGTTTTAAAAGATTTAGTAAAGATATTGCACCCGGAATTATTGCTGGATCATGAGTTTTATTTTTTCAGGGCTTTGGAATAAATATTAAATTCGTAAAAAGTTATACCACAGAGTTGCGCAGAGTTTCCGCAAAGAGACACAAAGTAAAAAAATAATAAATAAACACTTTGCCTAACTTTGCGCTTCTTTGTGCCACTTGGCGGTACAACAAAACCATAACTCAAAATAGTTATACCACAAAGTTGCGCAGAGTTTCCGCAAAGGAACACAAAGTAAAAAAATAATAAATAATCACTTAGCGTAACTTTGTGCTTCTTTGTGCCACTTTGCGGTACAACAAAACCATAACTCAAAATAGTTATACCGCAAAGTTGCGCAGAGTTTCCGCAAAGGAACACAAAGTAAAAAATAATAAATAAACTCTTTTCCTAACTTTGCGCTTCTTTGTGCCACTTGGCGGTACAACAAAACCATAACTAAAAAAAGTTATACCACAAAGTTGCGCAGAGTTTCCGCAAAGAGACACAAAGTAAAAAAATAATAAATAAACTCTTTGCGTAACTTTGTGCTTCTTTGTGCCACTTTGCGGTACAACAAAACCAATCATCAATTAAAAGGAATAACCTGGAAAAAACAACTACATACCACAAACACTTCCTCGCTTTAAGTGTGTTGCTTATTGTTGTGTTTTTTGGAAATATCAGTCTGGGATCTGTTTCCATTCCTTTAAAGGAAGTTGCCAAAGCACTTTTTTACCTCGATACCGAAAAAGCTTCTTGGGCATTTATCATTCAGGATTACCGTTTACCTAAAGCGCTGACCGCAATTATGGTGGGCGCCGGACTTTCGATTTGTGGGCTGCTGATGCAGACGCTGTTTCGGAATCCGCTGGCGGGGCCTTTTGTTTTGGGGATTAGCAGCGGTGCGAGTCTGGGAGTCGCGCTATTGATTATGGGAGCTTCGGGATTTGGCGGATTTTTTGCAACGCTTTTGTTGAGCAAATGGAGTCTGGTGATTGCTTCCAGTTTGGGGAGTATGCTCGTTTTGCTTGCCGTTCTGGCAGTAACCGTACGTGTAAAAGATACCATGGCCATCCTTATCATAGGATTGATGTTTGGGAGTGTAACTGCTGCAGTTGTTGGCGTGCTCGCTTATTTCAGCCCAGCAGAACAGTTGCAGCAATACATTTTCTGGTCGTTTGGGAGTTTGGGCAACAATTCATGGGAAGGGATGCTTGTGCTTGCCATTTGTTTCCTTTTCGGAATTATTTTGTCTGTTCTAACTATCAAACCTTTGAATGCTTTGTTATTAGGAGAAAATTACGCCAAAAGTCAGGGATTGCATATTGCTAAAAGCCGATTGCTGATTTTAATTGCTACCTGTATTTTAGCCGGAGCCATCACCGCTTTTGCGGGGCCCATTGCGTTTATAGGTTTGGCAGTGCCGCATATCACACGACAGGTTTTCACCACTGCCAATCATAAAATATTAATCCCGGCCGTGCTGCTGAGCGGTGCAGTTTTAATGCTCATTTGCGACAGCATCGCCCAAGTGCCATTTACAGATTACACCTTACCGATTAATGCAATAACTTCATTAGTTGGTGCGCCGGTGGTGATTTGGTTACTAGTGAGGAAGCGGAAGCTGTTGTTTTAGCAATCAGTGGTCAGAGGCAGTGTTCCGTAAAATAAACTTTGTGTAACTTTGTGATACCTCTGCGCAACTCTGCGGTACAATTATAAAGAGCCATATCAACAAAGCTATACCACAGAGGGACACAAAGAAGCGCAGAGTTGCACAGAGAAAAACATCTTTAAAAAACTACAGTACAATAATTTAATATGCCAAACCCCAAAAACTACTCCCTTCAAACCAAAAACCTCTCCATAGGGTATTTCCATAAAAACGGAAACCACGTGGTGGCTAAAGACCTGAACTTTTCGTTGAAGAGTGGAGAATTGGTCGCTTTAGTGGGCAGTAACGGCATTGGGAAATCGACTTTGTTGCGCACTTTGTGTAAGGTGCAGAAATCGCTTTCAGGGGAGATCCTTTTAAACGGGGAATCCCTGCAACATTTCAGTTTTGAATCCTTGGCAGAAACCTTGAGCGTCGTCCTCACCGAAATCCCCGCTTCCAAAAACATGACCGTGGGCGAACTCGTTGCTTTAGGAAGACAACCGTACACCAACTGGCTGGGTACACTCACCGAAAATGACATCACACACATTAAGGAAGCCCTAAGTGCCACCGAAATGTTATCCTTCAAAGACCGCAAATGTTATGAACTAAGCGACGGTCAGTTGCAACGTGCTTTGATTGCACGTGCTTTAGCCCAAGACACACCCATCATCATTCTGGACGAACCCACCACTCACCTCGATATTTACCACCGGGCATCCATTTTAAAACTGTTAAAAACCCTCAGCAAGAACAAAACCATCCTCTTTTCCACCCATGAGATTGACCTTGCCATTCAATTGAGTGACCAAATGATCGTCATGACTCCGGAGAAAACTTATTTTGGCGATCCCTGTGAATTAATTGAGGAAGGCTGTTTCTCTGCTCTATTCCCAAAAAACTTAATTGATTTTGACGGGGCGACGGGGAGTTTTAGGATTGTGAAGTGAATGATTTTTTATAAATAATTTATGAAGTTTCAGGAATTAAATTTTAGACCGTTTTGTTGACGCCAACAAAATGGTGAAACTGGAACGCAGAATAAGTTCAGAACAAAAAAACTTGACAAAAATCCTGATAAATTAAAATAAATTTTACGCTTCTAACTTCATATTTCTACCTTTTAACTTTCAGATTGTGGATTCCCGTAAAATCCTTCTTGCTTTTTTAAGTAGTTTTGAAAGGTGCAGGTTTTGATGGATTGTTTTATATTTGGGTGCTGCCCTGAAAGTAATTAAAACTAAATCATGTTGCATATACAACCTTATAAGTATATACAGCAATAAAAAAACTAAAGTAGTGTATCAGATATGGAATATAACAGCAATAAACTGCGTAATGTTTCTGATATACTAATGTTACCAGCAAGGCTATTACGACAACAACTAACGACAATATGACAAGAAATATTCAAGAAATTGCACCCTTGTTGGCTGACCATTTTGTAGACATAGAAAGTGACGCAACGACTTTTCAAGAGAACAATAAATTGGTTGCTGACAATGCTCATCGACTTGGACTTTATCATAAATATTTGGGGCTACTTCACGACAGTTGGTTTATTAAAACAAATATCACTGCTGACAAATTCTCAATTACCCTCAACGACTTTACTACTCACGTTTTTTCAGACGTAATCGTTGACAAGAAAAAATTAAACATCGACCACGATAAGCTAGTTTTTCCTGTTCAGCTCGACTTTGAAATAACGAACTTGACATTCAATACGGTGGACGAAGATGGCAACATTCAAAGCATTGAACCGACAAGTGTGAACGAATATCTTTATGAGCAAATTATTTCGACTGACAAAGACAAAATTGAAATCGGCTTAGTTGTTTGGAAGAATGGAACTGACGATGAACGGGGACAACATATTTTGATTTTAATGAGTGTCAAAAAGATAACCGTAACAGAATTGCAAGACAAAGCGTGGACGGAAATATTTGGTAATGTTTTCGACAACTATTACAAGTATTTTAAATCACAACTTGACACCGGACGTTATTTGTCTGACCAATCTATTTGCTATGAATTATATGACGAATATGAAAGACAACTTAACGGCTGACAGAAGAAGCCCAGCTGGTAACAGGCGTTTGGCAAAAAAGCGGGTTCAGTGGTTAAATGAACATTCTACCTCGTATCAACTTTTGTGCTAGGTTGACAGTTTAGTGCTTCGAAATCCGCTTCTTCGCCAAGCGCCAAACCGTTACCCTTTATTATAAAAAAAACACTCGTCAATAGTTCAACATTTGAGAACTAATTGTATATTTGTTCCATAATTGGACTGATGAAAAGAATAATTGCAAAAAGTACGCTTCGAGAATATTGGGTAAAGCACGCTGATTCCGAACAGTATTTAAAAACTTGGTATGACACAGCAAAAAGTGCAAAATGGTTTTCACCCAACGATGTCAAACAAACTTACATCAACGCAAGTATTTTAAAGAACGGTCGAGTAGTTTTCAATATAAAA